>Ga0123355_10022615_pt1 | contig 10079 bp, 6 predicted proteins | sample TergutEmb28metaG_3_FD_89872 | JGI IMG/M metagenome (GOLD analysis project Ga0123355, IMG submission 89872) | Embiratermes neotenicus P1 segment gut microbial communities from Petit-Saut dam, French Guiana - Emb289 P1 | ecosystem: Host-associated > Arthropoda: Insects > Digestive system > Gut ...
CGCTGTGAGCTGCAGGCTACTGCAGGATTGTCGCGGTGAAGGTCAAGCGGATCACGTCACGACAGAGTATACTACGCAGACACCAAAGAAGTCCACACTTTTCTCTGGCCAATATCTCCGTAAGCATTGAGCTTTGGATATAGGTGTTTTGGATTATATCGGTATAGTTTGACCTAAGGAACACTCTCCCGAAGTCTGGCACATTCCTCCTGGGACACCCTGTATATATGCCACTCATACACACTAATGTCACTAAGACTTGCTAGGAAGACTCCAATATATCCACATAAGAGCCCCCTGATGACAAGGAGTACCCTTCACACCACACTTACCACAGATTTTTTTTGTTCCATCAGCTAAATCTGTTGCAGACATCACTAATATACTGCTAGCTGTACACTTCAGACGAATTAGATGGTACCTTACTGACAATTAGTACAGACAACAGTCATAAATTCCACCTTTTATGAACACATTTTATTTTAATTATATGAACATGGAAATATAATGCAGAATAATCATCTAGGATGTAACCATGTGTAGCCAGTAGATGTTCCATCTTCGGTTTACCAAATTACGCACACATACATCTCTGATGGCCAAAGACTTCACAGTCAGTGGCATGAGAACCTTACATCTTACAGACGGCATCTTGTCCCAGGAGGCACTCATTGCCCTCAAAACCTCAAATTTCTCACACATTACCTATGTAACTTCTCCCAACATAATTCCTGCAATTGAATGTCATGCTACTAACATTTCATTAGATTATAGTCCAGTTGTTTATCACAATCAATAAACATACCTTGTTCAGTGTGTTTCAACTGTGGTTTTAGTTTTCGATCCACACTTGGAGGAAGATGAGATGGTATCAAATGTGCAGCTGGGCTCACAGGAGATGGCTCACTTGAGACCATGGATGCTGAGTCGGACTGTTTACGTCCAGGTTTGAGCCCACGATTTACCGCTGGTGGTGGAGGAGTCCCACCGTGTACATCTGTTCCGCTTTGTATGCCCTGGGTTATGAGGGGACTCGGTAAGTTGGAGTAAACAGCAGCAGTAGATGAGGCCAGAGAGCTAGAACCATCAGAGCGAGGTGATACAGGTTCCTCAAGAGTAATGGCCCCTTCTTGGGATGCAGAAAGTGGAGAGTCACTATGATGGAAGTCATAGCGGAAAACTTCCCCATTGACCTTGCTTGGTGCCGCATTTGTGTAACAGTGGCGGCCAACGGCTTGAATTTTACTATCTGCTGAAGGACTTGAAGGATTGTTGGCATACTGATGCGACCTTGGGAAATCATACATCTCATCATTCACAGCCACAATTTCATTACATTGAGGTGGAGAAAGAGGAGATGGTGGCTCTTCACTTCCATCTGATGCACTCACACACTCATAAGGGGATCCTGAAATGCCTATCCTCTTGGATGTGTCGGACGACAGAGAGGCAACACTTGGTTTCCTAACATTTTGGTTGTGTCTTGGTTGTGGAGATACGTTTTCTAGGTTAAGATAATTATGGCTTGGAGCTTCTAGAAGCAGGTGGAAGGGTTTAGGTGGTCGAGGAGGGGCCACTGCATGATGATGTAAATTAGTTGGAAGGCTCAACTGTCTACCATGGGCTCCGACGGGGCCATCACGTGGGATGCTGCTTGCACTGTCCACTACTGTAAGCTTGCCAAAACGTTTCATAACACTCCAAGAGCCAACATCTCCTCCACCTCCCACGTCCACTTCTGCCGAACTGTCAGAAGGTCTTGTTTGGCGAACACTTTCACCATCTGGAAATGTATCCCAGTTGACAGACGGTGGGTTTTGTGGTGGTGGCACACTCCATTCTTCATCTGTAAATACACTCTCACCATCTGTTGCAGGGCTTTGTAAAGGTGGCGTTCCACTAATGTGCCGTATTTCTAAGTTCGGAGGGTGAAGTTTACGGGGTGAGTCATAAAACTCTGCACATTCTACAGTTGTGGTTGCATCACATGGCCTGGGTGGTCTCTTAATGGGCAGGACGGGCGTTTTCACTTGCAACAAAGCACCTGTTTCTGCTGTACCAATTAACCCTGCTGAACCTTGATTCTCATTCTGCCATGTAGACTGTGTTGCTCTCTTGTGCATCAGGCCATACTGTGCAGATACAGTAATACCATAACCGCCTTGTCGAAGTATATTATTAAAATCCTCCAAACCATATGGACTGGACAGAGATCTGCCAGAAATACACTCACTGATGGGAATGTATGGACCTGAAATTGTACTAGTGGGAGAAACAGATGGTGATTCTGTGCCTGGACCCAACACTGGATCTTGTTGCTCATTTGTTAGTGCCTCTGATGTGGTAGGAGGATCCTCATCCTCAGCAGAAGGGGTGTAGTCATATTCTGCAAATGAAAGCATTCAGCCATTTTTAAATTTCTCAACATATTTCTGATCAATTAGTTATTTCAATGACAGGTTAAACAAACATGTCTTCTCCCCTTAAATTATGTGATATTTCCTTTACCAAGAGTGGATTTGTTAACTCAAAACTGCCTTCCTCATAATTTTTGTGACACATTTCACTTCAATGCCTTTAACTTCTATTGAACAATACACAATTCAGTTACCTGTAATGCCAGTACATTTGGTTTTATTATAAGAATTTATCACGATGCATGGCCACCTGAACGTCAAAAAAGTACTTTTGCTGTTTATGAATCCTACTTTTGTGTTAAATGTACAGTTTATTTACTTTTGAATCTTTGTTAAAAAGAAGTTAAATTAAAATAATCACACAAAATTGCACAAACTGAAATTACTGTATAAATCATGTACGCTGGGAAGTAAATGTACTAGTTGTGCCTCAGTGTGGTTTGCACTTGAACAATACACGTGAAAAAGGAAAGTGCATTTGTGTGGCGATCACAGAATATAATACACAGTAGGCATGAGTGATATTTATCAGTTCAGGAATTTACTGTCATGCAATCATGGCCAAATCAAACATCTGATCATTCCAACACAAAGCTGTATGTGTCAAGGTTAGAAATCAATGTAGTTTAATGCTTGTAAGCTCACACAACGTGTCTTGCCCGTATCATGATAAATTTCTGAAACCGTAAGGATCATTGGTGCTCACTCTATATAAGTTATGGGCCAGTGAAGTTAGGAAACCATCAAGTAATTTCAATCAGGTTTACTCAGGTGTTAATCACAAAGATAGAAAAGTAAATGTAAATTCGTTCTTCTCCACACTGGTCCACATTATGAAGGCATACATGCACAACAGAAATACAGCTCCACTCACTCTCTCCCTTGGTTCTAGATGGAGGTGAAAGACCAACATCATGTCCTGGTCACTTTACCCAAGAGAGAGAACCCCAGTACCCATTAAATAGGACACTAGGTGGGCCCCATAGCAAGTCTGGGCATTTTGGAGAAGAGAAATAAAATCTAAAACTTCAGGGACAAATGTCACCCAACATCTGGTCCTTCTGGAATGTTGAATGATTAACAGGTATCAACATCTTGACAGAACACGCTAACTCCCTTCTTGAGGGTAGAAAGCTTCTACCCTGATAAGGAAGCAGCATATTCTTTCACGACACTGGACCCCACCCACCAGATTCCATGTTACCACATCCCTGAAGATCAGAGTCTCAACCAATACATGCCTCCCCTCACCTTAGTACCTGACTATGGAAGATCTGACGGTCTTAAGAATCAATAGATATGGCTGAACACCCAGGACTTCAATATGTTCTGATTCTGCTGCTGTAAAACATCATGCTCCATACTCCATGGAACAGAGTCCTTCTTGAGAAGTTAACCGATTTTCAGCCAGTCAAGAAATTCCCTGCATTTTATGGAACCCGAAGGTTTGTTACCGCATTCACAAGTGCCTGCCATCTGTCCCTGTGCTGAGCCAAATCGATCCAGTCCACACCCCCACATCCCACTTCCTGAAGACCCACCTTAATATATCCTCCCATCTATGCCTGGGTCTCCCAAATGGTCTCTTTCCTTCAGGTTTGCCTACCAAAACCCCGTATACACCTCCCCTCTCCCCCATACATGCTACATGCCCCGCCCATCTAATTCTTCTTGATTTTATCACCCAAACAATATTGAGTGAGCACTATAGATCATTAAGCTCCTCATTATGTAGTTTTCTCCACTACACCGGCACCTCGTCCCTCTTAGGCCCAAATGTTCCCCTCAACACCCTATTCTCAAACACCCTTAGCCTACGTTCCTCCCTCAATGTGAGCGACCAACATCACAGTTTGTAAACAGCAGTGTGCGTTTATTTTGAACATTTCTCTCATACTGCTACATGTCATGCAGACAACACTGACAGTAATTTTGGATTACCAATTGACGTACCATCTTCATCTTTATAGGCCTTGAGCCCACATACATGACAAACGTATTCAACCCATCTGTTCATGTCCTCCTCAGACTCTGCTGCCAAATAGTAAACTCGTTTTGGTGTCTTCACATCAAACATATGTTGGTACTTCTGCTTGCGATTCTCAAACCTCAGGCCTGCATCAACCTGAAACACGGCAGTGTTATGTTGCTTGTTACCTGGCATTAATTTAATCATGTGTAACGTGCATTAACACATGTTATAAAAGTAACAGAAATGAGCAGTCATTACTGAGTTCAGAACGATAAGAGACACTTAAAAAAAGTCACAGTACTTAGCAAGTAATTTATGCAAGTGTAAAAAACCTATTATAATAGAGACAATAAGGTTAAATAGATTATGTTGGTTTGGGCATGTACAGAGAATGGAAGAAAATATGATTCCCAAAAGGGTATTTGAATTTGGGAACAAGATTGAGAGGTAGACCAAGAAATAGACGGCTAGATGAAGTGAGAGAGGATGGCAGAATAGTTGGTGAAGAAGGGTGGCAGGAAAAAGTGTGTAACAGAGAGGAATGGAAGAAACTCCTGAGAACGGCAAGGAATCGTTGCATTCTGCACATGCCAATGGAATGAATGAATGTACTTAAGAAAGTAAGATAAAGATGTGTCAAAAATAAGGGTTTGTAGTGAAAAATTTACCAGTAACTTTACAACTAAAATGCTATTTTTAACACAGATATGTTACAAAAACAGTTCAAAGTGTCTGGCTGCAACATTAATGTACAATGCAGCAGTGTTGCCAACCAATTCAACTCTACACGGTGATCAAGAAACTCCTGAGCTCTTGTGGAAGTCAGGAGTTTCAATACACCTAACAGACCACAAATGTTCACTACCCTGTGCCAGTTGAATCCATTCCACTTCCTTACATACAGTTGCTCTAAGATCTCCCATTTCTGTCTAGGTCTAATCTCTCCTGTGCATGCCACATTCACTACTCATCTCATCCACCTCAATTTAATTAAAATGATAAAGCTTGGTAAAGACTAAGGCAGGAAAGTAGAGGAGACTAGCACGTGTCGTAGTATAATGACTGAAAGAGAAAAGTGCAAAATTAGGCAATTTCTGCAAGATTTGAAGGTCACACTGGTGTTGCTGAAGATTCATATATACTGGGATGTGAAGCTGTATTGTTGAATGTGCAGTTCCTGATGTCTTGAAAGACTGTAGTGCCTATACTTTTAGCATCAGTTGCACCATGAAGATGAAGGCACTATGATCCTTTGAAACAATGGGAACTGCATGTTCAATGACAAGGTGTCACAGCCCAGAACAATGTAGTAACTTGAAAATTTCTTCTGACCATCATGCATGAGTTACATTTAGTACTACGGTTCAGTACTAATCAGATCAACTATAATCGTCTGAACTGGAAATATTATTAAACACACTTTGACAAAAGTATGTAGGAAAAATTTTATAGAATTTGTAATATGAGACAGCAAAGACAAAAAATGAACTGTTAAAGGTACCGTGATATGCTGTAGAATCGGCTTACGCTGGCAATTAAAAAAAAAGCCATGGTTTGTTGTCTTCCAGCATGTGTCTGCAGCATGACACTGCTGGGCCTCATGCAGCCCGTCGCATCATGAAATAAATTCAGGCTTCAAAACAAGGAGTTACCCCATCTGCCATGCTCACCAGATTTGGCACCCACTGATATTCACCTCTTTTCACCCCTAAAAGACCCTCTACACACAAATCGCTTCATATCTGACAAGGAAGTAGAGGAGGTGGTGCATGATTGGTTGGCACAGCAACCAAAAGACTTAGTTGAATGCTGGTGGAGGTGTGTAGAATGTGGTGGGGAATAACATTGATGTTTGTCACTGTACTTTACCTATTTTTGCAGTAAGTCACTTTATATAATTTTTCCTGTGTTTATTTGAATGACCCTTGTACCAGCATAAAATTAGGCTACTACACGAACAGAAATGGAGTCTAAATATGTTTCGTATTTAGAACACAAACTTACCTGCTCACACTGATCCAAATCAATCTTTCCTTTCAGTTTTCTGCAATTGTGGTCAGTATAGTATTCAAGAAAATACTGACCGGGCAGCTCACCGGAATGGCGCAGCACAAACCACCTCCGTCGCCACCGCTGCAAAGAAAACGCAGCACCAATAAATTTCTGTTCAAGGGACACCTGAGGTATGCACTCAAGGCCGAGTATGACCTTCTGGCATGTTACATGGTACAGTTTGTAGACACGCACCATTTCAGTGGAACCTGCGCCCTAAATGCATGAATAAGACGGGGGGCAGTATACTTTTCCAACACAATGATAGCTATCCACCGAACTAAACGCCACCCCATCCTCAAACTTCAACGTGAAGATGTATGCAGTGCTGTCCTCTGAAACCCCGGCACACTGCCACTAAACCACATGTCATATCCCAGAAGACAGCAATATTCACTTAAGATTGTTGGTTGTCAGCAGTGACTTGCAGCTTAATGTGGGGTTCAAACTTCAGTATGTAAATAAGAACTTATGTCGATTAAAATGCTGTAAGCAACATATTCTTATAACAAAAGCCAACAAGATACATTATTTCTCAAATTTATTTTGATAAAGTAATCTACATGTTTCAGACAGATCTACTGTCCATCATCAGGAGTCTCAACATTGTATACACAGCAATAGGTATTTGTCATGCTAGTTATGGTGACTGTCTGCTAGTGAGGTCAGGATGGAACTTAGTCAACAGAACTAGCATGACAAATACCTGTTGCTATGTATACAGTGTTGAGACTCCTGATGATGGACAGTAGGTCTGTCTGGAACATGTAGAGTACTTTATGAAAATAAATTTGAGAAGCACTGCATCTCGTTGGTTTTTATTATAAGAATACATCAAGGTGCACGGTCCTCTGAATGTCAAATGCTGTAAGCAACATGTGTTGGGTATCCTACTTACATGTGTTTCATCACGGTAGCTACTGTGACAGCATACGCAAAAATTCTATTGATAGTCCATCTCAAAATTTCTTTTGAGATGCTATCAGTATAGTATTTATGCCATTTCCTTGACTTGAGTGTACTTAAAATATTTTCAATAATCTTTTTATACAGTGTCCGCAAAATCCCTGTCTAATCTACTGAACATGTAGGTGGTAGTGCCTTCTGTTGCTGAGCACAACTGTAACTACAGTATACCACAACACAGCACAGCAGTATCATTCGGAATATAAGGGATGGATTAGAGCAGAGTTTGACACAAAGTCTCACAAATATGGATCTACTGATAAACAAACTAGTGATTTGCAAATGACAAAACCGACAGGCACTTCATGGACACTGCATATTCAGAATATATTACATGAATGTTTTCCCCTGCAATCATCCGTAAGCTAGTGGCACACGTGGACAGAAAATAATGAAATCCCATATTTTCAAGCCATTTACACAATTGTTAAGTGGGTAATTATTGTACAACACCGTCAAAATTCAACGGTAAATGACCCAAGTAATATGACATATATTCTACCATAAAGATGGAGGCAGGTGGTTCCTCCGAAACGCCGGTAAATTTATACCAAACTATAAGTCGTCAAATCTCAAAATACAGTACAGCAGAACTCCACTTATCCGGATTAACTGGGATGGCGTGCCATCCGGATATGCAGAAAATCCAGGTAATTGTATTTTTCTTTGAAAATAGGCGACATTGGCAGTTCGAAGTTCGGCTGTTACTATTTACAGTATGTACCTGCGTCTAAACCCTGTGACCACGCCTTTTTTGAAGTTCTGGAAGCCATAACACTGCACCGTACTTGATCCGACAACCGGTAACTTCGAGGCAAGTTAGTTTTGTGGAATTCTCGACAAATTGATCCGAAGGGCCAAGCCGATCCGGATAACCAGTATCCGGATAAGTGCAGTTCTACTGTATTTTTCATGTCATATAATTCATATTATTTGATACAACATTTGCAAGTGATGGGATTGTTATTATTATACCTGAATGAAGGGGGAAACGTGACCGTTGTGCCGGTAAATAGGACGCAAATATAATGTATTGTCCAGTACAACGCCCCAGTTCCAACAAAAGCGAAACCACGAAATGATTTCGGCGTTTGTCACATAATTACAGCAAAGTCCCGCGCTTATCGGCATCACTGTAATGGGCGGGGAATGTTGCAAGCATTAGGAAGACGAGAAACACGTACAAGTACTAAGTATGGAAAGCGCGACCGCTGGCGAAATATTTAGGTGTAGAGTGAATGAATAGTATTAAAACGGATCCAAATTAATTGAATGAATGCAGACTAGATTAATATGATTCAGAACATAAGCCAGTGGCGGGATATTCTTAACGCGAAAATGAACCTTCGTGATGCACGCAACGCAAAATAAGTTTCTAGACTAGCTGCGCAACTGTTAGTCTCAATAAGAAAAAGAAGGTTCCAAGAAGTAGCTTAACCCAAATGGAGTTTAACACGCATCGTTTGCCAGTAATGAGAACACATTTTAGGAGATATTAAATGACCTCCACAGTCTCCAGACTTCTGTCAGAATTCGGAAACAAATCGTCGCGAATTCCCAGGAACGTTTACAGAGCATGCGCGAAGAAGTCGATTACACAACGCGATCATGTTAGGGGAATTACTAATCTCTCAGCACCGTCCAAGCAGCGTGCTTGTATAATACGTAAGTCGGCCGTTAATCGGCATAGCAAACACTACGACACGACGTGGCACATCCAACAAACGTGCGGACAAAATGTTCGCTTACGCGAGGAACTCCGAATAACAACTGATATCGATAAAATTTAAACATTTATAAACAGCAGCAACAAATATTCTGTAGCGTTGGGTAAATACTTCCTGACGTTTCGAAAGATCGTGATGCCTCCATCTTCAGGGTCAAGCAGTCCAAGGGAAGTGACTACTAAACCATAAAGATGGAGGCACCACGAGCTATCGAAACGCCATGAAATACCCAGTACAATTCGTAGTAACCCGATAAAGTGTATCTTAAAAGCAGAAGCACTGTCAGTACGTCATAGCTCACTGATAAAACTGTACGGATGATGCAGACTTTGACATTTCTATTGTGCTCGATAACGTGACTAATAAATACCCGGACCTCCTTTGTGTGACGATGCGCCCAGGGTCTTGCAGTGCATGTCACTGCTCCATAACCCCAAAGCTATCCATCACGATACACCAAGAACATTTATATTGCTCCTTATTACGTCATATATCCATTATTTACGGACAAAATGAGCCATTACTTAATGCCACAAACTGTATAATGCTATCGCATTACGGGATACCTGTTATCACATGTAGATTACAGCAACAGATCAGTCTTTGTGTCGCATCCAGCTGCGTTTTCCCAAACGAAACCAACATAACTTCTATGAGCACAACTCTTTATATTGATAAACAAATTCTTTGTTTACTGCAGCTAGCTACATGTTTCGTCTTTTATATCAAAGCCGTCTTCAGCCTAAATTACTATTACATACACATAGACCGTAGTACATTAAACCTCTGACGCCTAAAGACCCCTATAATTCTCGTTACGCGCCGCTAACCTCTAAACGTTGCATTTTATATATTTATTCAACAAATACAGGTACTGAATATTTTAAACACGGTATATACTCTCCGTTTTTTCTCTTCAAAATGCAGTTTGTTTCATAATTCTAA
>Ga0123355_10022617_pt1 | contig 10079 bp, 5 predicted proteins | sample TergutEmb28metaG_3_FD_89872 | JGI IMG/M metagenome (GOLD analysis project Ga0123355, IMG submission 89872) | Embiratermes neotenicus P1 segment gut microbial communities from Petit-Saut dam, French Guiana - Emb289 P1 | ecosystem: Host-associated > Arthropoda: Insects > Digestive system > Gut ...
GCCGGACGGAGATTTATTCCCAGAGTTTGCCCACCGCGGTGAAGGCTTTATAAACTCTTTGGGGATGACTCAAGTAAGAAGACACGACAACCCGTTTACGGAAACACCAAGGGACCTAGGTGGCAGAACAATCAGGATTGGCTCCCACTGGTCACAGTATTTTACATTGAGAGAAAACATTGAAGAAACCCCTCAATTCCCTATGGTATCGGCCAGAGCCCTGGAGTCCATAGAAATTGATTACAACGTAAGATTCGAAATCTACGAGATGGAATCAATAAACTTCCATACTAATGAGCTTATCGAGAGACTTGCCATGTACAGATCCGCCGGCGATGTGTTCCTGGATTGGATAGACTATCAAACCAACATGAACCCAGGTACGGCATTATTCAACTTCCTGCATCCTACAACCCAAATTGGGCCAATAGCTCAACAAGGCCGCGATGCATGGATGCTGTGGACCTACTACCCTGGTGCCCTTTCTGCCAATGGCGAAGAGTATTTGGTAAACAGCCACGGCTCCCCAATGGGTAGTGTCCGCGACCTGCTTCTGTTCAACCAAGACATAATGGATAGGTTTGGTATTGGCTGTCTGTATACCATGGTACGCAACGGCGAATGGACCCAAGACAGATTTGCTGAAATTACAAACACCATTTTTGAACAATCAGGTGGAGAAATTTTGGCAATAACCAAGCGTTGGAGATGGGAATGTATCTTTGAACGCTTCATAGCCAGCAACAATGCTATTCCGTTTGAAAATGTTAACGGCCAAATCGTTACCAACATCGGTACCGACAATGCTTTACGCTCACTAACAATTGTTACTGATTTGATAAGCCGTGGCATGGTTGACTTTGCCATGTGGGACTTCCCAGTATTTAGAGATGGCGATGCAGCCTTTATGATGATTGACGGCTGGCAAATAGGTTATGACGGCGGCAACGCTATGGTTCATGGCATGAATGTTGGAATCCTTCCGTTCCCCATGGGCCCGGATGCAACAAGGCATAGCTCACTTTACAATCATGTCCGTGGATGGGCATTTGTAGACAACGGTGGCGACATTGATGAAATGGGTGCAGTATTTGTAGCATTTGCAAATCGTATCTTCGATTGGTGGCCAGATCTCATGGAAGAAGATTATGCGTTTGGCACAATGGAAATCGAATTGCTGGATAGAGGCTTCACCATGGATGACGTGGAAATGGCTAATATCGTGTTAAGCAATTTGCAGATGGATCAAAGCATGATGCTTTCTGGCACAGGCCCTTGGTATACCGCTATGAGGACTATGCGTTATGGCGATGCCACCCCAAGGGAAGCAGTAGATGCCGCACTACCGGCAATGCAAGCTATAGTTGATGATTTCAACAGTGGAAACTAATTAATATCAATATCATTAAACAGGCCGCCTTGTGCGGGCGGCCTGTTTCTTTTTATCTTTTTGCACAATACATACGGAGGTGGTCTTTTGAAAAGGCGATTTGCAATAATAATATGTTTAATTTTGGTGCTAAGTCAATTTATGAGCGTATTTAGCGTAGCCGCAACTTCAAATACCACCGACACTTTTGATTTTGAGAATTTTATATTAGAGGATCTGGAGACGATTGCAGATCTTGATTATTTCGATTATATCGGGATACATCGGGCCGCCGGGTTTAATGGCGAAATTGTAACCATACCGGTGCTTGACCCGGTGTTTATGGTCGATTCAAATCTGATGGATGACTTGGACGGCAGGCCGGCTATTGCAACGGGGGAAGAAAGCTTCGTAGAATGGGAGTTTAATGTCCCCCAAACCGGGCTATACCGGATAGAACTTGATTATTTCCCCACAGAAGGCCGTGGGGATTTTATTGAGCGTGCAATATATATAAACGGCGAACTGCCATTTTCCGAAGCATTTAACATAAGTTTTTCAAGGGTGTTTATAAACGAAGGCCCTATTGTTGCTGGGTTTAGAGGCGATGATTTGCGCCCGCGCCAAATTGAGTTGCCCCGCTGGCAAACAGCAACAGTGCACGACAGGTTTAAATACTTTGGCGAAGCATTATACTTTCATTTAGAGGCAGGTACCAACCGTATAGCTTTTTCTGCCCTACGGGAGCCCTTTGCAATCGCAGAAATACGACTGATTTCAGAAGAACTTACAACCATTTCCTACAATGAATATCGAGCCGCGCATTCAGGCAGTCCTGTTCAAGGGGTGCTTGAAGACGGCCTTATCTTTTTACATGCCGTTACAGCAGATTATAAATCTGACCCAACACTATACCCTATGAATGACAATACTTCCTCTGCCAACATACCGTTTGATGTATTTGAACGCAGATTAAATGTTGTGGGCGGCACCCATTGGAACCGAGTCGGCCAATGGATGGCATGGAATGTTTATATACCGCAAAGCGGATATTACAATATCGGGATGCGATCCAAACAAAATATAAACAGGGACATGAATTCGTACCGGACTTTGTTTATAAATGGAGAAGTCCCCTTTGAAGAAGTACGCCATATACCCTTCGAATTTAGCGACAGATGGAGTGTAGATTTGGTTGGCGGCTCTGACCCTCATTTGTTTTATTTTACGGCAGGGTGGCATGAGATAAAACTAGCCGTTTCACTTGGCCATACAGCTGAAATTGTTATGTACAGCGAACGTGTAATGACCAGATTAAACGGGATTACCCTGGACTTGGTATCTCTCATGGGGACCAACCCGGACCCAGACAGAAGCTATCAGTTGTTCAGGTTTATGCCGGAGCTGCTGGTTACCATGGAAGAAGTACAAGGCCAACTGATTGAAATCCGTGATGAACTGCTGGAACATGTCGGTGGACGACGTGATGCAATGATTTCACAATTGGATCAGCTTATTTTTGTACTTGGGCGCATGTATGAAGACTGCGATAGAGTGGCCAGTTTATTTGAAAGATACCGGCAATTGACAGCGGTTTTTGCCGATTGGATTGCAAATGCGAGAATAAAGCCTCTACTTTTGAATTATATCTTTATTGCTGAAGAGGGTGCGACTCTCCCCAGGGGGGAACGCAATTTCTTTATTAACTTATGGTATGGGTTTCTGGGATTTATATCCACATTCTTTATAGATTCCACCGCTATTTCTGATGATAACTTCGACGGTGATGCGTTAACCGTATGGTTGGGCGCAGGTTTGGCCGGTGGGCGGGACCAGGCCCTGGCTCTTAATCGGATGATACTTGAGGACTTTACCAGTGTCACGGGTATCCCCGTTAGATTGCAGTTGGTACCTCCCGGTACGTTGCTTCCTGCGGTTTTAGCCGGAAGGGGGCCGGACATAGCCTTGCAGCTCGGGGGCGGACAGCCCGTTGACTTTGCCCTCCGGAATGCGGTGCATGACCTAACCCAATTTGCAGATTTTGAAGAAGTTGCACAAAGGTTCCACCCAGAAACGCTGCTACCGTTTAGGTTAGGTGATGGGGTGTTTGCATTACCGGAAACCTTTAACTTCCCCATGATGTTCTATCGCAGGGACATACTAAGGGATATGGGCATTGATATCAGGGATGTTGAAACATGGGATGATATGCTTGTCTTGCTGGCTACGCTGCAAAACGATAACATGGCCTTTGGTCTGCATCCTACTTTTGGCAACTTTGTGATGTTCCTCTATCAAATGAATGGCCAACTGTACACCGATGATTTGCGGGAGTCCAATCTCCTAAACAGGACTTCAATAGCCGCTTTTTCATATTGGATGGAACTTTATACCCATCACGGCTTGTGGATTGCTTTTGATTTTATGAACCGCTTTAGGACAGGTGAAATGCCCGTTGGCGTAGCAGACTATACAGCTTTTAATACAATAGCGCTGGCAGCGCCGGAAATTGCCGGCCAGTGGGGGATGAGACCCATCCCAGGCATGAGGCAGGAGGACGGAACCATTAATAACACGGCCCCTGTATTTACCACCGGGACAGGTATAATGTATGCCACAACTAACCCCGATGACGCATGGGAATTTTTAAAGTGGTGGACTTCATCAGATGCCCAGTTTATGTTTGGGCGCGAATTGGAAACGGTACTGGGCCCTGCGGCAAGGTATCCTACCGCCAATTTGGATGCGATGATGCGGCTGCCATGGGCGGCGTCAGACAGGCGTCAGTTGTTGTCACAAATGGAAATGCTGCAAGGTATCCCGGAAGTTCCCGGCGGGTGGTATACGATGCCCCGTTATATAGAATTTGCCCGGATAGCCGTACTTGACCGTGACGAAAACCCAAGGTCAGTCTTGATGGATTATAACGACCGTATCACCACAGAAATACAACGCAGGCGCGCAGAATTTGGATTGGATTAACCGCATATGCGGCATAAAGACGGTGATAATAAAATGGAAAAAGTCGAAAAAGCTAAACTAACTTACTGGGAAGCGATTAAAAAAGAGGCTTCTATACAAGCAAAGCTGGCCAAAAAGCACAAGGGGCAGTATATGCTTGTATTGCCTTATTATTTGGTGTTTTTCACCTTTACCATACTTCCCGTTATAATTTCCATCTATTTAAGCTTCACATATTTTAATATTTTGGAGCCGCCAACCTTTATCGGGATTCAAAACTACTATCGTCTTTTTGTTGAAGACAGGGTTTTTATTGAGTCGATTAGAAACACAATAGTGTTTGCTGTGGCAACCGGGCCTATCAGCTATTTGCTGGCGCTTTTTATGGCATGGCTTATCAATGACCGCAGCCGCCTTTCAAGGGTTATTTTTACTATTTTCTTCTATGCACCTTCACTTACAGGCGGGCTTGTGTTCATAATGCACATTATTTTCAGCAGTGATGCCCATGGGTTTTTAAATGCATTTTTGCTTAGATGGGGCTTTATCTCGGAGCCTGTGCTGTGGCTTATCAACGTGGATGTTTTTCCTATAATCATTATATTTGTTGTATTGTGGGGCAGCCTTGGGGCTACATTCCTGGCTTTTGTGGCGGGCCTTCAAGGTATAGACCGGCAGTACTATGAAGCCGGCGCAATAGACGGTATCCGCAATAGATGGCAAGAGCTGTGGTTTATCACTTTACCACTTATGAAACCTCAATTGATGTTCGGGGCTGTATTAAGTATAACTGCGTCCTTTGGGATAGGTGCAGTAATCACAGACTTGGTAGGTTTCCCAAGCCCGGAATACGCAGCACACACAATCACGCTGCATTTGCATGACTTTGGCGGGCTGCGTTTTGAAATGGGATATGCATCGGCTATTGCAACGGTTTTATTTATCATCATGATTGTATGTAATAAATCTGTGAAAAAGCTTTTAAACAAGGTGGGGACATAATGAAAAATTCTACCGTAAAAACGTATCGCAGGCCGAAAGTTTTAAAGGCCAGGGTTTCGCGCTCGGTTAGCGGGGATGTTGCCCTTACAATTTTTCTTATTATCATGGGCGCTATTATGGTGTTTCCCATGGTATTTGCGTTATCATTTTCCCTTAAATCGCCGCATGAGTTTTTTGTCTTCCCACCAACCATAATTGCAAGGGCTCCTACCCTTCGCAATTTCCGCGACTTATTTATTTTGATGACGGACTCTTGGGTCCCGATAAGCCGTTATATGTTTAATTCTATATTGATTACAACAGTTGGGACCTTTGGGCATATTGTTTTGGCGTCCATGGCAGCATTTGCTTTGTCAAAATATAAATTTCCCGGTTCAAACTTTTTATTTATTACGGTACAAGGTGCACTTATGTTTGGTGGTGCGGTTACCGCGATACCAAACTTCCTTATTATAAATCAGCTGGGACTATTGGATACTTATTTCGCATTGATATTGCCGGCCTTTGCTTTTCCGCTGGGGCTATTTCTGATGAAGCAGTTTATGGATCAAATGGTCCCCATGTCCATTATCGAAAGTGCTGATATAGATGGTGCAAATTTATTTTATACTTTCCGCAAGATTGTAATGCCCATGGTTAAGCCCGCATGGTTGACCCTAATGATTTTCTCTATACAAGCGCTTTGGATGCTTGGGGCGACACCTCTTATCCAAACAGAGGAGTTAAAAACCCTTTCATTTGCCTTGGGTCAGATACATGTTGCCGGCGGGATAGCCCGTGCCGGCGTTGGCGCAGCTATAACCGTATTTATGCTTACTGTGCCACTTTCGGTATTTATTTTTTCTCAGGCGAATATTATCGAAACCATGTCAACTTCTGGCATGAAAGAATAGGAGGTCGTAAATGAAGAAAAAGCTATTGCTGTTTTTATTAGCGGCCATATTTACTGTTGGTATGTGGACTGTCCCGGTACAGGCGTATCCCGATATAACGGTGGACTACACATTTATTTTTTGTGCAGAAAACCGCAGGCTAATCGTACCGGATAGTTTCAAGCTTCATAGAATTGTACCGGTATTAAATGAATTCGGACACATGCCCGATGATCTTATAGATATGCATGTTACCGATGATGGCCGGATTTTTATCTTAGACATGCAGGCTAACCGTGTTTTAATTTATAACGATGAATTTGAGCTGGAGAGGGATCTCGTCTATTTTAACTATAATGGCGAAGTAACTACTCTTGATAGGCCCGAAGGCATATTTATTCAAGAATCTACTGGCATCATATATATTGCCGACACAAACAACCGCCGGATACTGCAGTCAGATGAATATGGGAATATTATTTTTGTTACCTATGGGCCGGAAACATTCCCTGGGACCGATTTTCACTTGTTTTACCCTACTAATGTTGTAGCAGACGTAGCAGGGAACCAAACGGTCATAGCCCGCCATGTTAATATGGGATTTTTGCAATTTTCCCCAGAGGGTGAATTCGTAGGATATATGGGTGCCCCCAGGGTTCAAATGAGCGGTTTTACCAGGATAATAAGACGGTTTTTTTCAACCAGGGAACAAAGGCAGCGGATGTGGCAGTTTGTCCCCACGGAATATAGTAATGTAGCCATTGACCGATATGGCTTTATATACGGCACCATTTCATCATTGGCACTTTGGGATGTTGTGGACCTTGTTAATGCTGGAGAAAGAAACGATGATGTCACACCCATAAAGCGCTTCAACGCCGCCGGGGATGATATATTAAAGCGCAATGGGCTTCAAATGCCCATTGGCAATCTTGACACAACAACCGGTATTGTGTCCCGTGTTATTGATGTGGCTCTTGGGCCGGGTGGGACATATACATTGTTGTGCAGTGCCACTGCTACTTTATACACCTATAGCGATGAAGGTATATTGCTTCATGCTTTTGGACGGCAGGGTAGGACCCGCAACACATTTGGCCGCCCGGTGGCTGTAGACTACATGGGCAATGAGTTGCTTGTGCTGGATGCAATGCTTGGGGTTATAAAGGTATTTACCCCCACGGAATACAATTTGCTAAAGTTAGAGGCACTTACCGCAGAATATTATGGTTATTTTGATATAGCATATCCCTTATGGGGCGAGGTTTCCAGGCTCAACACAGCTTTCAGATACGCTTATATTGGTTTGGGCATGGCAGCTTATGAAAGCGGTGAATTCCGCCAGGCGATGACCTATTTCGCCAATGCCAGACATGACAGAAATTATTCTCGTGCAAAAGAACGATTGCGTATGGAAAATATGGAGACAGCGTTCCCGATAATTTTTGCAGTTTTGGTGGGCGCAGTTGCAATATTATTTATAAAAGGCACGACTACGAATGTACGGACATTCTTTAGGGAAAGGATGTAGCATATATGTTTAAGCATTTGGGGAAAGAGCTTAAGTATTCGCTATATGTAATTGTGCGCCCATTTAAGGGATTTTGGGATATAAAACATGAAGGTGAAGGCAGTTTTAGGACGGCAATGTTTATCTTGTTATTGTTTGTTGGGATAAATGCACTGTCTCCGTTTTTTACCGAGTGGTATTTCAACCCATATGACAACCCTTTGGAGCATAATGTTTTTACTGCGTTGCTTGCTTATTTTGCGATATTTTTTGCATGGTGTATATCAAATTGGTGCTTTACATGTTTAAGCGAAGGCGAAGGTACGTTAAAGGACATATGTGTAGTTACGGCTTATGCAATGGTTCCTCTTTTGATTGTAACCGTGTTGCGTATAATATTAAGCCACTTTTTTGTAGAAGGTGAGCAAGCGCTGTTCGACCTAATAGGCAATATCGGGTTTATTTGGTCTGGGATGCTGCTGGTTTTTGGGGTATTGGTGGTACATCAGTACACATTCTTTAAAACGCTGGTGGTTTGCTTTGTTACATTGGTTGGTATGCTTGTTATGACATATATAGCAATTACGTTTATAAGTATAATCCTTAGATTTATAATGTTTTTCGATGTTTTCTCAGACGAATTGATGCAATTCCTTTATTAATGAGTTGTTGAGTAAAGAAGGGGTTGACTATGGCTAAAAAACTAGCGATTTTCTTAATATTATGTGCTTCCATTGTGCTGCTTACAGGTTGTATCGGCAGGGCACGTACTGTCCGTTATTCCGGGCAGGTAAACCGGGGTGTTTTTGTGGAAACAGCCCTGGATCCTGGCGTGGGTGCAACTGAATGGGAAAATACAATTCTTGAAAATTATATGGACAAAGTTCTTGAAAATGAATATATGGAACTTCATATTGGCGAACTTTTTGATATTGCAGTGCGGTGTAAAGAAACCGGCAGGATATTCTTTTCTGGCCGCGGTCTTTATCCGGAAGATGGGTCGGCGGTACATTCTGTAACCATGATTGAGGCCGGCAGCCAGTTGTTTGTAGAATATTTTAACCGGCAACAGCATCTAGCTCGCCGTTCAACGTTCCCGCACAGTTTCGAAAACCCGGATATCGAGCAGGTTTTTATGGATGTGCATGATGACCATGTGCAGGTTACCTATGTCATAGGCCAGCGTCCCGGTGCACATATTATTATACCTGCAATGACTCCTGAAACCCGCCAGCAGCTTATAGAAATGGGGCGGGAGTTGGTTGCAGATGGTGTAATTCCTCAAAGCTATTTCCGCCGCTGGCAAGATGCGTACACACGTATATCTGTAAGCACATTGACCCCAGATCGACTTGCCACAATGCAAGAAAGATTCCTAAATTTAGATGAGTTCGATACTATATTTTTATTTGACCCCACCACCCAGGAGCGGGTAAGAAGCATGATTACTGCAGTCGCAATGGCGATGGGGATTGATGACTATTTTATTGAAGCAGAAAGCTATGTTTTAGGCGATATTGGTGAAGTGGTAGAAGAAAATGAGTATGTTGTAATCCCGCTGATTTACCGTTTTGATAACAGGGATCTTATTGTGACAATAGACACACCCAATATAGCAGCATCTGAAGGGGTTAGGATATCGCAGATAAGTTTGCTGCCTTCATTTGGCGCTGGCAGGGAAGATGAAGAAGGGTATTTGTTTTTACCCGACGGCAGTGGGTCCATTATTAATTTAGGTGCGTCCCCAATAGGCCAGACTCGGATAGATTTACAGGTATATGGGTTTGACTTTGGCTTGTTTTATGAAGGCTTTGCTGATTTGCCACCCCATGCCGCGCTTCCGGTGTTTGGCACAAGGGTCAATGATACAGCTGTGTTTGGGATAATTGAACTTAACGAGTCACTGGCCGGTATTACTGCAATGGCTGCAGAGCCAAATTATCCTTTTGCCAGGGTGCACCCGTTCTTCTCATTTTATATTCAAGATTATTTGAATTATGCTTCAAACATCTTCTCATTTTCAGGGGCGACTCCCGGTGAGCAGTTTACTGTAAGGTATCATTTCCTGTTTGGCGAAAATGCCAACTATTCGGGGATGGCCCGGTATTATCAGCAATATCTAGTTGAAACCGGGGTGCTTACCAGAAGAGAATCCGCCCCTGATGCACATCTAAACTTACAGCTGATAGGCGGGATTAACAAAGTAGTCAGTTTCTTTGGCTTGCCAGTAAACAGCATTGTTCCCGCTACAACTTTTGCGCAAGCGGAAGAAATTTTAAGTGAACTACACGGCCATGGTTTACGGTCCATTGACGTGATTTACGCCGATGCTTCAAACAACGCAAGGGAATATACGGGCTTCAGA
>Ga0123355_10022618_pt1 | contig 10079 bp, 6 predicted proteins | sample TergutEmb28metaG_3_FD_89872 | JGI IMG/M metagenome (GOLD analysis project Ga0123355, IMG submission 89872) | Embiratermes neotenicus P1 segment gut microbial communities from Petit-Saut dam, French Guiana - Emb289 P1 | ecosystem: Host-associated > Arthropoda: Insects > Digestive system > Gut ...
ACTATCTCCACATTGTTATCAGTTTTTGAAGTTGAAGGTCTTCCAGAGCGGGGTTCATCTTTGATGGATTCATGGCCCTCTGAAAATGCCTTAAACCACTTGAACACTTGTGATCTCGACAAAACATGCTCCCCATAGGCCTGTTTCAGTTTATTGAAAGTTTCAATGCCGGTTTCCCCAAGTTAGACACAAAACTTGATTGCACATCTTTGCTCGAAATTGCGCTCTTCCATTTCCGTGACACACACACAAAAACTGCTTCACAAGAAACCGCACTAAAATCAGTGTGTTGATGCTAGCGAGTTGAAACTCATACTAGAAGTCTATGAGGCTCTTATCTAACCTTCATGTGAAGGGCAAGCCTGCAGTATTGCCAGGTCGTGCGATACGCGGGCAGTCTCATTACTTTATTTACAGACCTTGTATGTAATATTTTTTGCTTTTCCATGACAAATGGGTTACTTGACTGCACCTCAGTGTGGCATTTATACGTACATTACCTGTTGTTTATATATGCACCCATTTAACCACTACATACAGGGTTATTCGAAATGAATGTCAGGGTTTTAACAACTTGCCACCTCGTTCTCCAGATGCAACCCCATGTGATTTCTTTGTATAGGGTTATGTCAAGTATCAGGTTTATGCTCCTCCTCTTCCCACAAGTACCCAGGAACTGAAGGTATGAATCAGAACCGCCACTGAAACCTTCACCGCTGACATGCTACAAACAGTTTGGAACGAACTTGATTATCGTGGTGATGTTTGTAGAATCACAAAGGGTGCATATATAGAGCACCTGTGAGGTATGTAACAAAAACTCGGAGTGTTGTTCTATTAAACAAAAAAATACATATACTCCTACCTCAAGTGTATCGTGTATGACAAGTTGTTAAAGCTCCAACAATCATTTTGAATAACCCTGTATAATGACAATTACCTGTATCCCCTTGTGAATGAGGGAAGAACAGTTACAAGGAGAACTCATACAGCATACCTTTATTGTGCATACATTACTGGTCCTGCAGATCAACTGCTATAATTATCATCGTAGTGTTCTTTTATTCTGTGGACAACTTGTTACTTTAATGCGGCTTGTTCCTATGTATATTTGTCAGATACCACTTCAGATGTTTGGTACCATTACCACATTTGTAAAAGCTGACTCACACACAATTCTGTTTATGATCTATTATCTGTCCTCGTAACGAACTTCACATGCCTAGCACATCATAAGCTAACAGTTGCAAAACTGAAAGCACTTACTAATAGATGGACTCCTTGAATGAGTCTCCAATAAGATCATAGTTGTTGCCTGTATGCAGCAACTTGTTCACACGGTGGGCCAAGTCAATGTCCTGGAGATGGTTCCTGCATATATCCATAGCAGTTACAAAGAAAAATGTGTCCTTGGGATCCTTGATGTCAAATGTTTGACCTTCTATTGCATCCATTATGTCTACTAAGATTGAACTAATAGGTCCTCCTGAAAATATTAAATTTTTTACTATTACAACCGATTTACATGAAGATCTATGATGCATGGGGAATACAAATTGTTATCACCCACATTTAATTTATATTACATCCAGTTTCCAAGCTTTAACATTTCATATGCTGAATGTATAATAAATTGTTTCTATTCATACCCTTTTTCATGATTTTCCTCTTCTCATTTTTCCTTGCATTTGTGTTTTATTCGCTCTATCTCTTTTTCTTTCTTTCCTTTTTCTTGTTTCTCTTCACTGTTGGGATATGATAATCCCAAGTGACTGTCAGGCTCTCTCAATGAATTACTGAGCCATTTCTGGTGCAAAATGGCCTCTCATTGAAGATGCATACCAAGAAATGCTGATGACTCTCACTAACCTAAAATACTAGATGCCTGATGGTCATGAACATATAGCACATGGCCTTTTAAGTGACAATTCTCTGCTGCAGCCTGAGCACTATTCAATTTAAATGCCTACTGTGGAAAAATTTTCCCCTTTTGGATGAAAAGGGTGTACATTTAATGAGATAATGTCCTGTTTGTCTGTTAAAGGTTAATCAGTAATTTAGTACAAAATTCATATATGCAGGTATGGCAAATGCCAGGTTACCTATAAATATGTTACAATGGGGAAAATCTGATATTACTGTCACTACTAATATGTCAACCAGCCGTTGCTTCAGGAAATGGTAAAATATCATGGTACGACGACCACTGTTCCAGCTGACTATCCCCTCACTGACTGATGAAAATATCAATAGAATCATTGCGTTGTTGCATTCAGATCAATGATGAACAGTATGTGAAGTGGCAAAAGATGAAGCCATAAACATAATCTTTTGTTTCACCATTTTATATGAAAATATGGCCATGCAGCACCACCCCTGTTGGTTGTGCAAGACTGCTTATTCAGTATATTCACAGCTACTCTCCACATCTGAAATTTGTCTCTTCCATCCACAACTAAGCACATGCCATGCTGTGACCACAAGGAGCCCAATTAATATTGAGATTTTTACAAAATGAACCAAATACCATACAGAGAAAATACAAGGAACTAGCATGCATGGCCAGCATGACCAGTCCTAAAGGTGCCCTAGGCTTAAAAATCTCCCACATTTAGATTCCACTCATCACTGAGGTCAGCAAGTAACAGGGTTGGTTTTTCTTTACCATTTCATGAAATCTCATTATTCCTGCATTACATTGACCAGTCTGGTCTTCCTATATAGGCCTATTAATTAGGAATTTTGTGATGTCTATCTCCAATTCATTATTTCTATTTATTAGGTGTTGTCTATTGTCTAATGGATTTTGGGCCTACTTAAAAAGGGAAATGACTTTCACTTTATATTAGTATCTGTATAATTACTTTTATATGAAGTTATTTTGTTCACATTTCTAGCTGATCATATTGGATGTTAACAGTACACATACTGTGATGAAAACTTCTTTTAGTGCCCAGTGATTGAGACTAGCCCATTTCTAAAGGGCTGAACTGAGTATGAATCTTCATGTCTCATTATGGAAACATCAGAATATTGTGTTTTAAAAAATCTAACTTGACAGAATGCATCCAAAGTCATGCTTAAAGAAACAAAAGCTTACAATTACTCACTCTCCTTACAAAATGTGATAAGCAGGAAGTAATAACTTGCTAATGATGGCTGTACACCAACATGTCTGAACTCCGCCAGTGCTCTAAGCGCATAAGTCTTTATGTATGTATAAGGACCCATGCTGCTAAGTGATTCCAACACAGCATTCAATGTTCCAACATTTGGTGTTATGTTTTGCTTTGACATTGCTGTCAACAGTTCCTATGAAGAAAAGTGAAAAAAAGAACACAATAAATTAAGGTACAGTATATTATTACACACCCACCTCCTCCAAAGAAAATTTATGCACAAATCAATTCACACAAATTTCTGGGAAGAATTTCAAGACACCTACTTTTCTTCAGATGCTCCAATTCATACATAAGTAGAAGGCCAACAACAACAACAACAACTACAACCATAAATTAATTATGCAATTTATTGTTACTATTTTCGCACTTCGCTACAAGTCGGAAGGTTGTGGGTTCGATTCCTGATGATGCCACTGGAATTTTTCATTGACATAATCCTTCCGGCTGCACTATGGCCCTGGGGTTGACTCAGCCTCTAACAGAAACGAGTACCAGGAATATTTCCTAGGGGTAAAGGCGGCTGGTGCGTAGGGCTGACAACCTTACCATCATCATGTGCTGAATGTCTTGAAATCCGGGAGCCTCAACCTCCTGGAACCCTCTAGGCCTGTCCAGGCCTGTAATGGGATTGCTTTACCTTTTTATTATTATTTTCTGACCAAATTTTTACCACTGCACATTCCCACTACACTGAATTTACCACATACAACCTTAAAGTTGTTTATCGAAAATGAACCCTAAAAATTTAAACACATTACTCTGTACAACATACAGATATGTTTAAGGCTAACTTTGATCAAATTATAAGTACAAATCTGTGTTCCCCCAACAATAAAAATAAAACATTTTCTGAAACCAAACATTAAAAAAAGACACTCAAGTAAACCAATAAAACATTAATTTCTATTACCCTGATTTTATTCATTCATTCCTGCTGCTTACAAACTGTCTCAAAAACCATCACATAAGACTAAGTGCTGCTGCCTGAAACTGACACAGGATATGGCTCCACATTGCTGAAGATGTAAGAGCTCCCTAAACTACAAAACAAACAGCAGGAAATAGAAATTAAATTGGTATTATGGTGAAGAGGTCAGCACTCCTGCTTTGCATTCAGGAAGTTGTAGCTTGCATTACCGGCTGATATGCTAATTATTCTGTATTGATGTGGTCTTTCCAGGATCTCTTAAAGCCTTGCAGTAAATTTACATACCACCACATTTAACATCCAAATATTCTACATGGTACTCACGTTGTGTTTACATGTTTGTATGGATCACAGAACAAACAGCAAATTTGTCTTTATACAGTATTAACTAAGTGGTTTTTTTTATAACTGAGGTGCAGCATGTTTACTGCACAGTAGGCACAGAGTCCTTATATAAAATGGATTACTTTTTGTCTTTAGAAGGTTAATTCCTGCATCTAAAAACTAGGATAGTATCTTAAAAGACACCAATGTCACTTCCATAACCTTTCCTCACAAGACTTCTCAGTCATCCTCCCACAGAATGTTATAAAACTTATGGAAATGAAAACTCATTATTAAATAAACTAATACACAAGTAACAACAAACAAAACAGAAGTGTAATGATACAATCCATTTACCTGAATCATCTGCCACCGTTGCTCATTTCCCTCACGAAAGTAGCAAACAACGCGGATCAGCGAATTATAAGCATCCCTGGTGGGAGGAATACCGCGCTCTTGCATTTCTTGGTACAGCTGCCATGCTCGATCAACTTGGTGGAAACGAGTCATTCCCTTCAGCAATATGCAATATGCAGCTGAGCCTGGTGAGTCCAATGAACGGAACACACTCTCTGCCAAACCATTATCCCTTGAACAATAATGCACATCATTTGCTTGAAACACTTCACCTTCAATACTAAGACAAATGCTCATTTTCAATCATTTATATTAATAGCCTCAAAAACATGATTATGGTCACGGTATACAGCAGTCAGAGGAAATCTCCTGCACTAACATTATAACAAATATATCTATAAATCTCCCTGAACCTATGAGTCTCTCAAAACCTCTGCCTTCCTCTCACGAGACACACCATGAGGATTAGTGTCTTCTGGGATGTTATGCTGTATTGTTGGGTACACAGTTCTGGTTTTGATGGACTATGAAAATGAAAGCACTATGACCCTTAAAAATGTCATGAACCACATACCCAACAACACTGTGTAACATCCCAGAAGACTAGAATCTTCAGCAACACCACCATACATGACCTCAAATCTTGCAAGACGTGGTACATTCATTTTGCTAAATTTAATGCAAAAGTGAAATGTAGTTCACGCACTTGTCAAGTGTTGTTGAAATATCAAGAAATACACATTATACTAAACTCACATAAAATAGTTTTCATTGCACAATATCACAAATTGCCATAGCTCTACATTTAGTTTCCATGACAGAATCTGGCCTACCTCCCTCCCTCCAAAGTTCTAGCTCATAAGTCTGTGATACAGCTGAACTAGGCAAAAAAACATATCCAGCCTTTATGGACCCCAAAGACTGATTACTACGTTCTTAAGAGCTGGCCAATGGACCTCATCCTGAGTCAGATTAATCCAGTTCACATCCTTACACCCTATCTCCTGTACTCCCACTCAATCTAACTATAATTTGCTAATTCTCTTTGTGTTTCAGATGAACCAGACTTATGATATTCCCTACATATAAATTACACGTGGTTTAGGTAATTACAAACAATCTGTCCAAGCCAGTGACTGTGTCTAAAATTCTTTAACATGCTAGCTTTTAACACTAAGGTTCTTTCAGCTCCATGCCCAACATCCCCAAAGGCTCACCCCTTCTAAGCTGTCCATGACTGTTACTAACTGTATTTGAAGCTACCTTCCATATCTCAGGGTTGCATTCTCCATCCACAGCCTACAGACCTACCAGGACATGCTGTACTGCAAGGACAAGGGACCCACTTAACATGGAAATATGGCTGTACAACAAATGATGCTTTGAAGACTTAAGTCTAGAGATACAGTGATCCTGTGTGTGAATGATAAATTGACATGAATGAAACTCAGATCACAAATCAATATCATAACATACTATTAAATAAATTTAATACTGAACATACTACAGTTATAGAAGTCAAGCCAGTCCCCACACTATAATACTCAAAACTACATATGTCATGGGAGCCAAGACCATAGCTCAGGAATAGGAACAGAAGCAAAGAAGAGGGAAGAGGTCAAAGCAAATGGCAATACAACTATTAGGGGGCTGATCTTTTAATTCCGGGACTGATTTTTTTGGGAGTGAATAAGTAGACTTAACGGCTAGTTGGTCTTGTCTCCTTCAAAGTAGTGTCCTTGTGCTTGTACGCACTTATTCCAGCATTCCTGCCACTCACGAAAGCACCTCTGGTAGTTGCTTTTTGTAATAGCCCTCAGTTGTCTCGTTGCGTTGGCTTGAATCTCCTCAATGTAATCAAATCGGTGATCTTTCATTGTTTTCTTCAGTTGTGGGAACAAGAAGAAGTCGCAAGGAGCAAGGTCAGGGGAGTATGGAGGGTGTGGGAGTGACGGAATGTTGTGTTTCGTCAGAAATTCATTTGTGGTGAAAGCCCTGTGGGCAGGGACATTGTCATGGTGCAGGATCCAATTGCCAGAGCGCCACTTCTCAGGGCGATGTCTGTGCAAAGCGTCGCAGAGGCGTTACAGGACTGTTCTGTAGAATTCCTTATTTACCGTCTGTCCTCTAGGAATGTACTCACAATGAACCAGTCTGTCAATGTCGAAGAACGCAATCAACATGGTCTTGACATTGGACTTCACCTGCTGCGCTTTCTTTGGTCGAGGAGATGTGGCCGTGTTCCACTGGGATGACATATGCTTTGTTTCCGGGTCATACCCATAAACCCAGCATTCGTCACCAGTGATTACCAAGGACATGAAGTTGGGATCGTTTTGGGCTTGCTCATGGAGGTCAGTGCAAACTGACATGCAATTGTCCTTCTGCTCCGCCGTCAGGAGATGAGGCACAAATTTTGCTGTCACATGTCTCATTTGCAAATCTTCAGTTAGAATTTTCTGGCACATACTGAATGCTATTCTACCTTCCTCTGCAACCTCTCTGATAGTCAGATGTCGGTTGGCATGAATGATTTCTCGCACACGTGCCACGGTTTCCTCAGTGTGGGAGGTGGACGGCCTGCCTGGGCGGTGGTCATCTTCAAAGGATCGGCGTCCACTATTGAAATGGGAATACCACTCAAATGTCTTCAATCGACTTAGGCAGGACTCTCCAAAAGCTGCTTGCAGCATTTCGTACATTTCAGCATCAGTTTTCCCCAGACAGAAACAGAAATCGATGCACACACGCTGCTGCACCTTCCCCTCCATCGTGAGATGCGACGCACACTGCAGGTAGACGTTCACGGAAAGGTTTCCACAGAGCAAATGCGGGGAGATACCGACCTCCGGTTTTGCACATACACTTGCCCAGAGTTGACATGTGTCCCACTCGGTTGCCACTTCACTACATACTATAGTTTCCCAGGGAAAAAAATCAGTCCCGGAATTAAATGATCAACCCACGTATTAGTTAACGTGACTTGAACAGGCAACAGGCATGGGAAGAGAGAATCAACTGCGCATATCATAATAAGTTTTCACAATAATCAAGTGCTAAACCATGTTCAAGATAATAGCCCAGAAGAAAAATGAACTTGTTGGGTCTCTTTACTTCCATGTTTTTCGTTGTTTATCTTTATGCCAGCCTCCATGTCTAAACCAACGTTCTTCAATCAAGTCTTCTGGCAGTGTATCTTCACAGTTGTAAAAACACAGTAATTCGAGAAATGACTGCTTTGTTGATTCAGATATACCTGGTAACAAGAAGCAAACCACCAACACTATTATACCTGCTGAACTGTTCAGTCATTACAACAAATTATAATAGCAGGTTTTTATTCATCACATTTAAAGAAGGTGCTGGAAATGCTTTCTTTTGGCTCACAGGAGGGCATCACATGTCACCACTGTTCATGGTCCATCCAAGTACCATAAGTTAAGTGAGCTGACAGAAAGTGATGAATGGCAGTTGTTAGATAAAATAATGGCCCTATATAACACTACAGCACAGCTGGATTTTATTTCCCCTGGCAACATATCTCCATAGTGGCAACCAACAGCTGAAACCTTCCACCATGCTCATCAGTTTGCTGGAAAGAAATCCAAGTGGAAATAAAAGAAATGTACTTTCAGTGACAAACTGTACCCCATAATTCTGTTGGCTAGAAATGTTTCTCAACTGTGGGCTGGTAGGTGCTTTCTGGTTGCCCAGAAAGTTGTCAACAATCACAAACTGACAGAATGGTTCCCCATTACCACATTTTTCTTACATAATAGAAAAATACACCTACAGGAAATACCAAAATGATAGGTTTTTGTGGCACAGTCCACCAATCTGCCACCTGGAATTTGTGAAACCCTACCACAGAATTTAAGTCATATAGTCCAGCATTATATCAGTTGTTTGACATGACTTACTCTTTCCCTTCTTCTGTAAAGAATGAAACACTGCAATGGCATCTGATACCAAAGCATCACCAATAACTCTCTTTAGAACATCCTCATCTACCTCACTGTTCTCATCATACACTGGCGGTGGATAAAATGCCTGAAAGAAATAAAGAAAATATAAAAGTATACCAAATGTGATGCTACCTGACGATAATGATGACGATGAATTGATGATGATAATGAAAATGATGATGACCATGGCCATGACGATGACCACTATCATGATGATGATGGTGATGATAACAACAACAAATCCCTTTCAGTGGCTCTGCTATTCTTACAGCAGCAAATGAAGCCGGCTTTCAGGTACTTACTTCGCACAAGTCACATCCACAAGTCATAAAATCTCAAATCAGTTTAATGAATAATCCAAGGTACGAGGAAATGATGGATATCCTAAGGTACACACATGCATGCACACACAATAGTACACTAGCACATATGAATCAATTACCTGTACAGGGGGGTAGGCAACTTTGTGTTGAAAAAGATCTGAGTTTTGTGCTCGGATCCACTGAGCTGCTTTCCGTCCAGATTCTTTTGACAGCGCAAACGACCTCTTCGCCACATTTGATAGGGGTGTCAAAAAAGGGTCATCATGAAACTTATAATGTGAAGCTGTTGGGTCAGTCTTAACTGTGCTGGCCAATGCCTGTGTAACAACACAAAAATTGAAGAAACACTAGAGTTTCAAAAGATGGGTACAGATATAAAAAAAATAATATATAGCATAATGCACCATTTCTTGCCAGTGAAGTAGTGTCCAGTTTTATTTATACAGCAAGTTTAAAAACTGCCACACAGAAAACTTCCAATTCACAGCATTATAAACATCCAATAACAAACAGTTCTCCATTAAGAAACCTGTAATATTAATATCCCTTCTTCAGCATGCACAATGCATTAATTGTATAATAAAGTGACACCAAAAAACTCACTGCCATGCCTAGGGACTTCAAATAGCACCTCTGGGAGGACAAATCACTTCAAATCGCTATCAAATATTCCTGCCTCATTTCCATCTTTGATTTGTATTCTACTTATATTCTTCATGGAAAGAAAAGTAGTCTTATGAGATCAACAACTTTGAACCAGCTGACCACTCTTCACAAAAACTGGTAGGTAGGTTGGTATGCATGTATGTACGTGTGTGTGTGTGTATTTATGTATGTATGTACGTACGTATGCACGTATGTATGTAGGTACATATTTATGTACATATGTATGTGTGTATGTCTGTATGTATGTATGTACATATGTATATTTGTATGTACATATGTATGTATGTATGTATGTGTATATATATATATATATATATATATATATATATATATA
>Ga0123355_10022619_pt1 | contig 10079 bp, 10 predicted proteins | sample TergutEmb28metaG_3_FD_89872 | JGI IMG/M metagenome (GOLD analysis project Ga0123355, IMG submission 89872) | Embiratermes neotenicus P1 segment gut microbial communities from Petit-Saut dam, French Guiana - Emb289 P1 | ecosystem: Host-associated > Arthropoda: Insects > Digestive system > Gut ...
GAAGAAACAATTGTGTATTAAAAGAAGAATATGTAAAAAGAATTTTAATAAAGAAGGACAATTTACATCCAGAACATAATCAGAACTGCACGCCATCTATAACGTTCGGAAAAAACCAAACAACTGCCCATATATTTAACCGGGCGGGGGGATAGAGCGCTCATTCTATTTTCACAAATATCATAAAATTTCGATATGGAAATGAAACCAAGAAATCCATATAAATATTGAAAGGTACATTACATTATAAATTAGTACGTATCCTACGTTTACATGTTTCGGCCACACTTGCGGCCATCTTCAGCGAGGAGTTTTACAAAGACACATTACAAAATCTACACCCTGAGGATCGAAACAAGTGTGGTCGATACATATACATGTAGGAGGCTTACTGTGCTCGTAACATCAGCTGTTCTTAAACACATATCCACTTCTTGGTTTTATCTTCATATCGAATCTTAATGCGTGGTCATCAGTTGTCGAAAAAGTCATAACACTTCTTAAATCGGTGTACATTTGGATGAAGAAACTAGCAAACTAGAATAATTGTTAATCTTTTGTTTATTGAACCGTGCATAATTGTGATAGTTGAAGAATAAAAGACCAACTTTACAACCCACCCGGCTATTCAGTTGGCAGGCATGTCTTTTTCTCAAGGAATCTAAGTGGGCTAAGTGGCGGGCGGTGATATCATTAACATTGGTCACTATTGGTGCGATAATTATTACTCCTTCCGTTGACATATACAGATTGTTGCATATGGACGCGCCTTTGAAAATGAATCCACTTAACTTTAGTGCGCGAGTAGGACTTGTCACTTCCGAGTTTTAAACCAGAATTCTCTTTTTTAGGTTTTTCCAAAACATGCAAGTTTTAAGTTCATCCCTTCCTAAAATTTCTTACTATACCCGATTGGTCAAATGTTAAATTTCGCTGCTCCCTACCAAGTCCAAAAGTCAGAATTTTGAATACATTAACCCCATTGGCTTCCATTGTTGTCGCCCATGTGAACCCTTTCACACGTCTCACTAATTTCTTTAGAGTCCAAGCATCTAACATTGTAAATCTTCCTCTCTGTCAACATTTTCTTTACCACATACATTTAACACTGACGACTGTCGAAATTGTTAGCTTGCTCTACACGTCATAAAATTCCCTTTTATTGTAAGCTGTAGTGCTGACGTTCTACAGTTTCTCCTCCATCGTAAACCAAACCAACAATTTAAACAGTTCTGACCTATGCCCTAAATGTACAATTTTGATTCTTAATAAAGGACTTGCTCCCTATATCGGTTATAACTTGATGCCACTTGCTATTTTATTTAACTTCTTATATGCTCAACATATTTCGGACATTAATATATCCATCATCAGGAGCTTGCGACTATTCTGTTCAATTACCAAATTGGTCGTATTGTTCTTGGTTCGATGTGTGTTGGAGTTTCGGTGTGGTTGGTTTGGAGTGGTATCCGTGTTGCAGGCTGAAGCCTGCAACACAGATACCACTCCAACCCGATCGAGTCCTGCGGCCGATGTATCAACACTTAAACCGTTGTGTGAAGAACCCCTAAGGGCTGCAAAATAGAAGTCTGACAAGGTGTCACTTATTAACTGCAAATTGCAACTGCACTTGTCTAAGTTGTATATTCTTTACCCTCTATTTACTAATTTTTCTGCCTCATTTTATTTTTGTATCACTTTCTTCTTTCTTTCTTTTCTTTTCGTCCTTACACTTACTACCTTTTTTTTTTGTGGCGCTGCGGCCCAACGCGGGCCATGGCCTTCTCATTCTTGAGGTTTCTAGATCACACTCAACGACGCATCACAGTCAGTAGTACTTCTCTGGACGAGTGATCAGCCCGTCGCAGAGAACTCTACCTGACAACACACAACACTCAACACGAACAGACATCCATGCCCCCGGCGGGATTCGAACCCACAATCCCAGCAAGCGAGCGGCCGTAGACCCACGCCTTAGACCGTGCGGTCATTGAGATCGGCACTTACTATCTTATCCCCACATAATATTTTCTCTTGCTTTGTTACATTATCTCCTTCCGTATTCTAGACTTTTATTTATTCTTTTTCTTTTATTTTTCCTTTTCTCCTTCTTTCCTACGCCCTTCTGTCCTCACATTTATCCTGTCTCTCTTTTACCTTGCTTCACTCTTTCATCATTTATTTTCTTCCTTTACTGTTTCCCAACTCTTTCTGTCTTTAAATGTAGAATACTTTACCAGCAAAAAAATCAGTGCTATAAACAACACCACTAAGGATTTCCGTTTCACTAATTCGCCCATAAAAAGCCACCTCTTTTAGATATCCGAGTATAGCCCAGTTTCGCAGTCCAAACGCGAGCGAGTCCCACCACTTACCTTACCGAGTCCAAGTTTTGCAATCCTAAATCGAAGAAATCTCCTGGATAGTTTCTTCAATATCTCAAAACACAAGATATTTCACCTAAAACGTGCAGACACATACATGAATGCATACCGTCCCGGATAGCGTGGAGTTTGCTTACATTATACCGTATCGTGGCGTATTGGAGACAAATGATAAATAAAAAAAATTCACTCAGTTGCATTTGACATGAATTCGAGTAGCCCCAAGCTACGCAAATATACATAAATATCGTGTCCGAAGAGACCTTTGGACGAGCAACCAGAGAGACAAGTAAGAATATTTTTAGCATTACTTGACAGATATACGTTTCCAGAATGCGTGTCGTCACAGCTGTCAACAGGCTCCACCATGTGCGAGAACACGAGGCAAGGACGGATATTTTGACTTCAAACGGAGGTAGTGACAGGAGGCTGAAGAAATTTCGTGATAAAGGGATTCGTGATCTGTCATCTTGGCACAGTGTTATTACTGGGGGGGGGGGGATGTAACACGAAGGGGGGAGAACAAGACGCATGGATGTTACTGACGAGAAAACCTGAGACAATAGACTATTTGGTAGACCTTAATATAGATGGAAGGTAAAATCAACTTTCAAGGGACAATGAGAGTGTGTAGGCTGGATTTATCTGATTCAAGAGAGGGAACAGTTGTTGTTTATTGTGAAATCAGTAATGAACATTCGATTTCTGTAAAATGTGGTGAATTTTTTCTGGCTGCGAGAGTGTAAGCTTCTAAAAAAATCACTCCATGGAGTCGGTTACTCTGTATCATTAATCCTGCGACGCACAGTGGTTACTGTGCAAATGTTTTAATATTTATAAACCCTTCAGTTTGGACAGTTCATTTACGTAAACAAAATTATTTATCTAAACATCACCCAACTGGCCTTTATAATGGAGGCACAGTGTGTTTTTTGGGGGTAAGAAATGAATTTTAAATGTAAAAATATGGATGAATCTCAGGCTTCGAAAAGTTGATATCCCTTTGAAGCACGTAACCAATAGAAAGGATCAGTGAGTTGGTTTGCATACAATCCGTTGTGTGGGATGGCTCTGGATGACGTACGTAGTGTGTGAAGCAGCTAAATGGCACTCTACACTCTAAAGTGTATTAGAAAATATATCTGCCTATGTGTAATTACACGCCAGAACCCACAGCACTGTTCGAAAACACGTCATGTCTATATCACTTACATTTTCAGTCGCCGCAGTATAAAATAAGAAAGGTAATCGAGCGATGTTTAATTACGTACATGATATGGCTGCCACAATGCATAATACGTTTATTCCTACAGTACACGAGCCACTTTCCACATCTCCAGGTGGTGTTTTTGTACCGTTCGCTCTTGAAGTAATATTTACGTACAGACTTTGGGCGAATTCAATTGCAATTTACTGAGTTTTATATCATTATCTTACGCACATATGTCTCTTGTTAAGACCAAGTTATTACGGTGAACAGCCGATTACACTATATGCCTAGCTTCACCGGGTGTGTTCCCGGCTTTGACTGCTATTACACAACATCCACCATCAGCTGCTATCATCATCTCTACTCTCCATTCCTTTTCCATTACTGTACATCAATTCAAGAACAGTTTAGATAAGAGAATAAATCTTTTTAAATTAATAATTTATACCTTTCTCCCAAACCTTAAAATTTTCCCAAAACCAGATATTTATATTTAACTGAACAGGCAAAAACAGATCATATCTTGAGAAATTCAACGTGTTTCTTAAATAGATTCGGTCGTTTAACACAAAACTGAAAGTAATTCCTTGGCTTATATCTGTGACTGCAGTGTGATTATTGAAAACTGTGGAAACTTTAAATTTTGAGGTATCTCCTAGGTTTGTCGTAATAAAATCCAGTAATACTGTAAGGCGTGCATATGGAGAAGTTAACATCTTAGTCTCTTCTATGGTCAAAAAATCACTACTGTATATAGAATTAGAAGAAAAATTATTGTCTCAAAAACTTCCTGTCCCGTGACATCACACAAACTAAGCGCAGACATCCTTTAACCATTTAAACGCCGAGTTAAATTCCATCTGCTGACATTATTAGGAACTCACCATATTTTCCACTTTAGCGGGTTAAGGGTTAATTATTAACCAACAAATTCACTTACATATATTTCAATTAAAAACACTAAAACACTTAAACCCTTAAAATTGCTCCGACATGTTTCGATCCTTTAGATCATCCTCAGGGAGCTATGTTTTTCGTTGTTAAAGTTATACTAAAAACATTCAAAATTTAATTCCTTTCTGTAAACTTGGTACTGTGGCAGCATGTCATATTTTGTGAACGTACGGTGTTGAGAGTGCAGCTGGCTAGGTTGTTGATTGATAATTAAAGTGATTCTACGAAATGCACGATGAAACAATAAGGTTTGCAGACATACTTGTTTCATTTGTCTGTATTTAACAAACATATCCTGTGCGCGTGTCACCCAGAACTCAATTATCTTGAGACTTTCTCTCAAAATTGTGTAATTATTTTCACACACTCATGCTTGCCACATATCTAGCCCATCATGTACTCATAAATTTGCAAACAGGTCACGATCACCTCTTTCCACAGCCTCTCTAACTCGCCAGTCCCCTCTCAACTTACTCATTCAGTTCTATAGAGTACGTTCAGTTCAAATATCCGCATTTTCTTCGCATAAGCCGAAACTCAAGAATAAAGAAAGAAGTTGCTTCTCCCACTATGACAAAAACACAAGCTGATCCTTATAACGCATCCTTCACTATTATGACATCTCTTCTGTTCATTGATGCTCGCGCGATTCTCTTTTCTGCTGATCTGTGACACATATTTGCTTCACGTACCTATAATGTAAAACAGGGCTACCTTGTAAGTAAACGAGAACCATGAACGATAAAAGTTTGGTTGACACGCACCTCACCTAAACTCTGTAATCATCACTACGTAGTCTGTGCTGCGACTGGTCAATAGCCTTTTCCAAAGCGAGATCCCCAGAGAGTGTTATCTATTACTTCTTGTTTAAATTTCCAATGTCTCCTTTTCACCTTAAGGTCGTCTAGTAACTGCTGACGTCTTCTTCTTCGTCTTCTTGACCTTTCCGTCTTTACTTTAATAAAGTATTTTAGAAGGTAGTTCCTAAGCTAGATGTGACCAACAAAACGCCTTTTTCTTTATACCGTCTACTTAAATGTACAATTTCTAGTTTTTATTTCAACCAACAATGCACAATATACATTATTTTATTGTCACAATATTTATATTACAATCACTGCTACAACTTACGATACACTTGTATCATCTTCAGAGAGTTCCAAAGTTGTACAATGTTAAAGTTACGTAGTCTCTATATTATTACAACTTCATTTAAACTATCAAATTAAAATATTTATGTGGTTGTTGTTGATAAAATGTAGTCTACAAGATTTTTAAAATATAATTTGTATTAGTAGTATGTGTACGTGGCCGTATATACAACTGGATATTCCTGTGTCGAAGTTGCCTCTGTGCTGGAGTGGTGAGCACAATTTCTAATTAACCCTTTAAAGACGAAACGTTTCTGTTTTATATAAGGAATAAGTACCTACCGCGCAGTAAACACATACCACACCATTTATACAAAACCAATCTGTTAATGTTGTGCAAGGTAAAACGTCCATACAGAACACTTAAACGCAATATGAGCACCACGTAAAATTTTTGAATGTTAAACCTGGTGGTACGTTAATTAACCGAAGGCTTTAAAAGGTTGATACATACATTAGATGATTTTCATTTTTGTTCCGTGCAATAGTTTATGATTGCAGACATGGGCCAACTACTTGCACTGTGCACAGTACCATCCTCAGGGAGAAACAATTTGCCAGTTTCTTAGGAAACAAATGCAATTATGAATCTGTTATCTATGGATTTTTATATGTAGCAGTTTTGTCGTAAACATAGATATGCAATGAAAGGTACGTACCTTTGGTAATAGCATCTGGTTCTTAAGAACTTCTCATAATGTTTCTCCCTGAAGATGGTAGAAAGTACCGAAATGTGTAGGAGAAATATTTAATGTATGTAGTAAATAGAAATTGTGCATTTAGCTGGTACAAAAAATAGTGTTTGCTGACATAAAGAATACATGCAATAGAAAATTTTAAAATAGATGTGACCAGTCCACTTAGGTATCCTTCGTTTTATTACATGTAGGATGTTCCTTGTTTCCTTGAAACTTGTAATACTTCTTAATTTTTTACAGACTAGTCCAACCGATCTTCTCCACCCTACTGCAGCACCAAACTTCAAAACCTTCAAGGTATTTATTATCTACTTTCCGAAGTGTCCAAGGTTCAGCACCATATAAAACAATGTTCCGAATGTAGCATTTCACTTGTTTCTTCCTTAAACTTGAGTCACATTTGCTGGTGAAAAGAGCTGTCTTCTTGTTGAATGCTGCTTTTGCCATGGCAAAACTGGATTTAATTTCACGCTTATATCTTGCGTCATTTATTATCAGGCTAACCAAATATTTGAAATAGTCTACATTCTCATTTGATTTCAATCTATCGTAGTCTGTAGATGATGGCCGCTTTGACGTACGCTCTGTATGATGGTTACTGTACATAGTTGTTCCAATGCTGCAAGACATGGAAGATGCACGCACAGTGCAGGGTTGTTCAGCTTTACGATAATACGCGTGAAACACGCTTTGCTTCACTGACCTCTAACATGCAGAGCTACTGCATGCACACGTATCTGGCACAGTTTCGTTCCACTGCTACCCGCCCGCCTAGCGCTATTTATTTCTGCTTGAAACATTTATAACAGGCATATTTACCTTCACATTTAAATAAAGGTTTCCAAGTATCAAAGTTGCAGAGCCCAATCTTCACATCCAAGTTGGCAGACAAGAGGTGCATTTGGAATCTCAGAACACTCGCCACATGCCACGGTCGCTTGCAGCACCTGCCATTTACCCCTGCCAATTAAAATATGTAAACTCCTACCGAAGCCACTTTTCATTTCATATTTTCTGAACTTCAGTATGTCATGTTTGAATAATTCTTCGATAAAGCAATTATATCTTATTGCGACGTGAATTTAATGAATGTTCCTAAGTAAATTTACGTGTTTCTGGGTTTAGAGCGTTGTCGTAATTGAAAAATAACGTAGCGTAGAAAGGCAGGAATATTAATGAGTTCTGATTTTGGATTTGAGATCCTGTCTTGGAATTTGCCTGAAGAAACTGAGAAAAATCACGGAAACCCTATTCAGGATCCCGAACGAAGTTACGACAAGTCACCCCCTGGGAGCTAGGTGTAAAGAAATCGAGCCAACCACGTCCAGAATTCCCCCCAAAAAATCTGTGTGGCAGAGTTACATTTTACTGTTGTAGCCTTTTGCAATGCAAATTATTCTTGTTAATTCCAAGAATCTGTTCCAATTTAATTTTCCAGGACATCTTCAATATTCAGATGTCAACAGCAGCCACTAGATAACAGGACCTTACGGCAACAAACATAAAAAGCTCTAAAATAAACTGTCGGTTTGAGCTCGACACTGAACCACGCGCAAGGGCAAGCGCTGTTGATCGTAACTAGACGCTGGGCTGATAAGGCTTAGTATTTCCTTGCTTGTGAGCATCGCCCGAAAACGAAAGGGAGAAACAAAAGGACGCCAAGAAAAACTACAAACGCATCTTAAAATACGACCTGCAACAATCATATGTAATTGATACCAAATTTCCAGACGGAAGCGTGATACCCGGTTGGGGTAAATCAGACAGGAGTAGAAGGTAGTTTTATGAAATAGTATTAAGCAGCATTACAATCTCTCGGAATAGAAGGATACAGTAAATGAGTTCATAAGAAAAGTATAAATTTGCGGAGCCTTCTACTAGAGCATCCAAGAAATTTCTAATAATATTCTGGATAGTCCTTGTATTGTTTTACGTTTGAGTCCACTCTCTGTCATTCAAAGGCTTCGTCCATGAAGGCCGAACTTTGATTGGGTATACGTCAGAGAAATACTTATTAAGTAGAGAATTCCTTGATGATGGAGAAAAATTACTTGAGAACAATGTTCGCACACTACAGCATACAGCATTCCTTGATCATACAAATTGCACAAGGACAAACTCTACATAGCACAGCGTTGCCTAATGACAGAGACAGATTGCACAGGGAGAAACTGTATATAGCACAGCACTGCCTAATGGTACAGATTTAACAAGGACAAACTGCACATAACGCAGCACTGCCTAATGATAGAGACAGATTGCACAAGGGCAAATTGTGTATAACACATCATTTCCTAATGATAGAGACAGATTCAACAGGGACGCACTGTACTTGGTAAAGCATCCCCTGATGATACAAATTGCACTAGGATAACCTGTACACAGTACAGCATTCCCCAATCACGCGAACAGATTACATAGACAAAGTTTGTTTATTACAGCATTCGCAGACGATGAAGACGCAGAAGACTACACTCTGGAATAGAGGTAGCTTGTAGCCTGTTTCGATTTTATACTTTTGACATTCAGTTAACCTGTTTTAGAGCAAGAATATCTAGTTATACAACATAGCTGACAAAATGGAACAAAGTCTGCTGCCTTTCAAATGGACATTAATGTGACAAAATTGCATACATGGACTGAAGTATCGTACGAAGTAATGGCGGATTTTGAGTAGGGAATACAGGAGAAAAGCGTGGGTTCGTGAGGGGTAATTATTCATAATTTGGAACAGAGCCCAAAATGTATAGGTTCTCTTTTCTCCCACTTCAAAAAGAAAACAAAATAGTGGTGAACATGCCAACATCATATGGCTATAAAAAAACAAGAAGCCTTGAAATGCGTGCGAGTGCGAATTGGTACAAGAGAATGACAAGCGAAAAGATTTACTGCAGCGCAAGTGTGCAACAGCATCAGAAATTCTATTCTTAAAACATGAATGCATTTATTTATACTATACCGAACTTAGAACAGAAAACAGTAATATCTCTGTGGCTATACACTACCAAAACGATATTCAGTAGGTTAAACCTAGAGGCCATTGAGGAGATAACAGCAATAAAACAAAACCCACACGAACAGACATGCATTGAGCGGCTATTTAGCTTCTGTAGAAATATCTTGCTCCACTGAACTGTTTAGTTGTTCAGAAAAATGAGGGTAAAGAAGGGCTGCTAGACAATTTACTCAGCTGAAGGTGGTTTTCATTGGTAAACACCGCAATTACATGAGGATTATTTATCTTGTGGGATGTAACGCTATGTAGTTTGGTAGAATATAATTAGCATTTCTGGTTTCAGTCAACATTGGTATATTTCTACAAGATTATACAAAAGCGTGGACATCCGGCAGCTGAACCGACCATACCAGACACACAAGTAAGGCAGAGACTGCTGCGAGGTGTTGGCTCGTCATTGTTATAATGTCTTTGGGAAGCTGATGTCGAACCAAAAGACAAGCACAGCTTCAGTAAGGGACCTTTGTCTCTTCATATGAGGCACAGGGTTATTGAATCTGTGCTGAATGGAGTATTTAGGGCTGTACAATAAGCCTAAGGCTGTGGTGCATCCGGAGCGTAAGCTGACGGGCCCGAAGAAGAAGAAGAAGAAGAAGAAGAAGAAGAAGAAGAAGAAGAAGAAGAAGAAGAAGAAGAAGAAGAAGAAGGAGGAGGAGGAGGAGAAGA
>Ga0123355_10022620_pt1 | contig 10079 bp, 3 predicted proteins | sample TergutEmb28metaG_3_FD_89872 | JGI IMG/M metagenome (GOLD analysis project Ga0123355, IMG submission 89872) | Embiratermes neotenicus P1 segment gut microbial communities from Petit-Saut dam, French Guiana - Emb289 P1 | ecosystem: Host-associated > Arthropoda: Insects > Digestive system > Gut ...
CATCATCAGGAGCATTAGATGTTGAGTTGCAGCATATGGTTTTCTGCACCGAGTTTTTGGATGGGTGGTGGTCTTGAGAGCCGCTGCGTAGGTCGTGTTTACGGTGCGGATGGTGCCGTGCACCATCCGCACCGTACACATGACCTACGCAGCTGCATAAAGTTGGCATTTCACTTTATTTCATGAGGAAGATGCACGGTCAAACAACCCTCAAATCATGGTCTATACTTCCGAGCACGACTAGTGTATATCTCACCAAGAAGACAGTGTAGTTACACCATGGCGCCAAGTAAACAGTATCAGTGTCTATATTAATAATGGTCCAACGAGATGCAACACAAAGCAGTCTATTTATTATTCTGCAAGTTCACTCTACATGTTTCGGGTGTCAAACACACCCATCATAAGGAGTACACAAAACTGTAAATACAGCCACCGGTACTGGTCATATATTTTGTGCAGCTACCTCCCTCCAACGTGGCCAAGCTAGCTTGGCCACTTTGGAGTTGGCACCCGAAACATGTAGAGTGAACTTGCAGAATAACAAATAGCCTTCTTCGTGTTGCATCTCGTTGGACATTTATTAATACAGATCAGCGATGCACTGAACCATAAACATAAAAGTACCAGTGTCACAAATGAAGATTTTGTATACCTTTCAGACGTCGCGGGCATGAGTAATAAGAGGTCAGATAGGTTTATTTGGTAATGATATTGTCTCTGTGGGGCCAAATGTCCATCATAGCAAACTTAAACGCAAATAGATGGTAAGGAAAAGCATCCAAGAGAATTTGGCATATAAATTGCGGTGACTCCGTGTGTCTGACTTCCACAACATCGCTCTGCTTGTATTAATATGCTATACGCATCTCATACTGCGTACTGTCAACAGTAGGATGGTGGCAAATGGCGGAGGTCAATCACGAACGCACTGTCACATATCCGGCTTTTCTACCGAAATTAGAAAGAAGAAACCCTTCAATAAACCCAGATAGTTCCCGATGGGAGAATCTGCTTCAGCATTAGAATTTTGAAAGTTTAATTATTACTGCGCTTATAAATATCAAAATGGGGACCTTGAGATCTGCTTAGTTGGGAACAACATTTACCGTACTTCTGACGCGCGTGGTGCTGGATCTCCTAAAGGCGTACGATATTGACTTTTTTTTAATGCGTACCACAAAAATGTGACTGTTTTCTGGAGTATATTAAGAGTGAAAAGAAATTCCAGCACAAGTTCCCAGTAGTCTAATTCGCTGTGAGAAAGGTTAAGCTGAAAGTGTTATATAACACTATAACATGAGCCGTTAAGTTTGCAGGACAGTGACAACTTCGGCGTAACGCACAAGAAAAGAACTTCGTGTTTTTTTAAGGATATAGTTTTACCTCTTCAAGGACTCCGTACAACAAAATTTCGTCCTAACAGAAAGTTGCTACGGGTTACCTTGAAAAGGCTTTGCTTCGCGTAGCACCGTCTGAAGGCCACTGATGTACGAAAACATCTTTCCAGTGTCTTCTCTTTTCATGGTATTTTATTTACACTTCCCAAGCTTCATTTCGTTAATTAACAGAAAATTCGAAAATCCTTAAAGTGATGATTACGGTTACAGGAACGTAAAGTTTGATCCAATAATTTTATGTAACGGGCTTTTATACTAAAATAATTCCTGCTAATTTGTCTGTGTGTATTAGGAGTAATTCAACAACAGTTTTTACAAAGTATCTTTATTGACATGTTTGTGTGTGTCCGATAGAAGTTTACGTCTCTTGAAAATCAACATTTCCAATAAAGTAATCGTGTCTACGATACCACTTGTGTGGCATAGGCATTTACTTGGAATACAAATTAGCGTAAACAGAAATATTGTTCCATGACTATGAAATGTTCTAATGTGGTGAAGTGCGACACGAATGGAATTACAGCAACATTGAATAAAGCAGCACAAGTCCGTATTAATTATTATAAAATTCATTTTTGAAAATAATAATTTGAACTTTTTGACCTCTTCTGTTATAACCCAATTACAGTGTTGTCGCACGAGAGGGGGCTTATGTCAGACGTTAGGATAATCTCTGACACAACATGCCCCTTGTTAACCAACAACAGGAGTGGTGGGGTTATAGCGTTGTAACAGGAAAGATCCAAAATTTTTCACTTTTGAGAAAACATTGGAAGAAACACATTCTCTAGCACAGTGGTAAATAACATGTTCAATGCTGCTGTTCCTAATGCAAACGAGGTTATCGATGTAATTCTGTGTACTGAACACTGATATAAAGCCAGCTGAAATTTCATCTGCGGAATTTGACATTTCCCATATCTAGCCACCGTTTGCACAGTTCATTATTACGCCCATCAATTACTACACACCGAATCTCTGGACGGACACCTTGAAATTACCGTCGCTCTAAATATGCACATTGTGTTTCGATCCGGCAGATGATGAAAGTGTTATTCCGACTAAAGAGTAGCTACCCGTTACTTCAGCTCATTGCTGCTACTTCGCAGTCCTATCTGCAGAAACTACCAATTCTGAATTTTACACAAATACAAATAAATTAAAAGTTTGTATAATACAAAGTATTTAGATGTTCTAAGGGAGATGTACACACAGTTACCGTGGCAGGTTAATGAGTTGATCAGGAACGCAGAAAGGCCTATATTCCAGCAGTCAAATTCCCATTTAACTTCATAGATCAGGTCTTATATTCACCTCGTTTTGTATGAGGTCATTAAAAACATGGGCTTATAACAAAAAAAATCACAATACTTTATAAAATTGAAAAAAAATATGTTGTGATTTGCGTACTAGTAAACACGGGGTTACCTCTACAATATGAAAAGTGTAAAGATACGGATGAATTAAGAATGAAGGCGATTCAATATTTGCATACTAATGAAAGCATGTCCTCAGAATATTAGAATACTGATGTGATATAATTTTTAATTGAAGGCTATAAATAAATAAATATATATATATGTGTGTGTATGTGTGTGTATGTGTGTGTGTGGGTGGGTGGGTGGGTGGGTGTGTGTTCAGTAACAACGCTAATTATAGAATACATTTTATAAGCTCGTTTCTGACGGCGTCTTCAAATAAACAACAAACAAATTCAAATTATATAAAACAGGGTACTGTATAACTTACGGTAATGAAATCCTCTGTAGAGTCTTGCTTGCTTTCGAGTTGGTTATGTACTGGTTTGGAGCGATACTGCTACTGGGCGTTGCAACATAGTAGACCGGTCTATGTACGTTGCTATCTCACGAATGAGGTCAGCTATTGGAATGTAAACATCGGGACAGCTATCATTCAAATATTCTTAATTTTTATTTCTGTATTATCACTAAAAATTTATTTAGATTTCATTTCGAATTTGTTAATATCAGTCCGTGAAACGTTCATTGTGTCATCGTTAAGTTTTCTGCACTAATGTCTAATTTTTAAATGTTTTACTTAGCCAGAATTAATATTTGTTCGTCTTAGCCTTTCTATGTTCCTAATGCTTAATTCACAAATTAAGCATGCATCAACATGCTTCTTCCCACTGTCTCTCGTTCATCTACAAGAATTAACCGGCGTTTCCTGCTTATGCCTTACAGAAACGGAAACAGAGAAATATCTTTTCATTAGCACAAAATACATGCTGTTACAAACAGAGATATGTTCAATGCCCCATTAAAGAATCGTGAATTTTAGACAGAAGCCTTACGCCACTACCAGGCTTTTAACGTATTCTCGTTCCCCTGAAACAAATTCTGAACGTAGTTGAACCATTACTGTTTGTTCTGTCGCTGGACAGATACCAGTCCAAACTGATCAATGATGTACAATGTAAATAGAGGAGCTATGTGATTAATTGAGAGATTTCATTAGCTGTGCTGTCACGCATAACAATTTGTTTTGTGCAAGTTTCTGAGGCATATATTCATTTGTATGTATTGATTTTACTCAGAAAGGCTCAAATTCCCACAGTCATATCTATGTTAGGTCCAGTGGTCTAAACACACACAAATCGTATTTATTAATGTGTTCGTAAAATGAGATAAAAGCTTGCGTGAGTGTAATCGAGATTCATTCATAATTCCGACAGTTACTCACAGATATAATCTAGGTGAATGGAAGGTCAACACAAAATCAACGTAATGGGCATTGCAGCGTTAGCCTTCCTCATTACATTTCTTATTAAAATTGTAAAGCACTCTTGTTGCTACATGCAACACGTAATTTCACACTAAATATATCTGCATTTTGCCCTTGTAGTTTATTTACGTATACTGTATGGTCCTTAGGACGAGCGGAGATTAGTCACCTTAACAGAATTAACTGAGTTGTCTTCGTACTAATAAGGCAGGGAGTTTTCTGTGACGTATGAAATGAATTTTTAAATACTGAATGAACTTCACACTCCGAAGTGGTAATGTACTTACACATGTAGACTAAGAGATATTTCTGTGTTGTCTGTTAAAAAGAATGTTCACTTAAAAGCTGTATATGTGGGTCATAGGTCATTCCCTTCTCTAATCGGCAATTCAACATATATACAATGAATTTACTGACGCAGACGGACTTTGAAGATTTTTACACTAAAGTACTTAAAGAATGGAACGCACAAATTTATACCACAACACAGAATTAAGTCTAAGAAGTACGTAACGTAGTTAAACTCCGTGACTCAAACTTACCACGAATTGCAGAAGTAAACTGTAGATTACAAAGCGCGCCATTCTTCCATATACATCACCTTCACGTAGTCTGTCTCACATTAGTCCCTGTCAAAACGAGTTCTTCAGGCAGTGGGATCTAGAGATTGTTTTTTCAATTTCCAGTAACCTTTTCACACGCTCCAAAAAAAAAAAAATTAATGTCATGCCATTGCATTAGATCTAATTAAAAAAGTGTGACATCTGTCTACTTTATCGTGTCGCTGTCTGTTGCTTCATGTACATTCACAGATGACGTAACAATTAGGTTAATAATTTAGTGGTCTTGATTATTGCTTGTTATCTCTCAATGGACATTAGCACAGACGATTGGTTACTGGCCATATTTCAAAACATAGAGCATTTGTGTGTTGATACACAATAAACATATGAACAATTCATTGTTGGTTAGACACTTCTACTCTACATTACCCACGCGAATACCCGTAAACAAAGTTGGATTTTACATTCATCATGTTCACCCGTCTACATGGCAATTAAGTATTTAAACTACATATGATCCAAATTTACAGTATCTTCTGAATCATTTATACTATATTACACTTTACAATTGTGGTCCGGGATAGCTCAGTCGGTATAGCGATTTTCTATGGGATGGACGGTCCGGGGATCACATTCCGGTGGGGGCGAGTTTTTCCCAACCTTCCAGAACGAATCTGGGGCCCACCCAGCCTTTTATGCAATTGGTACCGGGTCTTTCGCGGAGATAGAGCGACCGGGGCGTGGCGTTCACTACCGACTCACATCTAGGGCCGAGGTTAAAGAAAGAATAGAGTTATACCTCTTCTCCACCTCTGGGCCTTCGTGGCCTGTTCTAGGGTAAATATTTTACCTTTACCCTTTGCACTTTACAATTAGTTCTCAAGGAGGGCGTTATCATATTTCACACAAAATGCTTAATGTTCTTTGTTTACACAGAAGCATGAACGTACATATTTTATAACAAAAGTGCTCAGAGGTACTTAAGCAAAACCGCTGAGAAGAATGCCTTCTAATTCGAAGCTTACATAATGTAATTTGTTGATGTAATCATAAGGAATGATTCGCAGGAGCCGTTAATTTCGTTTTCGTTCTCTGTTTGTCATTAGTCACTACTGTACATACCGCAAACTTTAATTTGACCCAGAAGAACAAACATTCTTTTACAGCCGATGTGACAAGATAACCTACAGCTAAATTTCGTTCCTCTCACCTCGCCTACCTGCAGTTAATCAGATTTTATCACAGCAGCAATATTTCCAGGTTGAGTCCCTTAAATTTCATTCAATTCCCGCTCTGGTCGACTTCTCACATTCAGAGCCGCATTTCTCTTCTATAATTCAGCTTCAATAAGCAGGCATTTAAACAGCCATAATCACAGTGAGATAAACTAATGACATTTTTAAATACAATCGACAAACAATTTACAGGCGAGGATGTCCCTACACAACACATCCACAAAAAGGAAATTTACGTGCCATTTGTTTGGGGGGGGGGGAGGGGGGAAGAAAGAGCACTATGGAAACGAAATGGCACAGTATTATTGCTTTGGCAGGAATTTTCTTTACTCCACTCTCGCGGGAAAACAGATTTGCATACATTGATACGACCTGCCTTTGGTTTTTCTAAAACTCATCCGCCCCGTAACCGTTCCCTGTGGCTGTCTTTTCCGCTCCACGCATCGGAGAAAAACTCGTTGAAAATAAACCGCTTTTTATTCTGAATAGATGCCAAAAAATTGCGTCAGTAAATATAAGCACTCCAGGGCTTCGAGTACATCCATATTCAGTAATGGTGCTTTGCTTCATAGAAAACAGAAAAATTTGAAAACACTGAAATTAATGGGTTGTAGATGGGTTACATTTGAGAAAGTGAAACGTTGGTCGTCATTTAAAGTACGAATATATTAAAGGCAAAGGAAACCTCTATCAGACAGTTAAGGTTATAACACAAATTAGAATAAATCAAGGCTTGCAACGAGCTGAGAATGTAGAAACTTCTGTTGACTTCGATCGAAATGCAATTAAGAAACTTTAATTAATTAGTGAAACGTAATTTTCTGAGAAAAATAATAAATCTGTAGCACTCTAAAATATTAAACGCCAAGATTCTTGTGTGTATTGTTGTTGTCTTGTGTGTATTGTTGTCATCTTATGATTATTTCCTCTACTATATTTGTTTTTTTGTTAGATGTCTTGTGTGTATTGTTGTCAACTTATGTGTATTTGCTGTACTATGTGTGTATTGCTCTTTTTACTTTAGATGCCGGACTGCTGGCTAGAAGTCAGTATTCGGAAGGTCCTGTGGCCGGCCATCTCGATACAGGTTTTTTTGGTTTCCCTATATCTATAAGCAAATGCTGAGATGGTTCGCAAGATTCCAAGTTGCCACTACATGCTTCTCATGTAACCCTCCCGACTTAAATTTATTGGTAACCAATTTCATATTTTGTATACATGTAAAATAACCACTGCCACGGGGTGACAACCCAACTGCAGTTATTAATAATAATAATAATAATAATAAATATTACTTGATTTCTGTATATAAATTATCCAGCAAATGTCTATCCTGTTTTGGCGCAGAAAAATTCTTCCTTCCTACAAGGGTGCAACAGGTAGGATCTTAATATCCTCGCTATGACAGATGATGACACAATGACACTTTCGGAAGGGAATACTGCTGCTTACAAAGCGTACTAAAGCACGTCTCGACTGAGGAGTTACATGATACAATATATTGCTACAGTTTTGGGTTTAAAATACACAAAGCTCAAATTCTCAACGCCCTGCAAAGTGTTTCTGGATTTCAAAACCACTCTGAGCTTACTGTTACGGTGGAGACCTTTACAGATAAAGTAATGACAAAGTTGTTAATGCGCGTAATTAAACACGACGTCATTAAAACTTAAGGGGAAGTAAAAATAACCCTTCTCCCCTGTTTTAACCTCAATATGACACGAAGGACAGAAATAAACTTCATGTACTGAAGTCTTTCACCCTGGCTAAACAACCCCGGTAACTAGCGCAGAGGCGGCCAGATGGGTTCCACAGTCTGTAATCTTTCCCTGTGGAGAATCAAACCCTGGCTTCTCGCTTGCCTAGCCCTTAGCAACCACCATACCGAACAGTTCAGTACCAGTAAATATTGAAAATAACTTTGAAGAATATTAAATTCATTAAGATCTTACAATTAATTACAACAAATCACAGCCTGCTCAAGATATTCCTGTCTATACAGAACGCAATGTGTCTACACATGATTCTCCATAAAAAACAACAACACGTGCTGATCAGACGTGGTACCGGCATAAGGACCCTCGTCCAGTGAGGAGGGTAGTAACTCAATTTCTGCTCAGTCAAAAGCAACTGCTTATATCAATTCACGCAGCGGAAATGAAGTTACAACGAAGTGTCAAATGAGACAAGTTAGATGAAACTGAAAGTAAAATATACTTTATAAATAAAATATTATTCAAAAGAGATTAAAAAAATTACGACACAGGAGATTTATTGTATGATCATGGCGGAGTTCTGAAGCTTGCATTTAAATGCACACCAAAATTACGGAGGGGTAGACTAAAGCTATATCATCTAATAGATGATTATGTAGTCGAAAAAGGCATGAACCTAAAAGGACAGTAGTACAAGAAAAACGCAATTACGAAACATATAGAATTTATTCACATAAATAAACCACAAAATTACAACAATTATGTAAAACATCGAAACAACGTAATTACAAAGAAACCGGTCCACGTGATGACAAGGAATTTGAAAGCAAAGTTTGACTCGTTCGATTAAAGACCTTAATTTTCGCCGCGAGTACCTTTATTCAAAGTTGGGTTTCAGAAGTCCATGATGACATCGATAGAATAATGTTAAAATGACTGGTTCTGGCATAGGGCACTGAGTTTTAGTAATTTATACAAACATTAGATAAATCATTTACTGTTGTAATTTACTGTGCACCAGAGTAATCAAAGTGACAAACAAAACATATTTTGAACTTCCTTTATTCAAAGTTGGGTTTCAGAAGTCCTTGATGACATCGATAGAATAATGTTAAAAAGACTGGTTCTGGCATAGGGCACTGAGTTTTAGTAATTTATACAAACATTAGATAAATCATTTACTGTTGTAATTTACTGTGCACCAGAGTAATCAAAGTGACAAAGAAAACATATTTTGAATTTCACGTATTTACATTGAAATCTGATAAAATTTGTTACGTTATTGCCTAAAAGAAGCGAAACCCTAATGCTGCACAACACGTCGTTCAACTGCAAACGGTACTTCCATTCGAGAGTGAGGTTGTTTGAATCTCAGCTGCAACATCGACTATCCTGACGGAGTTTTAGTATTATTTTAATTCCACTCAAGTAAACACCGGCATAGTACCATGATAGGACCAACTCCGCTGCTGCACAAAACCTTTCCAATTTTCCAATTGCATATTGACATTTTCTGAACATAAACAATTGCCAGCACCCCGTATTATTGGCTTATCCTTAGCTTCTCAACTGGAAAAACTGCATCGGCTACTTAAATTAAATTATACTACGCCTAGCAGATAACATAGGGCTTCCTTCGTGGTTTCAGGAATCAATAAGTGACCCCCAACTGCGAAATCGTCCGCTCAACTGACGTACTGCCGTCGTACTGATAGTTATAATAAATTCGGAGTGAAAAGATAGTGAATAATCATTGCTGAAGCGTCATCGAAGGGAATATGCCAAATATAGAATCTTAAAAATATCAAACCCATTTGTTAAGGGAAAGATAAGAAGTCAAAGGAAGTCGAAGCGGAATTAAGGTCGTAGTCGTCATTCGTAACGTTCATTTATCAGTAGGAAAGGCCTAATGGAACCGCGAAACATGTAGGGCTATGGTATCGCTAATAACAGAAATCTGAAGGAATATTATCACAAATGTATGTCATGTCTTCAATCACGGAATTAAACTCTTGCCACTGCTGACGTCATAACGCCATCTAATACTATACCATACACAGTCCAACTTCCGGAACGTTTCGTGTTGTTAAACGCCATAAGCATTAATATCAGTTGCATAAATTACTGTACATCTTTGAGGCAATAACGGAGAAAAGATCACCACAACCAAATACGTAGCGGAATCTTATGTATATTGGACCGTGCATCATCTTGATAGTTGAGTAAAGAGAGACCAACTTGATGTCACCTGATTTATTATTTCTTTACTTAATGCTCAACATGTTTCGGATGTTAATACATCCATCATCAGGAGCTTGCGACTTATGTGCTGAGTTATTTCATGGGTTGCATTGATCTGGTTCGATGTGTGTTGGAGTTACGTTGTGGTTTGGCTGTGGTGGTGTGGTATCCGTATGCAGG
>Ga0123355_10022621_pt1 | contig 10079 bp, 5 predicted proteins | sample TergutEmb28metaG_3_FD_89872 | JGI IMG/M metagenome (GOLD analysis project Ga0123355, IMG submission 89872) | Embiratermes neotenicus P1 segment gut microbial communities from Petit-Saut dam, French Guiana - Emb289 P1 | ecosystem: Host-associated > Arthropoda: Insects > Digestive system > Gut ...
GATGCACAAAATTTTTATTTTACAATAAGTTTATTTCATGCCTCTACATGTTTCGAGCACATGTACTCGAAACATGTAGAGGCATGAAATAAACTTATTGTAAAACAAAAATTTTGTGCATCAAGTTGCTTAATTACTGAGATAAGTATACTGAGATGCAGGGTCAGCAAAACGTCAAAAAATCGAATATCAGTTGTAGTTTTACAACTGGTTAATCAGGCCACATGTTTCGGCCATTTTATCAGGCCATCATCAGGTTTACAGAATAACATTGTGTATGAAGGTACTAAACTATAACGCCGACATTTTCTTTAACAAACAGTGTCTTACCAAAAAGATTATTCCAAATTACGCAAATATTAAGGTCCCTATCACATCACCAGCCGCATACAAGACACAAAATAAAACAATATTATTCTGTAGGCCTGATGATGGCCGGATAAAACGGCCGAAACATGTAGCCTGATTAGCCAGTTGCAAAACTACAACTGATATTCAATTGTTGTGTATAGACGGTACTTTGGAAAAAAAAATTTAGAACGCCTCTTAAATGGAAGCTATTAAAACAATTTTTTATTGCCGGTATATTTTTGTCGATTTTACAAAGTTGTACAGCGAAATCTGTGGCCTTAAAATACACATAAACGATATCAACTTCAGTGTGTAAGGTATAAACTAATATTGGGCTATTCTTTTTGATTTGGTTTTATAGCTGTAACTCGTCACCCACGCGCCCAGTTCCTTTGTTAAGCCTAACACGAGGAGCTGACGGATCAATCGCTGCCAGACGAGGCAACCTAGCTCTAGCGTATTATGGCGTTGCGTTTTTGGTGCCACTGCCAGTTCTGTTGCTATGCCGATGGGTTGACAAAACACAAAGCAGCCGCTGTGTGTATATAATGCGTAACAAAAACATCGTTTCCAGGTCTTTTAGGGTCTGATGATAAACTAGTTCTGCGGGGCGGGGGGAAAAAAAAAACGGAATTACTGTATTTCTCCGTACTGCAAAATGGATGCGAAAGGAATTTAATGTTGTATGGACCAAATGGAGTAATTACAGAGATGTGCATGCGCCTACGAATGGGTAGGGAGTCGCAAAACCGGCTTGCCTGCTCGGCTAATGTAAGAACCTCCACACAATTATGTTTCAACACATGGGGATCCCAAAAGTTTTTGTGAAATGAACTGCTTCCCCAAGAACCTACCTCCACCTTCTCAACCGATAAAAGGTGCGAGATAACCTATTCAAGAAATCCCGTGTTGCTGCAGAACAAGACGGCCAGTAACCCCTACCTCCAATTCCGCCATCGGACCCTGTCCTTAGAGAGTTCATTTTGTTTAATAGCTCCGTGTTTCAAGTTATAAAGCTTTAAACCTCTCAAGTCACTTAGCTATTCAAGAAACCCTTGCTCCTACATGGCACATCTTTACAAAATTCCATCACTGAACTATAAACTTAGTCGACTCAATCCGGTCCTTCCCCTCTGTTGCGGTATTACCCTCTCATCGAAACAAAGTCTCCTAGGCTTTCCATTTCTATCAAGTTTTACAAACAAATCGGGTATCCTTTCTCACCTCCCCTTTTCGTCCTGTATGTTACATCCTTATCATACTTCTTGATGTGGAGTAAGAGGTACAGTTAAAGGTAAACGGTTCACCTTAGAACGGACCATGAGGGCTCAGAAGGGGGAGTAGAAGCTGTCAGGTAATATGTACAGTTTATGAACCTCTTGGTTATGGGTCATGTATAATAAAACTTTTTTTTTACCCCGCTAAGACCAATTCTGATGCTTTCGTAAGACCTAAACCTTAGCCCTAAGCATACACAGTACAACGTATCAGTCAAACACAACAAACTGTTGTGTTTGACTGATACGTTGTACTACATATGTATAGATAAACACAACGGAATGACTAACATTAAACTTAGCCTTAAGTCCAGCTAATTAACTAACTCACTAACTAGCTAACTAACTGTAGTCGATCATTTTTAGTATAGGTGTTTCTTAGGATTGCTGGCGTCAGTTACGGACGGTTCATGGCATGCATTGTTAGTTAATCTGTCAGCGTATATTCGGGACCGTTGACGACAGGAAGGAGGGGAGAGATTTAAATGAGAAAACGTTAGGAGCTGATAGCAGTCCAGTAAGGAAGTCAGTCGCGTTCGAGTGTGGTGTAGGTAGGAGTACAGAAAAGTGGCTATGTCAGTTTCCTAGAAATTATCTAGTTGTTTTGCTGGATATAGTGCTACATTATTTTATATCAAGAATAAAATGAATAAATAAAACGTAAGTGAAAAGACAATAATTAAAACTATATGTGATTCGGTGAACCACACCCGTTTCCCGGAAGAGGATCACCTACCAGACTGTGCGCGTCGGGACAACAAAGTTACGAAGGTTGATTGTATAGATAACTAGCTCCATGGAGCAGTACTTCTTCAGAAGCTAACGGGTTCTAGGCTAGTCAAAAATTTCCTCACGTTTTATGCAACACGAAGGTTCATTACCGCATTCACAAAAGTCCGCAACCTTTACTTATTCTGAGCCAGATCAATCCAATGCATGCCCCCTCCATCCCACTTCTTAAGAATCCATTTTAATATTATTCTCCCATCTGAGCCCTAAAGTATAGGGGATTGAAATAAGAAGTGCATACTTGAAATAGGTCACGACCGCCGTCGATTTGTCTCTGCGTGTCACATTGATCGACCACGATCTCACCTCATATGACTCTAAACAATGTCAGCATTTGACAAATTTCGTCTAAATACTTACTAACCTAACACAGCAGTGCCAAATTCATGGCGGATCTCAACCTATTCTAAAACTGCACGTGCAGTTCAGCAAGTTGGTCTAGACTGACACATGTGGATGACTAATATTGACAGATCACCAGCTGTTTTAACGCTGACAATGGGTTCCTTCTGTCTCCGCACGCACATTCTGTGTTGGCAGAGTCATGCAGGCCACGTGCAAAAGATAACAAGTTAACACTGTGCCAAATGCCTCGCTACACATTTGCACGTCGAGACTTCAATTTGATTGGAGGAGAGTGATAATCTTCAAGCTGCAACCGTCTTTGCCGTTGAAGAGGAGAGTCACCGCCCTATAGCGCTATCTGGTGAAAGAACTCCCTTTACTATTCTCTCACCATTTGTGTAGGAGCTGTGATGGTGCAGCACTGCGACTAGGCTCACGGCTGGATGAATTCGATTCCCGGCAAACGCAAGCGCTTCCTTTCTTCTCCGAAAGTTCACATTTTCCCTGGGGACCATCCAACCTCCTATTCAACGGAGAAACAGGTCTCTTACACCCGGAAGTGCGGTGGCTAAGGCGCGAAGATGACCAATCACCTAATGATTAGGTTAAGAATGAATAAAGCTATACTGCATGGAAAGCACAAGAGCAAATGTGCCACATTTCGTATTATAAAAGTTTACGATCCTTTCAGGGTAGCATGTTAACATGGTCGATAAAATGTAACATTAATCCAGAGTAAATGGCTGCATGTGGAAACTTCAGGTGCCAGAAGCAGGCTAAGAATAGCCTCTAGAGTTTATGTGTGTTGAAAAGATAGTATGGCAGTTTATTGGCAGCGTCCAGCTGCCGGCCCAAAGCAACAAAGATCACTATACAAACACACAAAAACTACGAATATATGTACAACAGATCGATACACAGCGAATGTATCGAACTGATTTAAAGTGCTGCAGCAAGGGAACAGCTGTGTCGCTGCACGCAGTAGTCAGTCGATCGAACCCCAAAGTCAGCAGTTCTTTGTAGCCCACTTGTTACTTAACTTTCCACGAAACAGAACTTGGTTCACATAATGGAGGTCCGGAGATCAAATTAGAAGACGGATTTTGTGAATAGAATTATCATGGTGTTATTTATTTCCACAAAAAATATACCAAAATTGTATAATCTACTTCAGAACATAACACGTGGTACGGTTATTGTTTGTCTAACGCCTTCATTGCGTCACTTGTTGCTTTCACAGATTATGTTCGAAAAAAAGTTCTCACACTGTTGAACCCCCTTACTTGACACATTATACGAATTAGAATACAAGATTTCTTTATGTTTTATGATCTGCTGTATGTAATGCGAGTAGAAAATTATTTAAGTCTACATATTTACATGTTCACTGACGTTTAGGCATGTGTGTTGAAAGTTTATGTAATGAAATTTATTCCCATCTCCCTTGCCCCTTTTCTCCTCTCTTTTCCTTCCTCCTTTATCTTTGTTCAACTTTTACGTCAAATCCTCTTAAAATCCAGTAGAAAGTTTCGGCACCATCATGCTGTCAGCGTAAATGTGTGCGTATGTGCACGCATGTGCTAATTTTGAAGCAGCTGATCTATTTTCACTGAACTTGAAATGCACATTACATCATTCGAGGACACCCTAAAGCTAAACCTTTTAATTTTATGAAATCAGTAAGAACAACATGGCGGAACTGCGGACTTCGAATTTATGCTGCGGAAGTGCAAATGGCGTCACTTGCTTTTCGACGCCGAAGTAACGTGTGGTGATAGACATTTGGAAAACATTAAACTGCTATATAGGTAAGACTTATGTAGGACGTAATAACAGCAAGTGAAACAGGCGTGCTAGAAGATGATAGTGTCGTAATTTGAAATATTTTCACGGACTTTTGCGGGAGCTACTAGGGAGAAAAATAAAAACAAAGATTCTGGGTCCAGCCTTTAACTGAAGAACCCTCGAATAAAAAACAGGACTGCTACTAACTATACGGGCAGAAAAAAAATTATAGGTCAGGCTGTGTTGTTAGAGGGTTTTACTACATACTTGATAGCGGCCATAAAATGTTTTGTAACCCTATAACTTCAATTCATTTACAAGAACTCTTTTACTTCCTGTAACCTGAAGTTGAAGGCAGTACGGTCCATCGAAACGTTGGTATATATCTGCCAAGTTAAACGACGACTGATCTCGTAAGAAAGGCATTGTCACTGTCACAGCCCCGAGAACCTAAAGCTAACAAAGCATTCAGTTAGACCTGCTTCTGAAACTAGGTACGGGGGGCCATCTGGAACCTTGCTAAAGGAACAGGGCTCCTTTAACTTAGTACAAAATATGGGGCACAGAGGGCCTACAATTAAGGCCTAGGTGCAGCGGGTCCGGAAGGACTCGAACCCAAACTTTACTTCATTGTATTCTAATCTTCTAGACCTGCTTCTGGTATTTTTGCTATAATTTTGTTTCCAATTTTCAGACTGTATTTCTGCTACCGAGAAATGACGTATTTACTGCTGAAGTTAGCGATGTCTATTTAGAAATTAACCAGAGCGAAAGAGAACAAGAGCTAGCCGGAAGAGTTTGTAACTGTGTGGACAGGAAGGAGATGCCCCTCGTGGGTGGATCAATTACAAACACACATTTCATCTGTTATTGCCTGGCGAAGAGAAAAACAAGCATACGTAACTTTCTTACGTCACACAGGATGTTATAATCACCACAGCCCCCGCATTTTAATGAAAACTGGTTTCCATATTTCTTGGCTTAACGACGCTAAAAACTGTGTACAAGACAATAATTGTCTCGTATTTTGGAACACAAAATACTAAGAAAATGTGTCTGGTCGCAGTGCGCATGCGTGTTACATTGTGCACAAGCTGTTCGCTTCTGTATTACTCCATGGATTTCCCTGTTCTTCCACACAAATACCAACGACGCAAAAATCACGGCCTTAGTACAATATTGTTGTTATTTAATTTTACCACTGGTAACGACAATTCAATTAATTTAAAATCCGAACTTCCCCCCTCTTACCAGTACCATTTTTTTTTCTCTCTCATACTAATATCTTACTCTTGAAATCCACATTAGTAAACTGTTTAAGCCCTGGAAAACCTCAGTCCTTAAATCGACTAACCAGATGCAAAGGTCAGAAGGGAGCATTGCCACTTTTATACACTTAAGAACTAATTTAAATCCGGTATAGGATTGTCGTGCAACAAGAAGACTTTTTTCCGGAAGCAAATTGGACTTAAATTTGAGGAAGGAACTAAGGAAAAGCTACACTTGCAGCATAGCTCCTTAAGGTGCTGAAATTTGACACGTTGAAAAATAGATCAGAAATATCTGGAAGTTTTAAAAAGTGGTGTTGGAGTAGTATTGTGAACAACTGGTCCGATCGCGTGAAAAATGAAGAAGTGTCACATAGAGGCAAAGAAGAACTGAACATACTATACACAATGAACGAAAGAAAGTAACCTAAATCTGTAACACGTTGCGTAGGAACTGCCTTCTAGAACACGTTATTGAAGGAAAGATTAAGGGACGGGAAGAAGAGAAACAAGACATAAGCAGCTACTGGATGACCTTGAGGAAAACACAAGATACATGAACTGAATACAGAAAGCACCAGATCAAACCCTGGAGAATTCGCTTTGGAAGGCAATATGGACCTGTCGCAAGACAGACTACGTAGTAAATAAGGAACTTATTTCCTTAATTCCAAGATCCGCTTCGGTCACGATCTGTTATATGATATTAGGAAAAAAAAAGAAAAAAGTTTAAGGCCTAATAATAAATAAAAGAATAACGTTAAAATTGATTTTTAAAAAGGAGGAAATCGCAGTTCGACTGACGAGAGAGCAAGATATTTTTTTTGTGAAGAATTCAGACCCGTTCCGGGCCCACCCAGCTTCATATTGAATGGGCACGGCGACTTTTTCAAAGCGACCGGGACGTGAAGCTGACCATTCACCTCTAATTACTGCCAAGAATGGGTATAGCGGAACTACAAACTCGTTCTCCCACGTGCCTTCATGTCGTTTGCAACGTGAAGTTCTTGCTTGCACAGATAGGGTGGGAGTCTGTGATTGGGTTAATGTGGCTCAGAATAGGCTCAGTAGCAGGCAGCTGTGAAGACAGTAACGAAACTTCGGGTTTCGGAAAGGACGGAAGTTTCCCTGAGCATCTCTTCAGGCAGGACTTTGCCCTAAGGAGTCAGAGAGCTAGGTTTTTCTTTATTGCGATCGTCCTACCTCGCTGCTGATGTCGGTGTCTGGAGTGCTGGTGAGGGCTGTAGACACCTCATCATCATCATCCTCCTCGTCAGTGTGATCCGAGTCCTGCATGCTGCTGACCAATAGCGGCAGTTCTTCGGGAATGGGCAGGAATTTCAGTTTCTTGGGTCGGCAGGTGACAGCCACAGCCACGGACAGCTGCTGAAGCGGGTCTGGTGGCACTGCGCCTTCCGGCCCCGTTTCGCAGTTTTCGCTCCTCATCGCTCAAAACTGCGAAAATTCATTTTGAGTTTTTTTTTTAATCGCTGCACCGTGCATTTTGAAATGTACGCAGTTCTCACACCAACAAATGCACTATTTATTAATTTGGTTAAAAATGTTAAAATTTACATTAACATGCATAATAATATCTCTCCTACATGTTTCGGTCTTTAATGACCATCATCAGGGAGCTTTATCTGTACCTAACTAAAGTTCTACATGTCGTAGAGCAGCATGCCGCTCTACGACATGTAACCACATCACCTAATATATATATATATAAAGACGTAATTTTACCGAGTGTTTTAACATAAATATAACTTTATTTAGGTACAGATAAAGCTCCCTGATGATGGTCATTAAAGACCGAAACATGTAGGAGAAATATTATTGTGCATTTTAATGTAAATTTTAAAATTTTTAACCAAATTAATAAATTGTGCATTAGTTGGTAAGTGAACTGCGTAGATTCATTTCGCGTATTTTTTGCAGAAGATAGCCCCTGTATCAAGGCGCACAAATAGTTACAATGTTACAGTTAAGCTGTGACACGAACCCCTCTGACAAAGTGCGCTACACTCTTAAGCCAAACCAGGTCTTTGCACTTCTGCGTTGTTACGTAGCGTATGTTGATAGTCGTTTACTCACTTTTCGGAACAGCTTGACAGTCTCATCAATGACTGCTTGGGTCCTGAAGATAGAACCGATAGGTTATTCCGAAACTTCGGTAAACAACAACAAACATACGCTGCGCAAGAACTCAGAAGAGCGAAGCCCTCATCTACACCGTGGCGGGAGCCTGAGATCTGGCTTTGGTTGAATTATTTTTGGACATCTGGAGCTCACAAAGGGCCATTGTTCGACTTCTGGCGTTTACATTACAAAATAGGCCAATATATATATATCAAATATTCATACATCTTTTTCAAGCAGCATGTAGTTTGGATTCCCTACATATATATCAAAATGGATAAAGATGTGTATCTGGTCTGTAGGGTTTATTCATAGCTCACTAAACCACAATTTTCATTCTTCATTAGATGCACCGACGTACGGTAATTTGACGATTACCTGAAGCAGTCATGTGCCTGGAGGAACTGCGGAGGAATAGAGAAACTGCGGGTAGAACAGCTAGTATCTGTCAGTTATCGACCCAGAGGCCAACTGGATTCAGAGACATGCCAACCACCACCGCGCTACGATCGATGCAAGAAGGATAGTTGATGAGCAAAAGGCGGACAGACACGCCAAGCTAACTGATGTCCTACGTTTCGATCTAAACGTACGTACTTATTAATAAAACTATGAGTCCTCGACCTTTTCGTACAGTTTGATTGACCTCAGTGATGCCATTCTTCCTTCACAGTCATAATAACAGTAAGCCATGGTATTCAGCTCTTAACTAAGGCGTGAAACAAACGTAAGGGTTCGATAGGATTATACGAATATTTCGGAGGAATGTTACTGTCTCATTTAGTTTTATGGTCGAGGGCACCGCCGCGAGAACCCCTTGTATCACCGGCTGTTCATTCTTTCGAGAAGGTAACATGGCACGTTACATCTAAATGTTTCTCAAACTGATATGTTATAAGGTAGGCTATGTACCTGTGAAGCAACACTGAGGCGCGTACACGTAACCATTGTTGCCGTGGAAAACAATAAGCATTACATATTCTGGGTGTGTGTGTATCTAAACTTAGTTATCCAGCGTGCAAAGCGCATATGCCTTGTGGTCTGTCTGCTTCTACAGTATTTTTTCACATTATCTGAAAAACGGCACGGTTTTCGGGGAAAAAAATATTGAACATAAACCGTGTATTTTGATTTTTTCTAAGACTTTTGTCTGCAACGCGTCTCGTTCTAAGAAGAATTCAGCGAGATGTTATCATAAATGTACACAGGTATTCATGTAAAGTACCCGTTATTCCTTTTAGATTCCAAACAAACTTTTATTATCTCGACAGATTATTTTTCGAAAAATGTTCAAATTTCCAATGTTATGAAAATCCATCCAGTGGGATACGGGTTGTTCCATGCGAACGGATGGACGGACAGGCATGACGAAGCTAATAGTCGTGTTTCTCAATTTTGCGTACGCCCCCAAAAGAAAGGAGGAACGAAATTATGAAAAACATGTAAGAAAGGAAGCAGAAAATAAAGAAAGACAGAAGAAAGACGAATAGCTCTGATCCATTTTAGGCACGGGAAGGTCACGACCCACTGTGGTGGTAATTTAATGTTAGCATCTGTGCTGCAAGCCGACTCTTCGTGGCAGGGACCGGGAAGGAGGACTGCCATGGCCTACCACACCCAGGTTCAGGTTTGGGCGGGACTGCTCTCGGTATTGATCGAAGTGAGGTGGATTTTGACCCATTGGATTGCGTGCAGGGGCAAACCCTATTACAGTCCGCGCAAGACCGACAGTGCAACAGTAGATACTGTGATGCATGCATGAACATGTTATTAGGTGTATGTATATACATGACACGGCGTAACAGTTTTGGTGTGTTCGCTCAGTGTTGTTTAAGTGTCTCGAAACACGTAAAACGTACTAAAAAGTGTTATCGAGCATAGGAAGAAATGCCTACTGTTTCTCTACGAGAGGCAGCCGGGACAGCACCGTCGGTATAGTGACTAGCATGCAGGCTCGACACCCGTAAAACCGCGGATCGATTCCTGACAATTTTTCCTCTCACTCACGCCTCCAGACCAGCTCTGCAGTCCCCCCCCCCCCCCTTCTTCCCCCCCTAAGTTTCCCGGGCGGCTTGGGGGGGGGGGGGGTTGTTTTTTCCGCCCCGAACCCCCCCCCCCCCCCCCC
>Ga0123355_10022622_pt1 | contig 10078 bp, 9 predicted proteins | sample TergutEmb28metaG_3_FD_89872 | JGI IMG/M metagenome (GOLD analysis project Ga0123355, IMG submission 89872) | Embiratermes neotenicus P1 segment gut microbial communities from Petit-Saut dam, French Guiana - Emb289 P1 | ecosystem: Host-associated > Arthropoda: Insects > Digestive system > Gut ...
CGTTTTCAAGTACTATTGCTTTTTTCCTAATTTCTTCTAAAATGTAACTGATTTTTTTCTCTTGTTGAGGGCCTGATGGGTAATTCTGCTCTCTGAGTATACCGTTACTCTTCTTAGGAAGTTTTCATAGATAGGTTATTTTTTTATTGCTTCTAATGCTTTAGCCATAGCCAGTTGTTAGGCTTGGTTGTTGCAGCATGTATTATGAAGTGTAACCCTCAATTAATGTGCCAGTTTGCTCTCTATAAATATTGTTATGCCCGCTCAAACCCCATGCTCGCTCTTGCAACCGTCTGTAAATATTTGTATTGCATGTTCGTCTTTTCGGTCTGTGATTCTGACTGAGTCTGCAGGATGAAGCATTCTTCTGGTTGTACTTCGTAGTCAATGTTGTGGTCTTGAGATTTCCTCATGGGGTTCTATAACATGACCGATTCCTCAGCCTTAATCTCGACGGGTGTTAAACCGGTCAAGGTGCAGACACCTTCGTTGGATGTTCTTTGGAATATTTTGCTATTTTTATTTTTGTATGTTATGTTTGTATTTATGTACGTGTGTGTATGTATGTGTGTTTAGGCATTATGTTTGTGTATGTATGAATACATATATGTATATATGTATGTAGTATAAATGTACCTATAAATGTAGGAATGAATGTATTTATGTACATATTTTTGTTTATGTATATATGTAAATTTGTACGTATGTATGTATAAGTGTGTATGTATGTGTGTTTTAGGCGTTATTTATGTGTGTGTATGTATGAATAAATATATGTGTATACATATGTAGTATGAATGTATGTACATATATATTTATGACTGTTTCTAGGTATTTAGATGTGTATGTGTTATTTATCTATGTATTATATGTACATGTATATATTTTTTAAATTTATTTATTTCCTGCTGCATTACTGGGAGTAAAATTACAAGCGTTATTATAGTATTTACAAGTACAATGTTCAAATATATTTACATTGAATATTTCATACTATGAAGTTAACATAATCCACTTGGTCTGATGGATTGAAAAATTCGTTAAGTTCCTCAAAAGAAATTTTTATTCAATTTAACAAATAGTTCATGTTCCATTATCAATTTCTTTTACACATTGGCCAAGCCTGCCGTTAGGACTCTTGATGTCAAGCTTTCTCTTTCCTTATATAAGAGCTCACCTTCAAGTTACAAGCGATCTATTGTCAGGTCTTTAGTGCTACAATGTATTGTTGGTGCTTCGATTATTTTAAATCTGTTCAATTATGAACTTATAATGCCATTCCTCCTTACCATGGAAGTGAGGAATTAGATAATGTTTATTTTCATATTTAACCTCTCAACAAATACTGCGAAATGTTATTTTGTGATTTCTCCCTTTGTTGTTTGGTCCCATTCCCTTTGCCACCTGTCAACATTTGTCTCACCAATTTCACTTATCACTACACTTTTAGGAGCTTTCTTGTAGCATTCTTTGACGTCCAAGTTCGTCGTTGTCTCCTTCGCTAGTATGTGGGATAACTCGTTTCCCTGTATCCCGATATGGGCCTTGACAAAACTGAATTGAATTTTCCAGTTTGTTTTTCCCATTTCTCTCAATTTCCTTCTTATTTCTTCAATGATGTATGTGCGGATGTTGCCAATTTTCAGCGAATCCAGTGCCATTCATCTGTCTGTGTATATGATGGCCGTTTTTTTATTCAATTTGTAGGTTTTCTGTATACTGTAATGCTCTTGGGCCCTTCCGGACAAACTTTCGTTCCCAAATTTAAAATCAAGATTCTTAGAATTTTGATGGTGAGACCGAGAGGTTGCCCCATACGTCTGTAATCAATTGCCACTAATCACTCGGTAATAACACAGAAGAATTCAGTTCTCATCTACCTCGTGACTGAAGACTAAAATCGCTCAATTTATCGGTCAGTCAACACATTCCCCGCATTCAGGAACCAGCAGTTCAGTCACCGTCCACAAAACAGCCGCCACGTATACCAGTTAAAGTCACCCAACCTCCGTACACACCAACTAATCGTACTCCTTTTGGTCCGTTTCAATATTATACACACATATACATCTAGAAATAAAATCACTCCTTTCCTTAACCATTTCCCACTAACAATTCTGTACTTTTCCCTTCTGTGCAACGAATGATATATGACTATGTCGTCTTAGTGATTGGATTATCTGAGAAATGTTTGTTGAGCGACGCAATTCATAAAGAGATTTCATGCAATTTTCTCCACCACATGTTAGTTGCTCCACATCCGACATAACTAACTTTGCAACGCGTGAATTCAAGTAACTAGTTTTGCAGAAAATTGCACACAACGTACAGAACTCTTCCTTAAATTAAACTTAGAGGCGGTGAAATTGGATTTACAAGTTTTGTTACGTTCTTACTTCTTTCTTATCCTATTTCCTTCTTCCTCTCTCTTTCATTTTGGTGGACGTAATGGCGTGTGGAATAGCAGGAAAATTAATATTTGTGTCCTTGTTTTCTACTACGTCACGTGAACCAATAATGTAGCAATAAATTATTTGTTCGCCGCTCGTTGCTGGCGCTAGCAGAACAATTATGGACGTTACCTGGACAGAGGTTGAGAGATTCTCAATCGCGTAGTGTAATAACTGGCACAAATTTTTGCGTTCTTTACAAAGGAAAAAGTGCGCCTTACGTGCAGTCAGGTCTGTTTGTGTCCAGCACCGCCATGAACACGACAGTGACGGTACAGGTGTGGCTGTCCCTGTCATAATGGCTTACAGGGTCAGTGGAGATATCTTTAACTTATTCTTATAAACGGCAATATATGGGGTGAGCAGCACAATCTATAATAATTGGATAAGGGCCGGAATGACACCAGGTATGCTCTTGGCATTTCTGGAGATTTGGAACGCAGTGCAGCCTACAGCCCACAGCCCTGTCACTCCGGACTGCCTGAGATTGGTGCAAAGTTTTCTTCAAATTGCAAACGTCGTAAAATTCTGTTATTTTCATATTTATATCACATGTTAGAATTAAAGTTAATATTAATAAGAAATATACAATCAGGCCTCGCGAGCGGGGAGCGTATCCATGTATATTAAGATGGGGAATTGGGAGAGGAAGCTGTAGGCACTTAATTTAACGTTCAAGTCACAAAATCAGCGTGATTTCCTTATTGACCAGTAAGATGGCTAGTTTTAAGAGGAAGTGAATTCAGTGGAGCTGCTTGCTAGCTTATATACTTGCTGCGCAATGCAATTCTCTCCACTCACTCTACCAAAACTCCACAAATCATTGTGCCGTCTGTCACACAACGACACTCCTCTTGACGCCCATCCAGTCCCTGCACGAATTCACCTCATTACGCCCGTTGTCAAATGTCGGCACTTAGGCCTCTGCAGCGGGCTTATTATTTCGTGTCTTCTGAACAAAAATATGTGCCCTGACGTCTGTACTGCGTGCTATATGTCCGGCTTATCATGGTCCTACTACAATTTCAGTCATTAATGTCCATTATTGCTTGGGAGGAGAAGGATGCTTAGAGCCATGGGAAGACCAAATTGGAGTTGGGAAGATAAAATTAGACTATACATTAACAGGGAAAGTGCCTTCTGGAGTAATTAATCTGGCTTATGATAAGAAAAATTCGTGTGATATTGTGAGAGCGGTGAAGGAATTTGGATGCCATGAGAGCTGGCAGTTTTTTTATAAGAACAAGAGTGGGTTTATCTCAGAACTGAGGGAAGTTGAGAAACTGAAGACGTGTCAGAGCAACGGAGACGGCTGTGACAGTAAGCAGCAAAGTGTTCGTCATTGAAATAACCACACATTTCGTTACATCACAGGAATATGTCAGTTGACAGCCGGCAGATTCCGTCATGTGTTGCGTTAAAATATTCATTTGCAAAACACTGCTCAGCTGTTCAATCAATACCACGCAGCTAACCTCCCTGACTTTGTTACCCACCGTACAGTCACCTCAAATATTTGTTGCACTATTTGGTCTGAACTGGCCGACATTCGTCACAGTGACCACACACTGCAATTGTTACAGTTCGGCGAACCGTAATGGCTTTAAATATTTCAAGCATGCGAAGGAATATAAACAGGGTTAAATATCATTTTTGGAAATTCCCAACGAAGGAGAGCATTTTGAAATGTACATGTCTTCGAAATATGCCAAATAAATTTTATCTTAATAATAAAATTACTTAAAAATCAGGACGGAGATTAACTATCTGATATCGAGTGATTACTATTTGCACGCGCAGTTTAGCATTAAAAAATTCTACGTTCTGTCCACACAGTGTATTTATGTGTTTTGTGTGGATCTGAGATCAAGCAGCGATTATTTCCTTATACAGTATCAAATGACTGGATTCTGTAACAGAGATCTAACACTTTGCAGCCCTGTGGTCACTATAAGTACCACCAGTTTTGCATTCAACAATTCTACGTTCTGCCCACAGAGTTTAATTGTGTGTTTTGTGTGGATCTGAGAAAAACAGCGATTATTTCCCTATAGAGCATTAACTGACTGGTTTTGTAACAGAGATATAACCCTCTAAAGCTCAGTGGTCACTATATGTACCGTCAGTTTAACATTCAACAATTCTACATTCTATAAATATACAATGATTTGTCAGTCAAACACAATAAAACTTCATTAAGTTTAATATTGTACTAGGGCTACATGTTCGATTCTTACGGAATTATCTTCAAGTCTTTCTGAGAAAATAGATCCTTACTTAGGAATGTTTAAAAATGCGCTGTGATATTCCAAACTCTTACATTCTTGATAAAGCTATGAATAAAATACTTATGTCGCTTTGTTTTTATAGTACATTCTAGATGTCTAATTTATTCACAGGATGCTGTATTCTTGACGTAATATTAGCTATCAACGTAGGAAAGACATCAATTAACAAGCGCAACATTACCGCATAGTTTTTAATTTTTGTTAACATTTTTAAAGCTTTAATATATAGTTTATAATGAACAACAACACACACGTGTAACATCTTTCATAATTAACAGTTAGAGTTTTAAAAATATTTATCCGTATTGTACAATAAGAACAATAAAATACATGCATTTCACACACAGGTTTAATAAAGAATATAATCTTTTGGGACAACACGGCGCATTTTTAAACTTTTCTAAGTAAAGATCTGTACATTAGAAGAGCCTGAAAATGATTCTGTAGGAATCGAAACATGTAGCCTTAGTGCAATAATAAGTAAAGCTAAATCAGTCCCATTAAAAGCCCGAGTCGCCCAGAGGGTTCCAGGAAGTTAAGGTTCCCAGATTTCATGAAAACTGAACAAGATTGTGGTAAGGTTGTCAGCCTTACACACCGGCCGTCTTTACCCACAGGAAATAATCCTGGTACTCATTTCTGTTAAAAGCTAAGTCGACCCCAGTAGGATTATGTCAATGAAAAATTCAAATGACACCAGCTGGGATCAAACCAGCTTCCTTCCGATTTGTAGCAGAGCACATTAACCACTGTGCTACCGCGGTCCCTTAATACAATAATAAACATAATAATATACAATTTTGTTGTGTTTGACTGACACAGCATTTTATATGTATATATGTGTTAAACACTTCGGAATAGCAAACATTAAAATTCTACGTCCTGCCCACACAGCTGTATTTATGTGTTTCGGTTCGAACTCAGAACAAACAATGATTATATCTTCATTCGGCATTAACTGAGTGTTTTTATAAATAATACGGAGTGTGTTTACTACGCGGTACGGAGCGAGTATTTGTATGTAATTCAGAAAATTAATAGTTTTGGAATGCTTATTTAAAACCACACGTTTTCGCAGGAAGAACAAACCATTTTGTGATTTTTGAATCACACCACTCAGGATAGCAGCCAGCAGCGTGTTTTTTCACACTGCAATCCATATCCTTTGTCCAAGAACTGCGGATCATTTATTAATCGGCTGACCAAACCTTAACCTTTCAAGGTCAGTTCCCCTGCACGCTGTCAGTTCTGTCTTTATACCCACCAAAGAAATGCATAAAGATCAAAACAACGTAAAGCATTATTCGAGAGTGTGCAATATTAATCAATATTGCTGAACGCAGTAACCATCGATGTTTAGTTCGTGGTACAGTCAGTAGACTTTTAAATTCCATAAGGCAAGGAGTTTATCTTATGTTATCAGATTTCATTAAAGACGTATAAATTAAACACGCTAAATAATTTCGTTGCTGTGTGAACAGCTACAACCCTGCATATGACGCCGTCCTTATGTAGACCAGGAAATGAGCGTTTGCTGCGTGGTTACAGGTATGAAGCTATTGCGGAATGGATATTGAAGGGGAAAATGTGATACCAGAGGGAGACAGAAACACACGCACTGTCATTTCGTCCTCTACAAACCTCACGTGGTGTGGCGCGACTCTGAACTCGTTCAGGGTAAGTCTATCAGCTAAAACGTTGTCACGAATATAAATCGGAATACCTATATTAACCGCCATCTTATTTGAATTCTCAGTTCGTGTCGCGCTTAAAACATTTCTTCTCAGCTGAAGTTTTAGGGAAAAGATCGCTATTTGTTCTGATATCAATAAAAGGCAATTTGTGGGTAGGTCACGGAAATTTTGAATGCCAGGCCTGGTGGTACATGAAGTAACCACTGGAATTTACAGGAATAAAAATATTGAGCTTAAAATTTTCTTGCCTGACTTGGTTCTGCGCACCGTATCCTACTGCGTGCTGGCAATGGTGTGCAGCTAAACAGTGCCACAGTTATAAAACTTTGAAGCAATTTAGAATGAGAAATAATAAACATTTTCTTTTGCCTGTTCACAATTTTGCTTTGTATTTCGCTGTACAGAAAAATATTTTAAACGTCTGAATAAAACCACACGTATTTATCCACACTTAATATTTCTTGGAGAAACTATCAACAAACTGATCCACACGACACACTGGGTTTTAATTTTATGGCATTGGATATTTACCACATTTCCTGCGCAGCTATATTACTGTGGCATCCATAAAACTTTCTGCCTGTACACTAACATATTTAGAGACACTAATTGAGGGACGCTAAGGAAATTTCGAATGAAGAGCAGCACACATACACACAGATGCCTTGTTCTGTGCGGTCTGTAGAACTCAAGAACAAAAACAAACACACACACAAACACTCGATCGGACACCCGAGGACGAAGGATCGTACGTTCGCAGGAACAGCTCTCTAATAGCACAAAATATTCACAAGGCAAAGATATATGTGCCGTCAGTCGGATTCGAACCCGCAATCCCAGCATGTAATTGGCCGCAGTCTTACGCCTCAGAGCAACTTGAGATGGAAACAAAACGTTTTTGTAGCTATGTAAATTTCCACGTTTAGCAGAGTTTCACAGCTGCAGTTAGACGATTTGCAACAAATATAGCTCTTGAAATCCTACTTATAAAATATATGTTTGTCGTCAGAATTCTTACGCATGCGCTGCAATTTGTTTTGATTACCTAACAGTGTGGAGGTCTGCCTGCTCTACAGTGGGTACTTGGAATTACCCATAGGTAAGTCGGCCATACCTCTAGTGTAGAAACTTCAAGTTAAATAATGAACACTTGTTTACTTAATTACTTTCTTACTTATTACTTATTTAATTATATAATTACTTACATACTCTATGGAGCAAAGTCCTTCTTGGGAATCTAACTGGTTCTGCAGCTAGTCAAGAAATACCCCGCACATTATGTAACCCCAAAGTTCATCACCGTATTCACAAAAGCCCGCCATCTGTTCCCAACCTGAGCCAACTCCATTCGGTCGCCACCCCTTCTCACTTCCCCAAGAAACATCTTAATATTATTAACCCTTCTACGTCTGGGTCTCCTCAATATACTCTTCCCCTCGCGTTTCCCTAATAGAACACTGTGCACAACTCTCCCCTACACCATACACGCCACATGTACCGCCCATCTCATTCTTGTCGATTTTACCAACCACAAAATATTGGATAAGGAGTTAAGATACCTAAGCTTTTCATTATGTACTCTTCTCCATTCCTTTGTTATCTCGTCTCACTTAGACACAAATACTCTCTTCAACACACTGTTCTCAAAGACCCTCAGCCTACGTTCCTCCCACTATGTCAGTGAAAAGTTTCACACACATAGAGGACAACGGGCAGAATTATAGTTCTATATATCTTCATCTTTAAATTTTTGGACATCAATCTGTAATAATTCATACTGCACAATTATAACTGTATTTCAGCCTACAGCTGTATACAACCTCTTTTTACACAGCTGACATTAACAGCTCTATGATGGCTAATTTACATATTCGAAACTTCCAACAACTGCCACAGTAGACACAATAACAGCTGTACATTGCAGGTCGCATTACCTTCATTGTGTATTGTAGAGGAACAAGGGAAATGCGACTCAATAAACATAAATAATGCCATATGTGCAGCAGCAATTCTATCTTTCTGCCATACAAGTAGTAAGCCTGTCATTTTGGCAGTCGGTAATGCAGCTCGCTGCCTAACCGACCTTCCCCCACCCCTAATAAATATGCAAATGACATTAATCGATAAGCAAATTACTTAATTAATATTCATACGACCTTGATCGATATGCAAATTATCTAATTAATATTCATACGTCCTTGATCAATATATAAATAATCTAATTAATATTTATAAGTCCTTGATTGATATTAAATAATCTGATTAATATGCGGACGGCCTTGATTGGTTTAATTATTATACAAATTACTATAGTCTCAGACAGTGTGGCGCCAGGTACTGTTTGTACCTCCATCTTGGAATAGCGCCATTTTTCAATATGGTGGAGAAGCGTAATTTTTAAATTTTTGAATTTTTACTATATGGCGGCTGAAGCGCTCTATTTAAATTATAACCTAACTTTAAAGGCCGCTATTTTTAAAGTATAACCTAACTTTTAGAAATGGCGGCTGAAGCGCTCTTTTTAAATTGTTTAAGACTTTGTTATTCTTAAAAAAGAGATGGCTGAGCGGTAGAATTCGAGACTCATAATCGAAAGATTGTGAGAATTGAAATTGAGATTGAAAGAAAAAGAAAATTCTACCTCCTGAACCACCTCTTTTTTTCCAAAGGAATTAGAATTTGGGTAATAAATAAATGAACATATTTTTCTATTTACAAATATATACAATTTATTAATATATTTATAATAATACAATTAAAATATGTATTGAAATGAAAAATACAATTTTTAATAGGCGTACAAATAAAATTATCCACACACACTTATAAACATTTATTTGTTACAATACTGGTTTTTAAATGACAGTTCATCCCAAAATGCGTCGAAATCAATGGCATTTGTGTTTGAAGGTGTACAGAAGCACTTTGATTCATCACACTTATTTCGCCACTTTACTAGTTCATCTTGGAGTCTACAAAACTTGATCACTTGTCTGTCTACACAGGCACTTGCTAAATCGATGATTTTTGACCAATCTTTTTTGCTTAGATACACTTGAGTGTTCTCACTCGTAATGCGTATATACCGCCCACAGAACATTGACAGGGTATGATGCGGGTCACCAAGTTCGTGCACTTAATTTTTCTATATATTGCTCTCGAATGTCACCAGAATGAACCACTGTAAGTCATTCAACACCACATGGCCTCAAGGAGTTCGAGTCTTCACCTGTGACTTGAGGTCGTCATTCAGGTAGATGGAGACGTACGTTCTCTTGCTTGTTGAAGAAGAATGTGCGGCTAAGCAACCCCGTCATCTGGAAAACATTAATGAAATGGAGGCTGTGTAGGACATCTTACATACTGTAGAATAAGAATGTAAAAGCGTAGCCACTGTGCTAATGAATAGGCTGTCCGCAGTGCACAGACATGTCTGGACTTGTTGTGACATGCAAACGTGCAGCTGATGCCTGGCAGACTTATGTCGGTGAGTGGAGGGCATCCTAGTTGAGTGATATCAATTACTGTACGGTCTAAAAGACCGCTAATAAATTGTGTTTTCTGAGGCCCGAAGCAATAGATTGCAACGGCTAATGATGCCTCGCGATGTAGCACAGTTTCTAGCTCTGAATATAGTATGTCGCCA
>Ga0123355_10022623_pt1 | contig 10078 bp, 7 predicted proteins | sample TergutEmb28metaG_3_FD_89872 | JGI IMG/M metagenome (GOLD analysis project Ga0123355, IMG submission 89872) | Embiratermes neotenicus P1 segment gut microbial communities from Petit-Saut dam, French Guiana - Emb289 P1 | ecosystem: Host-associated > Arthropoda: Insects > Digestive system > Gut ...
TGTTTCGATGGCATCTACGTTTTCTGTGCCTGCGTAAAATCGGTGATAAGGGAAGCCTTCGGCGTATTTGTCGGTGAGCAGATTGCCCATTGCCAGTTGGACTGCCATGGAGCAGTAGTTTTCACTGGCGATAAGTTTTACCCGTGTCCGCTGGTACTCCAATTCTTTTACGATTGATGAGGCAACTTCCGGGGCAGTTTTTGCGATTTCCGTTAATGCGCAAAGATAGGCTAAAAAATTTGTGTCGATTTTATCTGATGAAACTTCGGCAAGATACGCCGCAACAGGATTTGTGTTCATAATTGATTGTACCATTTAGCCGAAAAAACCTCAACACGCAAACAAGCACGCAAGCAAGCAGTTTTGTCGATTTTGTAAGGTTGTTTTCTAAAATATTTTGTTGTAAAATAACCCTATGAAAAAATGGAAAAATGCCCTGTTGGGTTTGGCTGCTGCGGTAGTGTTTTCGGTTTTGTATTTAGTTGGCGCTTTAACAGCATTAGAATATCGGCTGTATGATTTCTTTCTACGTTTTAGACCCGAGCGGGAGCTTCTGGCGGATGTCGTTTTTCTCAACGTTGATGATCCGGCGATTGCGTACTACGGAATTTTTCCATGGCCTCGTTCCATTTATGGGGATGGTTTATTGCGCCTTAAAGAATTTGGAGCACGGGCGGTAATCTTGGATATTGAGTTTGTTGACAGCGGCCATCAGGGTGTGGATATTCATTATCTGAACTTTGGGCTCGAAAGAGATTTTGTTCAAAGTCTTTCCGAGATACAGTCGGCGGCGCAGGAACTTATTTCTGCCATACAAACCGGACAAATCCCGCAAAATGATATTAGTTATTTCGCAGGTTCACTTTTTTCTTTTATTTCCGAAGAACATTTAGCGCTCTACGGCAGGGTGCGGAATGTTGCACGTGACAACGATTTATATTTCGCTCAGGCTATCGCACTTTCGGGTAACGTTTGGGCTACTCTTAGATTGACTGACTCTCTTCTTGCGGAGGAGCAAGCCGAGCGCCGTTCAATTGGAGAAGAACTTTTTTCGCTGGATGTTAATGCTGATGACAATGCCGCTTTTTACGAGGATTTTATCGATGTTGTTGTCACATTACCTGTTATCGCAAACGCTGCCAGAGGTGCGGGTTACACAAATGCTGTTGTTGACAGCGATGGTGTTAGAAGGCGAGTCTACCTTGTTCGCAATATTCATGATCATTGGTATCCCCAGCTTGCGTTTGCGCCTTTATTGGACTTTCTTGGCAGCCCGGATATTCGCCTTGAAAGAGGGCGGCTGACTTTAGAACAAGCTCAAATGCCTGACGGAATAAGAGATGTCGTAATTCCTTTGGACAATTACGGCAGATTAATGCTTGACTGGCCAAGAGCGGATTATCTTGATAAATTTACTCACGTTTCCTTTGCGGTTTTTGCCTTGCTGGATGACATTGAAGTTTATCTGGATTTTTTCTCCCGTGCCCTTGTGTCAACAGATTGGATGTTTTTTGCGCAATTTGAGCCGTCGCTGAGAGTTGTTCCCGGTTTGTTAATCGAAATTGGAGAGCTTTTTGATGCAGCTCGTGACGCAAGAAATTTTGCGCTGGAAAATACCTGCGGCGATTCTTTTAATGAATACCTGCAATTCAGGAATATCGCTCTGGAACTGTTAGGTGATATATTTGCGATGGATGTTGAAACAGTGCTGCAGGAATTAACAGTGTCGTTAGCCGAAGAATTTCCTGACATGGCTGATTTAATTGAAGATGAAGCTGAATATATGTTATCCCTATTTGCACGTATTTATGCTGATTTAACTTATTATATTGAAGTTGCTGAGGAGCATAGATTAATATTTGATGACAGGTTTGTTATTATCGGCCGTGTTGATACAGGAACAACCGATTTTGGAGTAAACCCTTTTCATGGAAACTACATTAATGTCGGCACTCACGGCGTTGTGTTGGATACAATCCTTTCCGAAAGTTTTATCATACCGTTAGGAGCAGGGTGGAGCATTTTATTGATTTTCCTTTTTGTTCCGCTTTTTTTCTTTATTAGTACCGGTTTTCATCCTGTCGCACGTGCGTTTTCGGGATTTGGCGCTGTTTTTTTTATACTGATAGCCGCCATTGTTTTATTCCGTTTTACCGGGATCTTTCTTGGTCCTATCGGAGTAATTATGGCAATGATAATTACTGTTGTTGTCCGAGAGATCGTTTTGTATGCGGTATCTGAAAAAGAAAAACGCTTTATCCGTAACGCTTTTTCTACTTATGTAAGCAGCGACATCGTAAAAGAAATAATAGCCGATCCTTCCCGCCTGCAATTGGGCGGAACAAAACGTTATATGACAGCGGTTTTCACGGATATTAAAGGGTTTGCCAATATTTCCGAAAAGCTCGGTGATCCTGTAAAATTGGTAAGTCTTTTGAATAAATATCTCAGTGCCATGAGCAATGCGGTTCTTGAAGAAAAAGGCACAATCGACAAATACATAGGTGATGCGATTGTAGCGTTTTTTGGCGCACCGCTTGATTTGCCTGATCATGCGTTACGTGCTTGTATCTCTGCGGTAAAAATGAAAAACATTGAAGAAGAAATGAACAGGGAAATACTGGAGCAAAATCTTTCGCCGATACCGCTGCATACACGCATTGGTATCAACACAGGTTTTATGGTTGCGGGTAACATGGGTACTGACAATAAGATGAATTACACAATCATGGGCAACGCTGTCAACTTGACGGCACGTCTTGAAGGAATAAACAAACAGTACGGAACATCCATACTTGCAACGGAAGATACTATTCGTGAAACAGGCAGCTCTCTGCTTTACAGAAAATTTGATCGTGTCCGTGTTGTCGGTATCAATGAAGCTGTGCGGATTTGTGAACTTATTGACATGGCGGATACCGCCTCAGAGCAAGACAAAAAGCTTGTGGCAACATTTCATGAAGCGCTTGCCTGTTTTGAGAAACGTGAATGGAAAAAAGCAGTCGAAGGTTTTAATGAAGCACTTGTGATTAAACCTGAGGATACGCTGTCAAAAATATACATTGACAGGTTAAAACAATTTTCGATAGCTTTGCCCGATGATTCCTGGGACGGTGTTTATAATTTGACAGATAAGTAATTTTGTTACTTTGCAAAAAATCAAAATTCTTGTTATGAGCATAAAAAATGAAGCCGCTGTATTGTTCGGCAGTTGATTTTTCGCTTTAATTCCTGTTACTATGCAAGAATGGAACTTGAAAAAATCCCTGTAGGCATTTTAGGTGCAACAGGCATGGTTGGTCAGCAATATATTTCTCTTTTAAATAATCACCCGTGGTTTGAAGTGCGTTATGCGGCTGCTTCGCCTCGCAGTGCCGGAAAAAAATATAGTGAGGCTGTTTACGGACGTTGGCACATTGCAAGTAATGCACTTGCCGCAAATTACGCTGATCATGTTGGAAACATCGTTGTAGAAGATGCCAATGATGTCAGCCGTGCCGCCGCCGCTTTCAAAAAAGGCAACTGCTCTTTTGTGTTTTCGGCGCTTGAAATGAGCAAGGACGAAACAAGCGCCCTTGAGGAAGAATATGCGGCGGCAGGTATCCCCGTTATTTCCAATGCTTCGGCTCACCGTTGGACAAGCGATGTCCCTGTTTTGATTGCCGAGATCAACCCCGATCATGCTGACATTATTCCGATACAGAAAAAAAAACACGGCTGGGAGCGAGGTTTTATCACTGTTAAACCAAACTGTTCTATTCAAAGTTATATGAAACCGCTTCATGCCCTCGCTGCGGCAGGTTATCCGGCTCGGAGGCTTATCGTGAATACGATGCAGGCAGTTTCCGGGGCAGGTTACCCCGGTGTTTCAAGTTTAGACATGATTGATAATATCGTTCCATATATCGGCGGAGAGGAAGAGAAATCGGAAAATGAACCGCTGAAGATCTTTGGTTCGATAGAAAGCGGTGTGTTTAAAAACGCCGAACTGCCGCAAATTTCCGCTCACTGTAACAGAGTGCCGGTTGTTGACGGTCACACAGCTTGTATCAGTTTGGAGTTTGACGGCAAAAAGCCGTCGTTAGGTGAAATCAAGGCGATTTGGGCTGCCTACAAGGGGCTGCCGCAAGACGCAGATTTCCCTTCAGCTCCCAAACAGCCGATTATCTACCGTGAAGAAAACGATCGCCCTCAACCCCGAAAAGATCGGGATGCCGATAAAGCGATGGCTGTTGTGATTGGGCGGCTTCGTCCCTGCAATGTATTTGACATCCGCTTTACGGCTCTTTCGCATAACACTGTTAGGGGCGCTGCCGGCGGAGGAATACTCAGCGCAGAACTTTTAAAATATAAGGGGTACTTATAGTCAATTAACTTTATTAATTGACTCTTTCCGAAAATAAAATTAAAGGACTATAAATTAAAATATGAATACGAAATACTTTCCGTTAGACAAAACAGAACTTGAAAAAATAACACAGCGTTATCCGACACCTTTTTATATCTATGATGAAAAGGCGATTATCGAAAATGTGCGCAGGATAAAAGCGGCGTTTTCGGTGTTTCCGTCTTACAAAAATCATTTTGCGGTGAAGGCTTTGCCCAATCCTTACATTTTGAAAATCCTTGCCGCCGAAGGTTTTGGCGCTGATTGTGCAAGTTATCCTGAATTATTGCTGGCGGAAGCTGCAGGGATGAAAGGCGAAGATATTATGTTCACTTCCAATGAAACTCCTGCAAGCGAATACAATTATGCGCAAAAGATAGGTGCTGTTATCAATCTTGACGATTTTTCTCATATCGAATTTCTTGAAAAAAAATGCGGATTGCCTGAATTGATTTCTTTGCGGTATAACCCCGGGCCGATCAAAGAGGGTAATGCGATTATAGGCAAGCCGGAAGAAGCCAAATACGGTTTTACCCGTGAACAGATTGTGCAGGCTTATGCGCTGCTCAAAAAAAAAGGCGAGGGAACCTCGCTGCCGAAACGTTTTGCATTGCACACAATGGTTGCTTCCAATGAATTGTCTGTTCCGTATCATATTGAAACTGCAAAAATGTTGTTTGAGCTTGCTGTCGAGATAAATGCAAAAACAGGAGTGCGGCTTGAATTTATCAATCTTGGCGGCGGTGTAGGAATTCCGTATAAACTCGATCAGGAAGCGGTGGATTACAATCTACTTGCCTGTGGTATCCAAAAAGTCTATAACGAAATTATCGAAGGATCGGGGCTTGCTCCCATCAGTATTCGTACAGAGTGGGGCAGAGTTGTAACTGGTCCTTACGGCTGGCTTGTTGCTCGTGCTGTCCACAAAAAAGAGATATACCGCAATTACATTGCGTTGGATGCCTGTATGGCGGATTTAATGCGCCCAGCTCTCTATGGAGCGTATCATCACATAACGATCCCGGGCAAGGAAAACGCCCCGTTAGACGAAACATACGATGTTGTTGGCAGTTTGTGTGAAAACAATGACAAGTTTGCAATCCAACGCAAACTGCCAAAGGTTGTCACTTCCGCAGAAGCCGGAAATGACGGAGACTTTGCCGTTATCCACGATGCAGGCGCTCACGGCAGAGCGATGGGTTTCAATTACAACGGAAAGCTTCGCTGCGGTGAACTGCTTCTGCGAACAGACGGATCAATCGTGCAAATACGCCGCCCCGAAACACCAGAGGATTACTTTGCTACGTTGGATCTTTCCAGCTTGAAAGGTTTTGAATCTTTAGCTTGATTCGTGCGGAGGGGTTGTTGATTCTTTCTCTGCAATTATTTTATATTATTATTAAAGGAATATAGTATGATAACAAGAAACCCGCACCTTGCTAATCTAAAAGCAGGTTACCTTTTCCCGGAAATAGCTAAACGCCGCCGTGAATTCGCTGCTGCGCACCCCAATGCGAAAGTCATCAGTTTGGGTATCGGCAACACAACTGAGCCGATTCTGCCTCACATCAATGCAGGGCTTGTAGAAGGCGCAAAAAAACTTGGGACAAAAGAGGGCTACTCCGGCTATCAAGATGAAGGTTTACCTGAGCTTCGTGAAAAAATCTCAAAGGTTTTTTACAAAGGCAAGTTTTCGATAGACGAAATTTTTATCTCAGATGGAGCGAAGTGCGACATCGGCAGATTGCAGACGCTCTTTGGGACGGGAGTAAAAGTTGCTGTGCAGGATCCTTCGTACCCTGTGTATGTTGACGGCTCGGTGCTGGCGGGTGCTGCTGGCGGTTGGGAAGAAACTGGTTATGCTGGAATTACCTATCTTCCTTGTACTGCGGAAAACAATTTTTTCCCCAATCTTGATTTAATTCAGCCGAACAGTCTTATTTATTTTTGTTCACCTAACAATCCGACAGGTGCAGTTTCGGATCATGCGCAATTGTCCGCATTGGTAGAGACTGCAATCAACAAGTCTTGTATCATCATTTTTGATGCGGCATACAGTGAATTTATTCGTGATCCATCGCTGCCCAAAACCATTTACGAAATTGACAAAGCGGAACTTTGCGCTATCGAAGTAAACTCATTTTCCAAGCCGTTGGGATTTACTGGAGTGCGGCTTGGCTGGTCTGTTGTTCCAAAGGTTTTAAAATATAAAAGCGGAGAGAGCGTTCATGCAGATTGGAATCGTGTCATGGGAACGATATTTAACGGAGCTTCAAACATTGCTCAATACGGCGGACTTGCGGCGTTAGACGACGAAGGATTAAAAGAAATGCGTGCGCTTACGGATTTTTATCTTGGTAACGCAAAACTTATCAGAGACGCACTCCAAAAACTTGGAATAAACTGTATAGGCGGCGATAATTCCCCTTACATCTGGGCGCATTTCCCCGGAAGAGACAGTTGGGAAGTGTTTGCGGAAATCCTGGAAAAGCACCAAATTGTTACTACGCCAGGAGCTGGTTTTGGACCTGCTGGTCAAGGGTTTGTGCGTTTTTCCGCATTCGGGCATAGAGCGGATGTTGAAGAAGCGTGCAATCGGCTTCAAGCTATCGTGACACAGTAATTTTCCCTTTCCAAGGGAAATATTTTAACCTTTTCAACTTCCCGCTCTTAATCAGGGTATTAATCACTATTGAGACTTCGTCATGTGACCATCGAATTGTTTTGTTTTCCGCCAAAACCGCTGCGGCTTGTAGTTGCGTATAACATCGTTTGTTGCGGCGGAAAAAATCTATGATGGAAGCTTCTTCCCGTAAATTGCTACTGGCGTTTTGTTCGCAAACATCGCAGCAGAATTCTTCAGGTACTTCGCCGCCGGAGTCGTAGTTCAATAATGCAAGCAGGGAATGTCTGCGGCAGTGTTCGATGTCCCGAGCGTAATTCAATAACGAAGAAAGCCGCTGTTTTTCGTAATCAGTTTTTGCACGTAACATGGCAGATTCGTCATCGGGGCCCCATAAAAGGATTGCTTTTGACTGCTCTCCGTCTCGTCCGGCTCGTCCTGATTCCTGCAGATACGCTTCTACAGACGGGGGGCAATCACGGTGTATGACAGTGCGTACATCGGATTTATCAACGCCCATTCCGAATGCGCAGGTTGAACAGAGAACGGCTTCTTTGTTTTTTAACAGCCATTTTTCAGTTTCCGCTTTCTCCTCTCTGCTTAAACCTGCGTGATAAAAACGTATTTCGCTGTGCCACGCATGCCCCATTTCGGCAAGTTCGTTTATGAGGTATCTTGCCAATTTTTCGGTTCCGGGTCGGGATGAACAAAAAACAATCGCAGGACGTTTGTTCTCTATTAAAATATCCCGTACTGCCAAATTTCGATTAACGCACCCCTTTGCCGAATAACTGATATTTGGTCTGTCGGGGTTTCCCATAATCAGGCAGGCATCGGAATCGTTAAAAATATAGAGCTTGATTTTTTCCAATACAGGAGCGCTTGCTGTCGCTGTAAATGCGGTAACCAGCGGCAAACCCTGTTTGCGCCCGCTAAGACCCTCAATGATAGTGCCGATTTCAAGATAACTTGGGCGGAAACTTTCTCCCCATTCACTGACACAATGTGCTTCGTCAATTACAACATGAACTACATTGATGTTTTTAAGCCGCTCTTTCACTTGCGGGGTGAGCAGAACTTCGGGGTTTGCAATAATAAAGCTGCTTTCGCCGCTTTCCAGTTTCCGCCAAATCTCATCCCGCTCTTCCTTGTCCTGCCCTCCCTTGATTGTCACAGGAGAAAAACCACGTTCGTGCAAACGCCTTTGCTGATCCGACATCAGCGACAAAATGGGATAGATGACAAGCGTAATCCCTTCCATCAACATAGCCGGCAACTGAAAACAAAGAGACTTTCCGGCTCCAGTTGGTAAAATTACAATTTGCCTTCCGGCTGATCCTATGTCAGATAACGCATTAGAATTGTTCGGAAACTCCAGTTTCTGAACAACTTCATCTTGCCAAAAATTTTCCGTAATTGCTTCTTGCCGCTTGAATGAAAGACCTGCTGCCTGTGCTGCCTCAAGCATATTGGTCATCACCAGCCGCTGATACGGAAACAGATAAGAAAGCCCAAAAAGGTTTTTTACAGCTTCGCTCAGCGGATCTTGGATTTCTTGTTGTTCATTTGGGTTAGAGTCCATATCCAATTTAGAGTGTATCATATTGTACGCACAACGTCACCGCACGCCTCTGTTGATAATAACAAAAAAATTTTAATACTAGAGTTGTTCGGAAACTTCAGTTTCTGAACACACAGGCTGTCAAGCTGTCGTCAATCTTAAACGTTAGATGAAGTAATTTTTGCGTTGATTATTTTTCTAGTTAATTCCTAAAACTAATTTCATTCCTATTTCAACTTCTTCCATCGTTTCTTTTGTAATTTTTGAATATTTTTCTTTTAACCTGCTTCTATCAATTGCATATAATTGAGCAACAATTATTACAGAATCGTCTTTTAATTTTGATTCTTTTTTCTTAATTAATACATTACCAGGTGCTTCCAATAATCGTAAATTTGTAGTCAAAGGTAATACTATAATTGTCTTTATCCTGCTTTCATTAAATCCATCATCCTGTACAATTAGTACTGGTCGAGTATAACCAATTTCACTTCCGTAAGGAATACCAAACTCACCCAACCATATTTCACCACGTATCATTTTTTGTTAATTCCCTTATTGACTCAAGCCCTGCTTCAGAAATAGGTTCAAATTCCTTATAATAATCATCATTATATACTTCATTTAATTTTTGGGTTATATATTTGCGATTATTTTTTTTAATGTATTCAATTAATGCATTACAATATAATGCACTGCGAGTAATCCCCATATTTTGGGCTGTTTCTTCAGCTTCCAGATATATTCTATCCGGTAAAGATATTGCGGTTTTCATATATATAGTATAACAAAAGTATAAAATATTAGCAATAGCATTTTTGCGCTAATCGTGTGTTAGCGGTTTTTATCAATTTTCAAAATGGCAGCTCTGGTTGACAATAACAAATTTTTTTTTAATAATATGATACACAAGAATCTTTTAACATAGAAAAAGAGGTGATATTATGACAATTAAAAAGTTATCATGGCTGGTGTTGGTTTTTGCGGCATTGGTATTTACAAATTGCGATTCGTTTGGCGAGGACATTGAAACAATTAGGCAAAGAGCAAAAGATAACGCCGGCCCACCGCGTATCACAATCACGTCGCACCCGGCAAGTGCACATGTAGCGGAAGGAAGTATCTCAGTCATTTTGAGTGTTACGGCAAGTGTTACACAGGGAGCAGTGTTAAGCTACCAATGGTTTAGCAATACAGAAGGCAGCAGTGTCGGTGGGACTCCCATAGAGGGAGCGACAAGTCCAAATTTTGAAATACCGACTACGCTTAGAAACGGACAATATTTTTTCTTTGTCGAAGTAAACGCAAGAGTAACAGCAAGACACAGAGCAGCCCCCGTTCGCTCCGCAGTGGGAGTAATATGGGTTTCCCCGCCGGGTTCTATTCTTATAACTACACATCCGCAGCCGCAGACAACTGTAATACAAGGAAACATAAGCGGCAGTTTGACAGTTGATGCAATTGCAAGCGGCAGGACTTCGTTTCAATGGTTTAGTAACACAGAAAA
>Ga0123355_10022624_pt1 | contig 10078 bp, 5 predicted proteins | sample TergutEmb28metaG_3_FD_89872 | JGI IMG/M metagenome (GOLD analysis project Ga0123355, IMG submission 89872) | Embiratermes neotenicus P1 segment gut microbial communities from Petit-Saut dam, French Guiana - Emb289 P1 | ecosystem: Host-associated > Arthropoda: Insects > Digestive system > Gut ...
CGTTTCGGAACTCACTATCGGTTCCATCTTCATAGGCCTATGAAGATGGAACCGATAGTGAGTTCCGAAACGTCGGCAATTAGAACTCAGACGCCGGGGAATTACCCAAAAAGGAATAAATTAAACGTACTCTGTTTCAATTACAGTAACAGTCAGTTAATGGTGTATACAAAAATTGTTGCTGCTTGATCATCGATCCACTAGAATCACGGAAATGCAGCCGGAAAACAAAACGTCAAAGACGATGTCACATAAAGTAACAAATCGTCCTTAAAAGTGTGAATATCAAACTTTCGTGTAAACAGAATGGCTAGACGACTGGAGGGGATATAGTGTAAGTACACCGGGGTGGGGGGAGGTGGGGTGGAGTGAAGCGCAACAATTCGAGGGAGTTCTGAGAAGGGTCAATCCGTGGGACTTTCCTCCATCGAGTCAGTGTAGCGAATAATTAATTCGAAAGAATATATAATAAAGCGCTCGTGTCCTCGTTCGAGGTACTGTCACTGCAGTTACATAGAGGGACTGAACAAACCCATGAAGAGGCAGTCACGATAACCGGTCTCGGAGGCAAGATACAAACGTCAATCTTCAGAATTCCCGCTGGACTCCTGCGACCTTGAGTGTCATTATAATTGTCTCAGTGTTTTCAAGACTTCTTCGACTGACACTCTCCATCAACAGTGACCACAGTCCAGCCCCGCAGTTAATCGGTTGAAATTCAAACATTTCTTGTTATTCCGTCTGCAGTAGCCAGAAGTGCCACAGCTAAGGGTCCCTCTAAATCAACAATACCAAAAAATTTTCAAGTTATGGAAATACTACCTTCCAAAACATGGCAAATAATTCTACAAATGGATTTCTTGTAACAAGTTACACTGCTTTCTCCAAAGCGACGGCCGTATATTTTGGTAGACAAGTACGATTGGAACAAAGGGACCTGTTAAATCCATCTTTCTTCCGAAACGTTGATACTACTAAACAACATGGCGTCACGTTCCAGAAGACCGTAGTCTCGTTATTCACGCAGATATAAGCTCAAAAATCACACATCAGAAGAAGTTCAACTCATACTTCATAAAATAATATCTAAAGCTCTCTTGATGTTAGGATCTGAAATGTGGGCGTTAAAAAGCAAAGGCAACAAGTGACTCGAAACGGAACAGATGGGATTCTATATGGCAGTTGCTAGATGTACGGTGAAGGAGCATATGTGCTGTGCGAACCGGAGCAGCTAACACAGTACAGGTTGGGGAGGAGGACAGAAGGCAATGGAAAGTCACGTCAGAGATAACAGAACATTACAATGCAGACCACAGCGAAGAGTAAGTGGAAGACCTTATAGAAGGTGGTGAGATTTGCAGTGAGTTTCGGAATTGGCTCCGTTAGCTTAAAACGGAAGTCATAAACACAAGAAGACAGTGGTAGTATAGCATCAAGCACTCGTAACCTCAGCATTAATAACAGTGTGTCTTCGGCCTCACCTGAGTCAGAATTAGTTCTGTATTTAGATATGCGGTATTACTTCCTACACGCAGAATCAATATTGATTTTAGGCGTGCGGTAAGACCCTTATATATGGAACCAATTTTGATTTTAGGCGTGCGGTATTACTTCCTACACATGGAATCATTTCTGATTTTAGTCGTGCGGTATTACTTCCTACACGTGTAATTAATTCTGATTTTAATCTGCGGTCTTACGAATTATGATTTTAGATGTGCAGTATTACTCACTACACATGAGATCAATCCTAATTTTAGACATTCCATGGGTTTCCTGACATTTGAGACTCCAAAAAAAAAAACTGTACTTTTACAAGGAAAACAAGGGAAATACAGAAAGCAGCCGAAAAACATTCCTCACTCAGAACGGAATTCCAACTTCAAACCCAGAGTGCAGGATGCTAGTATAATCTAATGTTCACAAGTGGTGTGTAATATCAAGTTTACTCAACTTCGTTCGATCGGTTTCATTTCAAATAAGTTTGCAGCGAACTGGCAAGACCGAATCGGAAGGCGTTTCGTGTTTTAAGGTGTGTCTGCCATCAAAGAACGTGTGAAATATAATAATAATAATAATAATAAATTACATGAATATAATGGGCCGTAATTACATAATTAAATTCTCGAATAACAGTTGGTTGCTGTAAAAAGAGAAAGCAATTTCGATAAAATGAAAGCTAGAACATTCTTAACACGCCAATTTCACGCAAGTTTTAATGTTTCTGCGGCCGTCAGTAGGAACACTACCGTCTTCTGGGATGCAATTTTGTATAGTTCAGTGGACATAAACCGACATTTCGGAGGAACGTTTGACTGTATCTTTGGACACAAAACTGATACGGAGACAGTAGACTCCTTTGAAACTCTGGCAAGTTTCCACCACACTACATGGCATCACACCCCAAAAGACAGTAGTCTTAAGATATGTTACATTGTCACATGACTTACCACTGTTTAAATAACATTATTAGACAGAAATACATACTGGTACAGTTATGTTAACATACTAGTAAGGAGGCTTAAGTTGTTACATAGTGTAGGTACCTTCAATATTTTGTATTTTCATGTTTGGTGCTTCTCATTTGACACGGCTCAGTCTGACAGGGGTACAAATATACGGAAAAACGCAGCTGCCTCAACCCTCGCTGGTGCCCTTAATATGGAGACAGTTACATTCGTTCGGAATGTATTTAACGTCTAAGACCACAAAGTGTCACAACTCACAAAACACTACGAATTTCACCGCCATGAAAATCTCAAATCGCAGTAAACTAAGATTTAAGATACGATTCAAGGTTACTCAGGAAGAAAGAAGACCACGTGACCAAAAGGCCGTGAAGTTTTGACTCTAACATGACATGGGTTGTTTCGATGAAGCTTATTGAGGGAATTTTATTTACGACGCCCTCAATATTTACGATTATATAGCGTCGGTGATGAATGAAGATGTACAGAGCATTGGTGAGATTATACTGAAAAAAAAAAAAACCGTACTTCTCGGAGAAAATGGTGTCCCAGCGCAACTCATATGGGATGGACAGGCATTGAATCCGAGCCTCAAGAGTTAGAGGCTGACGAATAATCGCCTAAGCTACGGCTCGGCCTAGAATTCGCGGAGCCGCAAAATTTTTAGTGGACTCTTGTCATAACCAAGGTTAAGGAAAAATTATCGTCATATTCTTGTTGCGACGTCACGTGGCCCCCGCCTCCCCATGCAGCCACCGCCCAACGAAGGTGCGGCAGTAAACACACCGGCTATCACCGCTTGACGTAGGTTTCCAAATGGGACTCTTAGAGGGTATGAGCTAAGACGACGACGACGACGACGACGACAACAACAACAACAACAACAACAACAACAACAACAATAACAACATATATTTGCAGCATTGTACCATGCCACAGTATTGAATATTCGGAAAACAGCAAATCATAATTTCAGTAACGATTCCATTGAGTCAAAATTCAATCAGCCAGATCAAAATCCTTTGCTGTAAACACGTAAATTTGAAAATATAAAACTACGCTTTCAGTTCTTTTGTACGGACGTGGAACTTCGCCTCACACGTTAGGGAAGAGAAGGATTTCGGGCTACTGATGAGAATATGTGCATCGGCGTAGGAGGAAGTGACAGGGGTTTGAAGCCCTGGCAGTTAGTCGTTACGTTCTGGCTTCGCACACCTGATTCGATGCCAAGCCAGTTCACGTGGAATTAGTAGTGGAAAAAAGCAGATTTATTTCCGTTTGCCTCGATTTTCTTCTAACAGCACTCCACAAATGTTCCATATTCACATTCCTTCATCTGCCACTGACGCATGCCAATACTCTACACAGTGACCGTAAAGAAAATTGATAAAATTGAATGGCTGAATCTCCTCAGCGGAACGCTATGGTGCTACAATTCGTGCACTATATGAAAGCCTGCACATTAATATTTAGTGTCAGATTTCAATACAAGCTCCAGCGTTTGGCACACTTGTGCACACTGGATGAGATTCAAAATCTTTCTTTTAAGTTGTCACGACGAACAGCGGCAAAAGTGTCTCGAATTTGTTGTTCGTTGATCAAGAGTCCTTTCTCTATCGATCGACGGCCTCTGTGGGCCAACTGCACACGAAGAAATCACATGGAATAAGATCGTTACTTGGTGGAGGCCATCCTGCTGTCCTGACCGCCCAATCCGCTGACCAGAAAAATTGTCAACGTGATTCGAACGTAAATAAATAATGGTAAATGGCTATTTCTACTAAACTGAATGCTATATTGCTAGATTACTGTAAAGTTTTTAGGGCTTATACACTACCATTTTATGACCAATAAAAATTTATGTATTCACTTTCCAATCATCTTCTAGAAAAAGGCTATTCAAATGTTGGAAAGATGCGGTGGGGTTGTGGGTCGATTATGTTTACACAGTTTCTTTACAACAGTACCAAAACTAAAAACTTAACGCATAGTTCCATCACCATTATTGGAACTAAAACAAATTCGTAGGGTAGAACAATTCGTCAATAATATTTAGGAAGTTGATTAGCAATCCAGTCTGCAGTATCTAGTGGACCGGACGTGCCCCGCGGTCTGATCAGGTCTGGTCTACATACCGAGAACGTAGCAAACAAACTATACATGCACACATGCGCGCGCGCAACACAGGCCTACAGAAAGCTGCAAAATGAAACCTCACCAGATATTACCGGGGTGCTGATAAGTCCTTAGCCCGACCAGGAAGGAAACAAGCTCGGAGGCATGTCAGGGCCGAGAGCGATTTCAACAAAATGGAGACGCGAGCTGTCATCAGGTTTTTTTTTTTCTGCAAGGCAAGGTGCCCAAGGATATTCACGCCATTCTGACAGAAACATTAGCTTGTTTCCTTCCTGGTCGGGCTAATGACTTCTCAGCAGGTTGCACGAGACAGGTAAGACGCACGAAGTCAGAAACGCAGAAAACATTTTAGTCCAAAAGCTGAACAAAATAGCCTGGGAGACCTAGTAGTACATGAGAGAATAATATTAAAATGTTCTTAAAGGAAAAGAATGTGAACATGTGAGGTGGATTCATGTCTCGGGACAGGGGCCGGCGTCAGTATATTGCGAACACACTCATGAAGATCAAGGGTTACATAACGTTCGTCAACTAAGAGACTATTAGAATCCAACGAAGACGGTGGTGCATGGAGTCACTTTTCAAGAACATATTTCTTTTCCGCTAATTTGCTAACAAAATGTTTTACAGCTATTTTCTAAACTTCCATGTTCGGTGTGTTAGATGTCCGGCCCTCGTAAAAGGTCTTAAATATGGTTTCTAAAAGGAAGAAACTTCAGATATACTCTTGTGTAAGCAAAGGTCTCAGACAAGTATAAAATTGTTTTACAATACAGGATACAGCAAAGGGAACTAGATTCGATAAATTTTCTAATAACGTGGAGAGGATTATTAATTACAAGACGAGGTAATTTGTATCGTGATTCGTAACATGAAGAACAAAATTAATGAAGACGTTACTTAAGATGGAAGTGAATTAGGCCTACTTATTACATAGGTATTTTTGCCTGTACACACTTAGCGCTATCCCCTCGGCATACGGCAAAACACCAGAAACATTTAGCTAACATTAATTCCATCCAAGTGTCAAGAGAAATAAAAAAAATTTTTCTGACAACTTGGCCAAAAAAAAAAAAAAAAAAAAGGACACCGTCGTAGATTTCCAGAATTGTTTTTAATCAAGGTATTTCGTTCGTGACGTTACAACGCACCTCAAACTTAAAATACACATTTATTGCTCTGGGTAAATGACAAACTTGATGCAAAATTATGTTATGTAATACGTTTATTATTATGATCCTCTACATGTTTCGAGCAACTCTGTGTTCATCATCAGGAGGTCAAGTTGTATTAATACAACATCTGGTATAGTATTCTTTGTAAGTTACCGTCCGGTGTGCATGCACACCGGACGGTAACTCACAAAGAATACTATACCAGATGTTGTATTAAAACAATTTGTCCTCCTGATGATGAACACAGAGTTGCTCGAAACATGTAGACGATTATAATAATAAAAAACGTATTATGTAACGTAACTGTGCATTAAGTTGGTCATTTACCCACAGTCATACCAGGATGCACGGTCAACAAAACATTAAAAAACATTTATTGTTACACACTGTTCGCAACAAAGAAACCCCGCTTTGTACTCGCTTAACAAAAAGCACGACTTTCGGATATGTCACGGAAATGAGAAGTATAATCTTTCAACTGTTTTGGAAGGAAGTCTGATGTGCCACATTCCGAACTGAGCAGATTGCCAGCTGATAGCGATGCACACGCCTTTTAACGTGCAACATGGAATTACTGCGCAGTTAACATATATTTCATATCACGTTCCAGACACATCTACTGAATGAAATATTAATAGGGTTTACAAGCAAGAAGGGGGTTATCTTAACCCGTGCCGTAGCGATACTCACCTAGATTCCTTTAAATCACAGAACAAAACAATTTTGTTGGAATTACTGCCTTCCTGACAACAGCACGCTACCGGTAATCATGCAAACCAATGTTCCAGAAGATTGGACTCTTATCGATACATATCTGTGTAATAATTATGAAGACTGCATTTCCCATTAATAACAATAATATTTTCTTACGATACAAAAATGTTATGTCTTGCTAATTTGATTATTATTTAGCACATGTGCTTCAGTACAGCATAGCGATTAAAACCATAACAAATATTGCAAAACTTGAGATTCTGCAGTACTTTAGATGATTATCTTGATATAAAACTTTCGCCGTGTTCTGAATGTTGTGTTCTTCCTTCTGGGTAATTCCCCGGCGTCTGAATTTTATATGCCGACGTTTCGGAACACTCTGTCCCATCTTCATAGGCGGGCAGGTACTTCATACCTACCTGCCTATGAAATTCAGACGCCGGAGAATTACCTAATGACTCTTCCATCTTCATAGGCAGGTAGGTATGAAGTACTTCATACCAACCTGCCCATAAAGATGGAACAGACAGAGGTGTTCCGAAACTGTATTAACATCCGAAACATGTTGAGCATTAAATAATGAAATAATAACGCAAGTGACATCAAGTTGGTCTCTCTTCATTCAACTAACAAGTATCTTTGTTGTGTGCTTTCTTCTGGGTAATTCCCCGGCGTCTTTATTGTACATGCCGACGTTTCGGAACACCTCTGTCTGTTCCATCTTCATAGGCAGGTAGGTACTTCATACCTACCTGCCTATGAAATTCAGACGCTGGGGAATTACCTAATGACTATCCGTCTTCCAGAATATGTCACCATATCGACTGTTAGTCACCGATGATTCGGGGGAGCTTGCCGCATCCATCTGCACGGTTTAAACAGCACAAGACGTGACTGCTTAGACCCTGAATATGTAGACAGTAAACTCCTCCATACGTGCCACTGCCATAGTCCAGAAGAGTTAGGCCGGTAGTAAGAATCTTATTTTAGAGTTACTGAAGTTGAGCCCGGGATAATTTTCTGTTTTGGTGTCTTTCGTTATAATCCCACCACTTCGGCTTTGAATACAAAGTGAAATGCTGTAACAGAGACTAGACGGACGTCTAAACTAAGTTCCTCTCTTAAAGCAAGAAAGAAAGAAACACGCATGGCAGAGAGAGACTAGCGTGACGTCTAACTTGAGATCCTTTCGTACAGCAACTCAGTGGTCGGGGGCTATAACAGGAAAGGTCCCTCTTCCGTTTTCTACGTATTTAACAACACACTTAATGAGGACTTTCGAACAACAAACAACACACAATAAATCACAAATGCTTTTAAAACAATTTTGTTTAGGCAGAGAGTCGCTGAATCCTCTCAGAATCACATGAAACTGTGACAGCAAAGTATAAAACTGCCCTCACTTTACGCAAGTGATGTATGGGTATATAAAGGCACTAGTGTACATAAGGGATTAAGAAGCTCAACTGCATTAACGGCAATGAAGATTTTGAAACAACACGACTAGTTGCGGAGAAGACGAATGTACTCTTCTTGGTGCAGAGAACAAGAAGCCTGATGGAAAGGAGAAAAGGGCGATATGAAGAAGACGGTGGCTCGGTTTCCTAAGGTAACATTTCCTATAGATAACAGACACAAACAGCTTGAATCCTGGGCAGAGGCCCACCGAACTATCGGCTATAAGAACTTGTAAGACCAAACAAACAAGGGTGGCATGGGGAAAACCCTCTGGATTATCTCCCTGCTCTGGCCCCAAGAAAGAGGAACAATTCTGTTAGAATTCCTCCATACGGTGCGGGGGAAACATAAAGAAAAGAAGGAATGCTTAGTGTAACGTGAAACCGACAAACGGAACTGCCTGCACCAAGTTGATGCCATTTCAAGCCGTGGTTGGAGCAATGACACGCTTAGCCTGATGTATAGCCGCGAAGCCGCTCCAAGCACACACAGCGCCCAATGTTTTGGTATTTCAATAGCACGAACTGACACTGGGGCTGCACTGACAGATGTGTATTCAACCTCCCTAAGCTTTCCATAACTGAAACTGAGCTGGTCCTTTCAGTGAACGACACAAGACCGTAGTAGATCTGTCGTACAATAATGGCTGCAGGACGCAATAGCAATTAACTATAAACAGATGTGTTTAAGACTTAAAACACGTCCTTAGACCATTAGAAACTAATGTTAGAAAATGTTCATGAGATGCTTATTTACTTTTTATCACAATTTTATATGGCATTCTGAAAGGCGATCTCAAATTCTCGGTCAGGCATAACTAAAATTGCTGTTCATATATTTATGCTTTTGTCTTCTGTGTTACGGACAGTATAGATAGTGTAATAGCAGATTTTAATGCTTCGGAAGAACATGCAGACTACACGGTGCCATAACACATATAACGATATGAATCTTCATCTTCGTAAGAATTTCAAATCTCATCTGTCCTGACAATAGGAAAGATTTTTCAAAAAATATTATATTAAAACTAAACTTAACGAAGAAGATTGTGGAATGGATTAATTTGGCACTGGTTAGGCTCCTGCAAAGGGCTCTTTTGAAAGACGTAATTGAATCTTGGTGCCCCCACAAAATGCGGGGAATTTCTTACACAGCTGAGCGAGTGTTTGTAGCCTCTCATTAAGGGGCGCTGCTCCTCGGAGTTTGTTTGTTGTTTCCTTTATTTACTGTACGGCCAGTACAGAGCAACCAAACATTTCTCTGTAATTAATATGTTCAGTTCTACACGAAGCACTAAGAAAACGGCGCGCGAGCACAAACACACATTTCCACCCCCAGAACTGGCCTGAAATAAAACTGTTGGTGATTTCAACCGCTGTGTATACTACGGTAACGGAAATACTTACTTTCGAGGTGTCCACACTTGAACGAAGGAACAAAACATAAACTCCTATCCGAAGGAAACAGAGTAAAATACAACTTTGATACCATAGATAGGGTTGTATCTAAGTTGTATTTTACGTCCCTCTCTATTTTATTTTATTCTGTACATTATAATTTAATATAATGTATTAACTTTTAGAACTATAATTCTGTTGTTTTGTATGGGTGTGAAACTTGGTCGCTAACATTGAGGGAGGATAGGAAACTGAGGGTGTTTGAGAATATGGTGCTGAGGAGAATATTTGGACCTAGGAGGGACGAGGTAACGAGGGAATGGAGGAGATTGCATAACGAGGAGCTAAATGATTTGTACTCCTCACTCAATATTGTGCGGGTGATAAAATCGAGTAGAATGAGATGGGCTGGGCATGTGGCGCGTATGGGTGAGGAAAGGGGGCTGTATAGGGTCTTGGTGGGGAAACCAGAGGGAAGGAGACCCCTGGGGAGACCTAGGCGTAGATGGGTGGATAATATTAGAATGGATCTCCAGGAGGTGGGATGTACGTATATGAACTGGATTGGGCTGGCCCAGGATAGGGACAGATGGCAGACGCTTGTGAGTGCGGTAATGAACCTTTGGGTTCCGTGAAATGCGGGGAATTTCTTGACTAGCTGCAAACCAGTCAGCTTCTCAAGAAGGACTCTGCACCATGGAGTAAGTAAGTAAGTAAGTAAGTAAGTAAC
>Ga0123355_10022625_pt1 | contig 10078 bp, 6 predicted proteins | sample TergutEmb28metaG_3_FD_89872 | JGI IMG/M metagenome (GOLD analysis project Ga0123355, IMG submission 89872) | Embiratermes neotenicus P1 segment gut microbial communities from Petit-Saut dam, French Guiana - Emb289 P1 | ecosystem: Host-associated > Arthropoda: Insects > Digestive system > Gut ...
TATTGATGTGAGAAAGACTTTAAAGCGTGATGAAAAGCCGTTTACGCTTATGGAATTAGCAACCGCTAATGCCAGATTAGAAAGATTAAACGGTAATCTTTCTGATTTGGAAGTCAGCGAAGAGAATAATGCTTGTAGTATTTTTGTAAATTGTAATTTTGTAGATGGCAGTCAGGATCGTTATTTAATAATGTTCAAAAATGAAACTCATAATCATCCAACAGAAATTGAACCGTTTGGCGGTGCTTCTACTTGCTTAGGCGGAGCTATCAGAGACCCAATGAGTGGCAGAACATATGTTTATCAGGGGATGCGCATTACTGGTGCTGCTGATGTTACAGAACCTATATCTAAAACAATTCCTGGTAAATTGCCGCAAAGAACAATAACTAAAAAAGCAGCAGAAGGTTTCGCATCTTACGGTAATCAGATTGGCTTAACAACAACTTACGTTAAAGAAATCTATCATCCTGGTTATGTTGCGAAAAGAATGGAAGCAGGCGCAACAGTTGGTGCAGCTTTAGCTTCTCATGTAGTTAGAAAAAGTCCTGTTAAGGGTGACAGAGTTATTTATGTAGGCGGTAAAACCGGAAGAGACGGGATCGGAGGAGCTACAGGTTCTTCAAAAAACCAGACAGAGAAATCTATCGTTGTTTCGGCTGCGGAGGTTCAAAAAGGTAATGCACCGGAAGAAAGAAAACTTCAGAGATTAATGCGTAATCCAAATGTCACTAAACTTATTAAAAAAGCTAATGATTTTGGGGCAGGTGGTGTTAGTGTTGCGGTCGGTGAATTAACTGATTCGATTCTAATCAATCTTGATCACGTTCCTTTAAAATATCCGGGAATGAATCCGATGGAAGTTTTATTAAGCGAATCACAGGAGCGTATGGCTTTTGTAGTTGCGGCTAAAGATGTAAAAGCATTTATTGATTTGTGTAATCAGGAAAGTCTTTTGGCTGTAGAAATTGCGGAAGTAACTGATAATGGCCGAATGACGGTAATCAAAGATGGTAAAACAATTGTGGATATCAAACGTTCATTTTTAGAAACTAACGGAATCAGACAAAAAGCAGTGGCTACTATTGGTATGCCAACTATAGAATCACCTTTTGTTTTAAAGCCTGCCGGTAAAAACATGCAGGAAAAATTACTTAATAATTTAACCGACTTAAATCATGCCAGTAGCCGTGGTTTAAAAGAAATGTTTGACGCAACAATCGGTTCTGGGACAATATTTATGCCTTATGGAGGAAAATATCAGTTAACAGAACATCCTTTATCTGTTCAATTAATTCCATCATTAGATAAAGTCTCCACAACCGCAACCCTTTTAGCACATGGTTATAATCCGCTTATTTCATCATACAGTCCTTATTTAGGTGGAATCTATGCTGTAATTGAAGCTTGTGCTAAAATAGTAGCTGCTGGTGGCGAACTAACTAAAATTCGTTTATCATTTCAGGAATTTTTTGAAAGAGTTGGAAATGATTCAGTTAAATGGGGCAAACCGCTTCAGGCTTTATTAGGTGCTTTTAAAGTTATGAAAAGCTTTAAACTGGCAGCGATTGGTGGTAAAGATTCTATGAGCGGAACATTTAAAGATATTCATGTTCCACCAGCCTTGATTGCTTTTGCGCTTTGTACAGAAGAAGCTCAAAATTTGGTTTCCAATGAACTTAAATCAACAGAAAGTAATCTTTATCTTTTAAAACCAACAACTGATACTAAGGGCTTGCCGGATTTAAATTCTTGTCTTAAAAACTTTAATTATCTTAACAAATTAATTAAAGATAAAAAAGTTCTGGCTGTAGAATCATTGTCAATGGGTGGTTTATCAAAGACTATTTTTAACATGGCGATTGGAAATAAAATTGGCTTAAATATTAAAACTGATGAAGCTTTACTGTTTGTAGAGATGCCAGGTGCTTTTGTTATCGAAACAAAAGAGGAATTAAAAGATGATTCACTTGTTTTCTTAGGAAGAACTAATAAAGAGAATGTTGTGATTAATGATAATTCATTTAGCTTTGAAAATATTCAAAGAAATTTCGAAAGCCGCTTAGAGCCTGTATTTCCAAATTATACAAATAATGTTTATCCAAAGGTAAAAGAAATAACTTATCCGGATAAAAACATTAATAACGTTAAAGCGAAAAAAGAAGTAAAAGTTTTACTGCCTATTTTTCCTGGAACTAACTGTGATTACGATACTATCAGTGCTTTTTCTAAGCATAGTGCGGTAGTTGAAACTTTAGTATTTAATAATATGTCTCCAAAAGACATAACCGAATCTATTAAAGTTTTAGCCGAAAAAATTAACGATGCGGATATTTTAGTCTTTAGCGGTGGTTTTTCGGGTGGCGATGAACCAGACGGCAGCGGTAAGTTTATCGCTAATGTAATTAATCAACCGGCAGTTAAAAAGGCAATTGAAGGTTTACTTAGCAAAAAAGGTTTAATTTTAGGGATTTGTAACGGTTTCCAAGCTTTAATCAAATCAGGTCTTTTAGCTGATGGAAAACTAACTTTATTCCATAATGATATAAATCGTCATGTTTCTAAACTTGTTAAAGTCAGATACACAGGTGCTGCATCGCCTTGGTTTAATGGTTTTAAAGCAAATGATATTCAAACAATTGCGATTAGTCATGGTGAAGGTAAATTCTGGGCTGATGAGAATACTTTTAAAAATTTAATGGAAAACAGACAAATTGCTTATCAATACGTTGATTTTGATGGTAAAGCTTCAATGGATATAAATTTTAATCCAAATGGTTCTTTAGCTGCTGTAGAAGCATTAATTTCTCCGTGTGGCTTGATTTTAGGTAAAATGGGACATAGTGAAAGATCTAATCCTAATATTTACAGAAATATTATGGATAATGTTTCTCAGGATATATTTTCAAATGCAATAAATTATTTCAGGGAGAAGGATAATGGCTGAACTTAGAAGAGAAAATATGCTTGTTGACGGTAAAACTAAACAACTCTTCAAAATTGATAATGACGAACAATTAGCAATCCGCTTTAAAGACGATGCCTTAACTTTCTATGGCATTAAAAAAGCTAATATTCCGAATAAAGGAATTATAGTTGCGAGAATTAATGAAATATTATTTTCTTATTTGAATGCCAATGGAGTTCCTACTCATTTTGAGGGTAGTTTAGGTGAAGATGCCTTTTTATGTAAAAAGACGCTTGCTTTTCCGATTGGTCTTGTTGTAAGAAATATTTCATCAGGAAAGTTCGCTGATAAGTTTTTAGTATCGGAGGGAAAAGCTCTTAAAAAACCTGTTTTTGAAATTTGTTATTTTAATGAGAAATTAGGTAATCCGATTATTAACGACTCTCAGGCAGTAGCTCTTGGTCTTTTTAAAGAGCGTGATTTAAAGGTAATTTATAAAATAGCTAAAAAAGCAAATACCCTTTTAAAGAATTTTTTTCTGGAGAAGGGCTTGCTGTTAGTTGATTTTAAACTACATTTTGGCGCATTAGGGAATGAAATCATCTTAATTGATGAATTATCACCTGATATCGCCAGAATTTGGGATAAAAAGACGAAAAAGCGTCTTGATAAAGATGTTTTGAAACTTGATTTAGGCGATTTAAAGAAAAGTTATTCGGAGATTTTAGACCGGATAAAGGAGTGAGTAATGTAATGAAACGAGAAATCAATGAAGAATGTGGAGTTATTGGCATTTATAACGTTAAAGACGCAGCGACTTTAGCTTATTATGGCCTTCATTCGCTTCAGCATCGAGGTCAGGAAGGTGCAGGCATTGTTAGCCATAACGAAGGAGATTTCAGGCGTATTAAGGGCATTGGATTAATATCGGAAGTTTTTAATAATGAAAATATTCTTAGTCTGATTGGTGATTATGCAATTGGTCATGTTCGCTATACTAGTGCAGCAGGCAGAGGAATAGAAAATGTTCAGCCTTTTTTCTTCAAGCATTCAACAGGTGATTTTGCGATTGCTCATAATGGTAATATTGTTAATGCTGAAGCAATAAAAGCTTTTTTAGAAAAGTCCGGTACTATTTTTCAGTCAACAAGTAGCGGTGAAATTCTTGCTCATCTATTAAAACGTGAGCGTCATAAAAATCAAAACAGCGCAATTATGCAGGCATTAAATATTTTAGAAGGTGCCTTTGCTTTTGTAATTATGACTAAAGAAGGAATGTATGCGGCTCGTGATCGGCAAGGGTTAAGACCGCTTTGTTTAGGAAAACTTGGCAATGGTTATATTTTTGCTAGTGAATCATGTGCCCTTGATATTATCGGAGCTCAGTTTATCCGTGATATAAAGCCCGGAGAATTAGTAGCGATTGAAAATAATAAATTAACTTCTAATTTCTTTGCGCCAAATGGTATAAATCGGATTTGTTCAATGGAATACATTTACTTTGCTCGTCCTGATTCTAATATTGATAATATTAATGTTCACGCTGCCAGAAAGCGTACGGGCATTATCTTGGCAGAAGAGCATCCGGCTGATGCGGATATCGTTATCGGTATTCCTGATTCATCAATTTCCGCAGCCGTCGGATATAGTGAAAAAACCGGGATTCCATATGAAATGGGTTTAGTCAAAAATAAATATATTGGCAGAACTTTTATTCAGCCTTCTCAAGAATTAAGAGAAAAAGGAGTCCGCATGAAATTATCAGCTGTATCGGCTCTAGTTATGAACAAAAATGTTGTCTTAATTGATGACTCTATAGTCAGAGGCACAACGATTAAACAAATTGTTAATCTGATAAAAAATGCCGGAGCTAATAAGGTCCATATCAGAATTGCCTCACCACCGATGAAATATCCTTGTTTTTATGGTGTAGATACACAAACCTATGATGATTTAGTTAGTTCTCGGAAAACAAACGAGGAGTTACGAAAAATGATTAATGCTGATTCATTAGAGTTTATTAGTGAACAAGGATTAATGAAAGCGATCGGTCATGAGACTTGTTGTATGGCTTGTTTTAATAAAGATTATCCTACGCCTGTTTATCACGATAATAAAGAATAATTTAAGGGGGATCATATGTCCAAAAAATATCAGGAAGCCGGTGTGAGCTTAGAAGCTGGTTATGATGCGGTTGACAGAATAAAAAAACACACAATACGAACTAACAGACTTGGCATGATGAAAGGCTTTGGCTCATTTGGCGGTATGTTTGACTTATCAGCCTTAAAATATAAAAGTCCGGTTCTTGTCAGCGGTACTGACGGTGTCGGCACAAAATTATTACTGGCAATAGAGATGGATAAGCACGATACAATCGGTGAAGATTTAGTTGCGATGTGTGTCAATGATATCTTAGCTCAGGGTGCAGAACCATTATATTTCTTAGACTATATTGCGACTGATAAGGTAAACCCTCAAAAGATTGAAGCAATCGTTAGTGGTATTGCTAATGGCTGTGTTAAAGCCGGTTGTGCATTAATTGGCGGTGAGACAGCGGAGATGGCGGGCATGTATGCTAAAGACCATTATGATTTAGCCGGTTTTGCGGTTGGGGTTGTTGAAAAAGATCAACTTATTACTGGTGAGAATGTTGAATCAGGAGACGTACTTATTGGTTTAGCTTCCAGCGGCATTCATTCTAATGGTTATTCCTTAGTAAGAAAAATTATTCGTGATAATAAATTGTCGCTTTTGGAGCATTATGACTTAGGATTACCTTTAGGAGAAGTAATTCTTGAGCCGACTAGAATTTATGCAAAACCGATATTGGAATTAATAAAGAGGATTAAAGTAAAGGCTTTAATGAATATTACCGGCGGCGGTTTTGTAGAAAACTTGCCACGAGGCATTAAAGAAACGCAAGGAGTTAAGATTAATAAAGACACTTGGCCAATTCCAAAAATATTCAAATTATTAGAAAGCTATGGACAAATTCCACATCAGGAAATGTATGAAATCTTTAATATGGGTATCGGACTTGTTCTAGTAGTTAAAAAAGAAGATTCTGAAAAAGTTATCAGTCATTTGAAAAAATTTGGCGAAGAAAGCTTTGTAATTGGTAGTGTAACTGATAAGCCGGGAGTCATAATAGAATGAGAAAACTGGCAGTCTTTGCGAGTGGAAGCGGCTCTAACTTTGAAGCAATCGTTAAAGCCTGCAATAAAAAAATAATTGACGGTGAAGTAAAATTTTTACTTTATGACAAAAAAAATGCTTTCGCGGCCAAAAGAGCTAAACGGCTTGACATAAAAAGCATTTATCTGAATCCTAATGATTTTTCATCTAAAGATGCTTTTGAAGAAAATATCATATCATACTTGAAGACAAACGAAATTGAACTTGTTTGTCTGGCAGGCTATATGCGGATTGTCGGTGTAAAATTACTGACTGCTTACTTAGGAAGAATAATTAATATTCATCCAAGTTTATTACCTTCCTTTAAAGGTAAAGATGCAATATCGGATGCTTATAATTATCCGGTTAAAATTACCGGTGTCAGTGTTCATCATGTAGTTTTAGAAGTGGATGGCGGAAAAATTATTTTACAAAAAGCGCTGGAAATTAAAAAAGATGAAAGTCTGGAAAGTTTAAAGAAGCGAATCCATCGGATTGAACATAAACTTTATCCTTTGGCTATTAATAAAATTTTGGAGGAAATATGAGTAACGGAAGAAAGAGGGCACTTATTAGTGTAAGTGATAAAACCGGTTTAATTGAATTTGCGAAAAAACTTAAGACATTAGGTTTTGAGCTTATTTCTACTGGTGGGACTAAAAAAAGTCTTATCGAAAACAAAATTGCGGTTATCGGTATTGAAGAGGTAACTGATTTTCCGGAAATTCTTGATGGTCGTGTTAAAACTTTACACCCTAAAGTTCATGGTGGTCTTTTAGCAAGAAGAAATAATCCGGAAGATGAAAAAACTTTAGCTAAAAGTGGTATCGGTTATATTGATCTTGTTGTTGTTAATTTATATCCTTTTGAAGAGACAATTAAAAAGCCAAATATTACATTAGCGGATGCGATTGAAAATATCGATATTGGCGGACCTTCAATGCTAAGAAGCGCAGCCAAGAATCATGCTTTCGTAACGGCTGTCTGTGATTATAATGATTATGATAAAGTTATTAGTGAACTAAAAGAGTTTGGTGATACAAAAGCGGAAACAAAAGCGCAGCTTGCGGCTAAAGTTTTCCGTTTAACTTCGCTTTATGATCAAAAGATTGCGGATTATCTGAATAAAGAAGAAGTTCTGACAATAACTTATAAAAAGCAAAATGAACTTCGCTATGGTGAAAATCCGCATCAGAAGGCAGCTTTTTATAAAGAATTGATGCCTGCTGATTTTTCTTTGAGTTCCGCAAACCAATTGCATGGAAAAGAATTATCGTATAATAACATCAATGACGCAGAAGCAGCTCTTAATATAATTAAGGAATTTGATGAGCCGGCTGCGGTTGTAGTTAAACATATGAATCCTTGCGGTGTCGGAGCTGATAAAACTCATCTTTTAGCGTTTCAAAAAGCCTATGCGGCTGATCCGATTTCTATTTTCGGCGGAATTGTTTGTTTTAATGGTGTTGTTTGCGAACAACTCGCAAGGTTATTAAGCCCAATATTCTTAGAAATTGTTATCGCTGAAAGTTTTTCGGAAGAAGCTTTAAAAATATTAACCCGTAAAAAAGATCTTAGATTATTAACAATTTCTTTCCAAGGAAAAAAAGAGCCATTTAAAACTTTAGTATCGGTTCGTGGTGGCTTACTTATGCAGGATGCGGATATCGAGACCGCAGACAGTAAAACCTTTAATTGTGTCACAAAAAGAAAGCCAACAGCTTCAGAAATAAAAGATTTAACTTTTGCGATGAAAGTCTGTAAACATGTAAAGTCTAATGCGATTGTCGTTGCGGCTAACGGTCAGTCACTTGGTGTCGGAGCCGGTCAAATGAATAGAATTGGCAGTGCTGAAATTGCTCTTAAACAAAGTGCGGCTTTAAGTGCCGGACCAAAAGTTCTGGCAAGTGATGCATTCTTTCCTTTTGATGATGTTGTTAAAATGGCTGCTCTATATCAGGTGAAAGCAATCATCCAGCCAGGCGGTTCGGTTCGCGATAATGATTCGATTAAGGCTTGCGATGAATTAGGAATTGCGATGGTTTTTACTGGCATTCGCCATTTCAGGCATTAAACTATGAAGATATTAGTTATTGGCCGTGGTGGCAGAGAACATGCGATTATTAAAAAATTAGCTGAAGAAAAAAGTCATATGCTTTATGCAGCACCTGGTAATGCCGGAATGGCATCTGATGCAAAAATTGTGGAAATTGACGAATTAAATAACGAGAAATTGCTAGAATTTGCCTTGCATAAAAAAATCGATTTAACGATTGTTGGTCCGGAAAGTGCTTTAATAAATGGAATCTGCGATTTATTTCGTCAACATAATTTATTGATTTTTGGGCCAAATAAAAATAGCGCCGAGATTGAAGGCTCAAAAGAGTTTGCTAAAAAAATCATGATCGAAAGTAATGTGCCAACTGCCAGTTATCAAAGCTTCACTGATTATAAAAAAGCAGTTGAATATGTTAAAAAAACAGGTGTTCCTACAGTTATTAAAAATGATGGTTTAGCGGTTGGTAAAGGTGTAGTAGTTGCCTTTACGGAAGCTGATGCGATTGATGCTTTGCATTTGATGCTTGTTGAAAATAAGTATAAGTCAGGTAAAGTAATTATTGAGGAATATCTGGAAGGAGAAGAATTTTCCTTAATGGCGCTTGTCCATGACGAGAAAGTTTTTCCGTTACCTGAAGCTCAGGATCATAAGCGTGCCTTTGATAATGATCAGGGACCAAATACCGGAGGTATGGGGGCTTATTCACCAGTGCCTTTTGTGTGTGCTTCAATTATTAACGATGCGGTAACCAAAGTTTTAAAGCCGGTGGCTAAAACTTTAAAAGAAAATGGTACACCTTTTTCCGGAATTCTTTATGCCGGACTAATTCTTACTAAAGAAGGAATCAAAGTAATTGAGTTTAATGCCCGCTTTGGTGATCCGGAGACGGAAGTGGTTTTGCCAAGACTTAAAAATAATTTATCAGAAGTAATTATTGATTTGTTAAGTGGTAAAAATCTAAATTTATTAATTGATTCTTCACATGTTTTAGGAGTTGTGATGGCTTCAATTGGTTATCCGCTTGATTATAAAAATGGTTATAATCTAGAAACAAATAATAACCCAATGATTTTACATATGGGAACAAAAATGGAAGGAAATGCCCTTAAAACAAATGGCGGCAGAGTCTTATTTGTTTTAGGACAAGGAGAAACATTAGAAAAAGCGTTTGTTAATGCTTACTCTAACGTTTCAGATGTTAAAGCGGAAAATCTTTTTTACAGAAAAGATATTGGCAAAAGATTTATTTAAATTTTGAAAGAGGAAGGGCTTTATTATGGAATCAGTATATATCGGAAAAACTAAAGACGTATTCAAACTAAAAGACGGAAATTATCTGCTTAAATTCAAAGATGATGTAACATCGATAAATGGCGTTTTCGATCCGGGAGCTAATTCTACAGGACTTAAGATTGCTGGTGCCGGTCAGGCAGGTTTAGCTATGAGCGCTTATTTTTTTAAGCTTTTAGCCGCTAATAATATCCCGACTCACTTTTTAGATTATAATCTTAATGAAAACACAATGACTGTCAAACCGGTTAAAGTATTTGGCAAAGGATTAGAAGTAATCTGTCGTTTAAAAGCTACCGGAAGTTTTATTAAGCGTTTTGGCGAATATATCGAAGATGGAATGCCTTTAGATTATTATGTGGAAATCACAACGAAAAACGACCTTGCTGGTGATCCTTTTATTAATGATAATGCATTAGCGCAATTAAATATTTTGAATAATTCCGATTATCAGAAAATTGTTAATCTTGCTAAGGATATCACAAAAATAATAAATTTCGAATTAGCTAAAAAAGATATCGAACTTTATGATATCAAATATGAATTTGGTTTTGACGGAACAGGTATCCTATTAATTGATGAAATTTCAGGCGGTAATATGCGTACTTATAAAAATAATAAAAAAATAATGCCTTTAGAATTAA
>Ga0123355_10022626_pt1 | contig 10078 bp, 6 predicted proteins | sample TergutEmb28metaG_3_FD_89872 | JGI IMG/M metagenome (GOLD analysis project Ga0123355, IMG submission 89872) | Embiratermes neotenicus P1 segment gut microbial communities from Petit-Saut dam, French Guiana - Emb289 P1 | ecosystem: Host-associated > Arthropoda: Insects > Digestive system > Gut ...
ACCCCACACCTACCCAACCAATAAGATCCACATCCACACCGAGCTACCTACAAATCCATTGACATCCCACCAATTTAGCTTAACAATAGCACGCAGAATGATGATGAGATCTCAACATCACCATGCGATTTAGGCGTATTATATAAAACTCTTTTAGCAGAAAATTGTCAGAACCTGAAAACAGCCGCTATAGGCCGAAACATGTAGTTTTTCCTTGCTAATAAACACCATCACTTAGCCATAACTTATATTTGTGTTTTTTTGACTGAATTCACCCCACCATATAGTTGATACCATGGTTAACACGACTAAGGTATTAGTCCTTTCGTAATAATTGACATTTTCTCTGCTATGCGACTACCAATGACCATGGATCAGAGTTGATACCATGGTTAACGCGGCTATGGTTTTAGTCCTTTCGTAATAATTGACATTTTCTCTGCTATAAGGCACCACCAGTCACCTTGGCAGCCAATGCGATCCATAAAATAGTGTTTTGAAAACCTGCGGGCTAGAACATCTACAGTGGAAAACAAAGGCAGCGTTAAGTAGAAAGCGAAAGAGTGATACGTATGCAGAAGAAGATATGTCCATTGTTTTGGACGAATAAGAGGATAGTGCACTGACCGTTAGTTATAAGGATAACTGTAAAGAAGAAGCTGTAAATTTAAAATTTCTTGGTATACAAATTGATAATCACCTTAATTGGAGGAACTACATTGATCAAATAATCCCCAAACTAAGTGTAGCATGTTATATGGTTAGACAAATGTATCATATCTGCAATAATGATACTCTGAGATCAATTTACTTTGCTTATTTTCACTCTGTTGCGAGATGTGGAAGAATTCTCTGGGGAAATTCCTCATACAATAGGAAGATATTCACTTTACAGAAGAAAATAATTAGAATTATGATGGGTGCACACCCCTGAACTTCATGTAGAAACCTATTTAAAGAATTAGAGATTTTAGCAGTCCCAAGCCAATATATATACTCATTGATGAGTTTTTTTTATTGGAAATCAGGATAAATTTCTGATTAACTCGTCAGTACACAGTATAAATACAAGAAATAAACACCATCTACATAGACCTATTGCTAACCTGTCTTGTTTTCAAAAAGGCATATCCTACTCTGGGAGCAGAATTTTTAACAACCTACCACAAAGTATTACAAGCCTTAGGAATGAAAAGCCACAGTTTAAAGTAGCCCCAAAAAAAAATTTATATGCACACTCCTTTTACTCTGTGGATGAATTTTTTGCTTTTACAGATGATATGTATTACTGACTTATATGACTGTGTAAATTCTCACACTGTAATAATTGTATATGTCTTGTTTCCTTTGTATGTTTTTTGACATGTTCCACATCCTATTGTCTGGTGACAGCCTCAGGGATCTATGGAATGTATATATGTATTCCCTGAGGAATCTGGTGATTTTTCGTTTGATACGGTGAGGAAGATTCATTATTGTGCATGGAAGTGAACCGGATAAAGAAGTGTCAGATTTGCCGCAACCTTTTGTACCCCTTGGAGTGGCGAGTCCAAGATTTGCATTTCTCAGCTTAAGTGAAATTAGTGTTCTAGAATGTTTTCAGAAGTTTATGGATAAAGATATATGGCAGTTGTCTTAACAAAGAAATATATACCCTAACCTATTTTTTGCAGCACATCCTAATTATAAACCACGATCCCAAGCTAGAAGTTGGATGGATAAAGTCCGACTGTAATGAAAACCCTAATCAGACTTCTCATTCTACAAGGTGTTGTACATAAACCTGAGAATGACATGTACTTCTCCAAAAGAGAAAGTATTGGGACACCATACTTGTAACAAGTAATGACAGAGAAAAGATTCCCTCTCCTCCTTAGATTCCTTCACTTTGTGGATACCAAATTTGACCCTGATCGCCATCACAAGAAACTCTATAAAATCCAAGCACTCCTTGGTCACTGAGAATCCAAGTCTTCCTCTGTATACAAGCTGTAACAAAGCATCTGTGTTGACAAGTCTCTTCTCTGGAAAGAACGACTGGGTTGAATTCAGTACATACCATCAAAGTGAAGCAAGTTTGGAATGAAAATCTACAAACTCTTTGAAAGCAGCACAGGCTATGCATGAAACTCCATAGTACACACTGGTAAGGATACCATTTATGTCCAGAAACACCCAGGGGAGCAGACATCTTCAAGAATTGTGCTGGAGGTGGCCTATGACCCACTTGACATGGGCTACTGTCTTTATCTGGACAACTGGTGCACTAGTCCTAAATTTGTTGACACTTTATGTACCAGAAAAACAGATGTTGAAATCATGAGGACCAATGGAAAAGAGCTCCTAAACTTAACTTTTTGGCGCCGGAATTATTTTTTTAATTTTAGCACACCCTGTATATAAAATGTGAATAATACAGGAACCAAATATGTTAGATTTATGAAACAAACTGCATTTTGAAGAGGAAAAAATGGAGAGTATACACTATGTTTAAAATATTCAGTACCTGTATTTGTTGAATAAATATATAAAATGCAACATTTAGAGGTTAGAGGTGCTGTACGACAACTATAGTCGTCGTTAGGCATCAAAAGGTTAATGACGAGGACCACAATGCAAAGGGGGAAACAGAAACAAATGATCATGTAGTGGAAAGTTAAAAGAGATGTTCTATTCATCAGCACATTTCATGATGATAGCATGGGGGTTGTGACAACTAGACAAGGAGTAATCCAGAAACCATCTGTAGTCCTTGACTACAACAAAAACATGGAGGAATCAACAAGAATTATGGCCAACTTCACAGCTAAAAGTTGGCTCGAGAACTTCTAAAGTACAACCAAAAGATGTTCTGCCATCTGCTTGCTGTGCCTGAATGCATTCATATATAAGAAGAAGGGTGGAAAGATCTCTAGGTTGGATTTCCTGTTGACATTGGCAGAAAGCTTATCTTCATGGGGTGGAGTGATGGAGCCTGCAGGGGTCACCCATCAAAATCACCCAAACCTTCTCAACTTCTCGGGCACTGCTTCCTAGACAGTGTCATGGGCATCAACCAAGAAGCCTACCAGGTGATGTTTAGTCTATGGGACCAATGGAAAGAGGAAAGAGTCATATTATTGATGTCCTGCCTGTGAGAAGGCCCTATGTATAAGACCATGTTTTCAAGTCTATCACACAGAGAAAAATTTAAAAATCTGAAAAAAATCATAAATGTTGTAATAATTGTGAATAAAAGTTGCATTTCATCTTGAAATCTGTTCTTAATTATGTATTGAAAGTAATCGCATTATGTTTGCACACCTCTCATGCTCTAGAATATAGGAATAACAGGTAGAAAAAACGCAGGGCAGGTTAAACCAGTAGCCCGGAAAAGGCCCAGTTAAGAGGTTAACACACCAAAGCTGTCAAACTGCCTGTAGCTACATATTTTCACTCACAGCTCAACTTTTATTTTTCCTCAGATATTTACTTGTACCCCAGTGTGTACTGATAATGAGCCTGGTTCATGGGCACAGTGGAAGGCCACAGAACTATTGCACAAGTCTGGCTCAAGCCTTCCAAGAATGTTTTACATTTCCGACAAAGTTCCAGAGACCTTAAAGAAGGCCTAAAGGGACTACTTCCACACTGAACACAGAGGAGGTAGTTTCTTCCAAAACAGCAATGCATATGTACCATACTACACCCAAAGAGATGACAAGCTTACTTAGAACATGCCTCAAATAATGTCATTCTGTGCTTTTATTTTGTGGGTATGGTGTCCAGGCTGTGTGCTGGATGACTGAAGAATCTTGGCCCAAGCAGTATGTCTTAGCTGCAGTGTCCAGACCAGCTATGGGGCTTACTGAACCCCAGTCCAGTGGGTACCCAGGGTAAAGCCGAAGTGGTGGCAGCATAAGAACACATGGAGCTAAACCTCCATTTCTCATATATCCTGTGGGTACAATGCATCATGCTGGCAGGTTAATGCACTTCATATCAATAGTGCCACTGCAAGTAACTGTGTTAAGACTGCATAGTCTTTCCTGAGCCTTGGATAAGCTACAGAGCTACTGTATAACTTGCTGTTTCCTTTTATTCTTGACCCTTTAAGATTGGACTGCCAGTTTTTCCCAAAACATCCATAATAAATTAACGCTACTCACTACGTTATAGCCCAGAAAAGTGTAGTTCTTGTCTACTTCATTGCTGAAGCCTTAAGTAATGAAGTTTCTATACGTTTCAATGTCCACATATAGGAAGTTGCAATCTGAGGTTTTCACAACAGCGTTTCTGGTGCTTCAGGTCTTCTGGGAAGTAGCACCATGTTCAGCAAATTGGTGACATTCCTTCTACATGTGGTAACCAATCAACAGTGACACAGCATCACACCCCAGAAGGCCCAGTCCTCACATACACCTTCATGCTATAAAAGCATGTTCATAAGGCAAATGCACATAGCATTTAATTTTGTTCTGGTAGCTTCTGACATTTACCTTAAAACAAAGCCTAGTACACTGTAATTTTGATGTGATGAATTATTGTTTGAGTTTGTTACATTTGGAAACATTTTATTTGTACAGTAACATTATTATTATTATTATTGTTGTTGTTGTAGTTGTACTGCACTGTACTGCCTCTCAACAGAAGTGTCATGTGCTTTTATCAAGTTTACTGTGAGACTATGAATATAGGAATGATTATATACAATTAAATAAGCTAATAAAATTTTTATAATCTATTGCTGATAAAGTCGTTCCTTCTACATATGCACATAGTTAAGAGAGAGGTTGGTGGTTCACGGTCTTTGCTGAACTGAGGGAGTACCATTATATGAAATGTGGAACCACTTCATTTACTTAAACATTTTAACCTGGGGTATCAAAACATTATCATTCGATTTGCAGTAATATTAGGTTTTCATACAAGAAATAACATTATTCAATTTTTTTCGGGGGGTGGGGCATCATCCCACCTTTTTAAAGTTTTAACATATTTCTTCAATCAGGGCTAATTGATTGATTCTCCAATTAATACCACATTGTATTAAACTACACATTAACATCATTCAAAATTGCACGTATTTGTAAATATTAATTCTGTGTTCTAATTGCAGTGTGCCACAACAAAAGAAATGAGTATCCCAAATATGTCTTGAGAACCGCTGACATTACATGTAAAGTAATGATACCTTAAAATATTCATCAGGAAAATTAAAGTAATGTGTATAAGATCTGTAGTCCTCACAACAGTAAAGTATTAATCCTTTAAAGATAAATACTAACCTGAATTATATTTAAAGATTCATTCCATAGCTGCAGCACACATTGTCTGATACAAAAACCAGTCAGTGCTGTTGGTTTGTAGACACAAAACGCACAAACTCACTGAGTGGGAAGAAGGTAGAATTTTGGACGTTAAACACAGTGGTATGTGAAGTAACCACTGGGCATCTAAGGATTAAGATTACAGCCTTCTGAAAGTGGAGAGTAGTTCGGGAGATAGTACCTACTGCCTCTTTTGTACTGTGAAGATGGAGACACTTCTATCCATGCACCAAACTACATGGCGTGACATTCTGGGTGACTGGGATCTTAAAAGTCACACAGGTTACAAAAATACTTGCAATGACTGATCAAGTTATGCCCATTGCTTACAATATATTTTATGTTTATTTACCAGCAATTTTATTAATTTTTCAAAAGATGAACCTTGCTGCTTGTTTCAGTATGAAATCTCAGACTGCAAACACACACCGACCATCACAACAAAATTTATCATTTCTCATTTTCTTCAGAGAAGGAAGAAAGGCCAGTTGTGTCATGTCTGATGGTTTGTGTGTCCAGGAGAGGACTGGAAGCATGCTTGTAGCCATTCAGTGGATTAGGTTTTAATATTTCCTGTGAGTGGGACATACATTAATACTTCCAGCTGACTGCTAACTGCCAGAAGCCTTTCAAAACTGTGCCAGTTATTTTAATACCAGAAAAAAGAACCTGCCTTCCAGATTGTGACAGTTTGTTCTGTCATGTTTTACCTACAGTTGAAATTATGATGCAAAACACATTTTAGCTTTGTACAGTGACTAGGCCATGTGCTGGATCAGTGGGGTACCAGGGTTTGTTTCCGTGCAGCAGAGATATTTCTTTTCCACCATGTTCAGACTGGCTATAGGGCCCACCCAGCTATCTCTCTGGCATTCTTTAGTATCTGGTGCATCAAGCAAAACACTGGCTTACTCTGTATGTAATGTGATAACTAATTAAGCACAGGAATAATGTGCCTTTATGTTGACTGTAATTCTGTAGTCATATGGGACATTCTTGGCCTTGAAAAGGACACAGTTCAGATACCCCAGTAATGTTGAGCTAAACCTGTATAATGAATTAATATTTTACTGTATAAATAAAGTATGTTTTATGATTCATCATTATTTCCATTTGTCAGTTCCAAACATTTTCACATGACTGGTGGAAATTGGAGCCCCCATCTCCTGGATGGGAGAGATCTCCACTTTTGCAACAAACAAACCCCATGGAAAAGAAGAAGAAATCTACTTTAAACCCTGTTAGCTACTCAGCTAGTCAAATTCCCCACATTTTATGGAACCTGAAGGTTCATTACTGTGTTTATAGAAGCTTGCCACTTATATCTGCCCTGAACCACATAAATCCAGTCCACACACATCCTATGGCTTTGGATGTATTTTATTATACTCCTGTCTATGCCTTCATCTTCAAACTGGTACCGCTCCTGCAGGTGTACACCACATACCCCACCATCTCACCTACTGGATTTGATCAACCACAAAGCTCCTCATTACACACTTTTCTCCAACTTAGTCCCACATCCAGCAACCTCAACCTGAACACCCTCAGACTGTGTTCTTCCTTGAAAGTGAGATATCAAGGGTATATACAGTATGTTTTAATGCTTATGTTTTTAGAGAGCAAATGGGAAGACCACGTGGTAGCAGGCATTCCCCAATTTCCATATTCTTGTATGCTAAACAGAAGCAGCAGGTTCCTCGAAAATGTCAGTACCTACAGACTAAGCTACGTAATGTCACTTATTATTATTCACCATCATAAGAACCGTAATTCTAAAATATGATTTGGAAGTTACATGTCTTAAAGATATCCAAAAAACTGCACAAAACATTTAAATATTCTCAAATTCTCATACAGTCAGCTCATATTCAAACACGCTGGTGGTGACCACCACTGTAGAAGTTGGAACATGGGATGACTGTGTGAGAATTTTAGAATCATTAAGTGTATATTGTGCTTATTACTGGCAATCTTCAAATAACTTAGTAAAATGCACTGTATAAATAACAATGTGGTTTGGGAATTACAATATCAACTTTGTTTCCACTTTCCCTTTACACAAAAGATATGATATACTATGAACACAAAACACTCTGTTTTTCATCATAATTCATGACATTTGTGGGAATTTTACTTTGTTATAACAATGTTTACGTCAAATGTGTTAAATATGGTGTAATTCTAGAATTCACTGTATATAGCACAATCATAAGTAAATACAAAGGAATAGGTAAATTTATTTATTACAACCCCAGAATCTTATATTACTTCAATTCCACATTCCATACTTTCATGGAACTACCTAAATTTAATAACAAGATACAGTATAAAAAAAACAACAATTGAGAATAAGACAAGGTAAAGCATATAATAATTATGCCTGCCTTTTCCAATTCTTAGCACTCTGTTTATAGTATTTCCTAGGAAGCCACCAGTCTTCTCAAAGTCATCATCCATTTCACGCAATAATCCGTCTTGATATTTCACTTCATCACCAATATCTAACGACAATGATTTCAGCATCCGCACTTTGTCTTTCAGCTCATCAGTCATGGCATCGTTCTCTCCTTCCAATGTGTTTGCACTGCCATACTGTGGAAGCGGTTCATAATAGCGGCCACTTCCATTAGCTCTTCTCATTCTGGTGTCTTTCAGATGGCTACTTTATGTGTAAAATGATTCTTCTGCTATTCACAGTCCTGGAGGGGGAAAAAAAAGAATATAAATCAACAGACAATGAAACAGAAGTTTCAGGTACACACATAAGAAAGAATTGCAACTAAATTTCAACCACAACACAACTGATATAACAAATTCATTTGTACATAAACACAATATAATGCAGTATCATACTCCACTAATTAATAAGACACATTCATTTACAGTGAACAATATATGTAGATGTTAAGAGGATCTCAGATCCTTTCTGATATTTAAAACACAACTCCATTACATACCCTCGCTGATGTGACTGAAAATTTTTCTATTATCGCACACAATGAGTAATGAGTAAAATCAAAACACAGAAATAGGGAGTTAGTCTCTCTGGCATGTTTGGCTTCACAAGTCAAACAATGTAATAACAAAATTACAAAACAAAAGCTTCATTACATATGTACCAACTCACTGGACAGCTGCAAGCCTGCGAAGGAAACAGTAACCTTGAAAACTATGCTCTTCTGGGCCATTATGCAGCCAGTAGTGGCAATTCCTTGACAACGTTTCAGGACGACCTATTGGTCCCATCTTCAATGGTCAAGAATCACGATGGGACCAATAAGTCGTCCCGAAACGTCGGTAAGGAATTACCGTTACTCACTGTGTAATAGCCCAGAGGATTGTAGTTCTCTTCTACAGGGGTTCTGATAAGTTTTTATCCCGAACAGGACGGAAACAAGCTAATGTTTCTGTCAGAATGCCGGGCATTTCCTTTGGCGCCTTGCCTTGCAGGAAAAAAAAAAGAACTTGATGACAGCTCACGTTTCGATGTTGTTGAAATCGTGCGTGTCCCTAACATGCTTCCGAGCTTGTTTCCTTCCTGGTCAGGCTAAGGAATTATCAGCACCCCGGTACTTCGTGGCGGAAGCCAGAAAACACAAACAGTTATCTTCCCCTGGCATCTCCATTCATTATTTCAAACCTCACATAAAACATAGCATGCTTTATCAAACAGTTTATCACTTTCTAAGACACCTAGCTAGCTCGATATTATTTGCTGATGATACAAGCATTATTATATCAAATGCAAACCCAGAGGAATTTAAGACCAGTATTAACACAGTCATGAAATAACAAACTGGTTCCAGAGTAATCTTTTAACACTGAACTTTAATAAAACAAATTTTTTACAATTTTTAACAAAAAAAAAAAACAAGGAAATTAAAATACAAATTAATACCTCCAATTCCATTAGAACTAATATAAACAGCACCAAATTTTTAGGTTTAATTATTGAAAGTCAACTATCATGGGGCAAACAGATTAATACATTAACTTTAAAACTTAATGAAGCTTGTTATGCCATTAGGACAATTATATCCTGTATGTCTCCAGAAGTACTAAGAACAATTTATTTTTCTTATGCACACTCAGCTATGTCTTATGGAATCATTTTTTGGGGTAACTCACACCTCAGTACTGACATACTTAAAATCCAAAAAAGGATAATAAGATTCATCACAAACACAGGCAGGCGCAATTCATGTCGTCAACTGTTCAAACAATTGCAAATACTGCCACTGCCTTCTCAATATATATTTCCACTACTTGTTTTTGTTAACAAAAATAGAGAACTATTTCTGTCAAACTCTGCAGTCCACGACATGAACACACGGTTTAAACACGATCTACATTTACCATCCACAAACTTAACACTGGCACAAAAAGGAGTCGTGTACTCTGGAAGCAAAATTTTTAACAGCTTACCACGGAGTATCAAAGCTTTCTCAGAAAATACTAAACATTTTCAAACCACACTTAAGAGTTACCTGCTTAAGCACTCCTTTTATAGTCTAGATGAATACTATCAATGTCAATGATTATGGGTCTTAGCCAATCTTGGCTAACCTTGTTTGTACTTTTTCTTATCACAAGTTTACTGTAATAACCATAAGATCATATAACATGCAGCTTAATTTGCTCATATCCAACAAATTCGAAGTCTTAGGCTTGGAATGTATCACACCCAGTGAAGGAATTAAGTTGGAAACGACCATGATAAAGAAAGTAAAGACTAGAAGTATTAATGAATTTAGGAACAGAAATGG
>Ga0123355_10022627_pt1 | contig 10077 bp, 7 predicted proteins | sample TergutEmb28metaG_3_FD_89872 | JGI IMG/M metagenome (GOLD analysis project Ga0123355, IMG submission 89872) | Embiratermes neotenicus P1 segment gut microbial communities from Petit-Saut dam, French Guiana - Emb289 P1 | ecosystem: Host-associated > Arthropoda: Insects > Digestive system > Gut ...
GCATCCAGAAATTGGTTAAAAAGTTAGAGACAAGGGGAAGCCGATCTAACGCCTGCCGACTTCTTTCTTTGGGGCCTATTGAAGGGCAAAGTGTACAAAAATACACCCCGCACAATCGAACAATTCAAAGAGGCTATACGCCAAGAGATTCAAGCCGTCAACTTCGACACTTTGGGAAGAGTATTCCAGAATTTGGAGAAACGTATTCCAGTGTCCTTGGATGTGAAAGGAGACCAGTTTCAGCATCGATTATAAGCAGGTCCTGTTTTGCATCGTTCCCGGTATGTGTATATAAATTTTCACATCATTATCTCAATAACATAATTTTTTATAGACAGTAGTTTGGGGCCTCTAGCGAGAGACTGACCCTGTATAATATAATTTTAGTAGCCCTGGATAAAAGTCGACTCCTGAAGAGACTTATAGTGGCAAAATAAGTTCTATTGCCGGCCAAAACAAAACATACGGTACTGTAGTTGTTTATTGCTTAACACAGTAATCTCAAGGTTAGTGGCTGATAGTGCTGTCAGTCTGCTGCATCCCGGCACATCAAACTTATCCTGGTCTTACAGCAATCGTAGTTTAATTCTAATCTTGAATTTTAAACATCTTATTAAAATCTTCCTATTTTTATCTTCGTGTTTTCTTTTTCATACCACTCACTCATCTACGCCTAAGTCTTACAAATAATCCTTTCCGCTCTAATCTTCTTCCAATAGTCAGTGCCGACTTTCGTTCCCACACGCTGGATTAGTTATACTATTCTTTACTTATTCAGCGACTCTTTGATATCTCCGGCTACACGATGTCAGACGACAAATAATTAATGAATGACGAATCGGAGAGAAAACAGAAGGAATTTGTAAAAGTGGACAAGTTTTCTTGTCCAAGAAACGAGTTTATTTATAAAAGAAAATGATAAGTATCAATACTCGAATAATTATTATGCATTGTATTTCTCTTGTGCGCCGAATTTGGCCCGCGTAGCTGACACCCCTGGAGTAAGAGTGTACCACCGTGTGAAATATCGACCCAGCAGAGCACTAGCGCTTCGCAACTTTCTGTACACGAAGCTTGGTGGTTGCAAAGCATTCTAGAATTCCGTGCTCAATTATTCCATTGTCGATTCTCCTCACACTGCAACTTCTCCCGTTGCCCACATTAATTATTTTTACTTCAAAATATAAAGTACATAAAAATATAAAGAGTTATCATTACTTGTCGGAAACGTACCGCTCTTTCTACATACATACGTGTACATACTTACTTACTTACTCCATTGAGCAGAGTCCTTCTTGAGAAGCTAACTGGTTTGCAGCTAGTCAAGAAATTCTCCGCATTTATAGAACAACAAAATTCATTGCCGCATTCACAAGTGCCCGCCACCTGTCCCTGTCCTGAGCTACATCAATCCAGTCCATGTCCCCCATTCCATTTCCAGAAGATCCTTCTTGAAATTATCCTCCCATCTACGCCTGTATGTTCCAAGTGGTCTCTTTCCCTCAGGTTTCCCCACCAAAACCCTGTACGCAGCTCTCCCGTCCTCCATACGTGCTACATGCCCCGCCCACCTCTTTTCTACTATACATAATATATACAGAATAATAAGTAAGTGTAAAATTTTACGCATTGTTTTATGTGGTACTAAATTGTCTATTTTTCTGAGGAAATTCATGGACTTGATACGTTTAAAAAGCAAGGAGATTTTGGAACCAAATATATGCCATTTCTTGGAACTGATTCTTATAATAAAACCAACGAGATGCTCTAATATCTCAAATTTATTTTTGGATTAGAACTCTACATGTTTCGGACAGTTCCTCTGTCCATCATCAGGAGTCTAGCACTGTACACACAACAATAGGTATATGTCATGCAGGTTATTTTGACTGCTTGCTAGCAAGCAGTCACCAAAACCTGTATGACGTATACCAATTGCTGTGTGTACAGTGCTAGACTCCTGATGATGGACGGAGGAACTGTTCGAAACATGTAGAGTTCTAATCCAAAAATAAATTTGAGATATTAGTGCATAGCGTTGGCTTTATTACAAGAATATATCACGATGCAAGGTCATCTGAATGTCAAATTCGTGGAACTGAGAAGCTTAGAGAATTAAAAATGTCAGAAACGTCCGCCCCTGTACACAGTGAAGTATACCTGCTTGAATCGAATTGCACGTATTTGAAACGGCTGCTGTGCAGTGGACAGGGGATGTTCGCAATGAACCGTGCTGGAAGCGTCTACTCGGAAGGTCCACAAGATTGGAGGATAAATCTTAAGACTGTTAATTTTGCAAACAGCAGATAAATGCAGCTAAGTTGGAAAGGATTCCAGAAGCCGAACCTGGCAGGGGTCATGTTAACTCATCAGGCTTTCCCGCCAGTAAATTTACCGTGACGCATAGGCTTGCTGCGGCGAAGCCCTGTGCACCGCTCAACTACAGACTGGTCGAGGGGGGCCCGATTCCCGGCAGAAGTACCGAATTTTTTACAGTTTAAACTCTGCCGAGAACGGCTATGCATTGTATAATTGACTGATTATTGTACACTTTATCCAGCGTCACATTTAACTAAAACATAGCTTTCGGACAGTCAGTTTTAAAGTGGCTTTGTTTCTGACACTAGGCTTCTCGCGCTGTTTCTTATGTCACTGGAGTTTACTTGAATGAATCATCAAAATGCTGTCAAACTCTTCGCATCCATTGCGAAACCAACATAAATTCTGAGTTAATGTAACAAAGTTATAATAATAATAATAATGTACATATTTTTCACGTAAATAACGAGGAAATTTCATATTTAATCATTTTATTAAGTACATTTTTATCAAGACACGAAAAAAATAACAAATTTTGACTTCGACTCTATATTTACAGGTGTATTTTATACTTAAATCAAAGAACGTCTTACGGTCACCCCCCCCCCTCTCTCTCTCTCTGCCCCCGCAATTCTCTCACGTAACTACCAAAACCTCCGATTAGTTCTGCAAAGGAAGCAAAAGTTTTAACTATAAGCAAAACAATTTATGTATCTAAACTACTAAACACTGGATCAAAATATATTACTGTGCACAAGAAACTTGGAATTAACAAACTGTCCTTCTAATAGTAATACTTAATGTCACCTGAGAAGAACTGAAGTGTCGGCCTACTGACGAAGTGCTACAGTAGGAAGATCTTTCTGGCTTCATATTAAACCCTTAAGCCATCAATAATTTCACTTAAAGTGAAGAAAACAACGGGAAGATAAGTTATTTTAATGGTTTTTGTAACTACGAATGTAAATTCGAGAACCCGTGTGTTCTAGAAATATCAGTGGTGACCTCTGTTGACATACGCATTTCCTACAACAGCAAAGCAACAATACACTTATTCTGTTTATGTATCCAAGCCTTGTGGCCATACCTGCAATTTACGACGTGAAAACCTCTGTACAAATTAAAATATAATTACAGCATTTTTTCCAATACTAACAAATGATTATCTGCTATCTTTGGTACGCCATTAATTTTTTACTTCAATCTCGGAATTATCTTTATGTTTCGAATCGAAGAGTTACTGACGTTTCTACTGCAATCTAGCGGTGAAACCCAGCACTAGCAGCACAGGCGTCAACGACTAATGAGCGGAGTAACAAGTCAATTCGCCTCAACACCGCTCGGTTTATGTTTGCTTAAACGGAGAGAGAGTATTTGAACACCTAATGCTGGGAAACACTGGTAGGTGGTCAATTAGCGCAAACAAGACGCGGTTTGATTCCAGTCTCATTACACTCCAGAAGCATCAAACATTTATACTGCAAACGACGACACAATTACACAGGTTTTAATTTGGCAGTGTCGCCGCTTCCTGGATTCCTAAGCTAGATAATTTTCATATTTCGTGTTTCAAATAATACACAAAGCACAAGGACGTAAATTAAATAAATACAAACTCCTTCCGGGCCACTAAACAAAACTATTTCTCAATGATAGGCCCCGAAGACGAATTAAGAGCCTGTCCGTAAAGTATGGAACATATCGGAACTCAACGATAACAGAAATGTAGGTGTCACGGGTGTCACATATCTTAAGTGATATATCCAACGAGAATTATGATATCCTTATTCTGAGAAACTAAAAATCCGGTAGCCAGACAGATATATCGGTCGCCACACAAATGCTGCTCTGTAATTTCGGGGCGTCTTGCTGTGGCTGTCACCTCCTCACGGCTAAAATCTTTAATTTTTATTTTTTTTTTAGTTTTTTTAAAAATCCCCAAACTAGGTCTAAGATAACGACAAAAAAATGTAATTTAAAAGGAGAATAATTCGCTGTGCCTGTATTGCCAATTATTTTGACTTCCAGTCCTTCGGATGTTATTCGCATTTCCTCTACGCCCAAGTGAACGGGTTAGACTGCCAGAACTCCGAATGCCTATTGAAATATTAGTGGCATGTCACGATTTGTGTTCGCGTCTGGGGGATCAAATTACGGTATCTTGGAGCCCTAAACAAAGTTTTGTTTCACTAGAATGAATTTTGATATGTAATTACAAAATTTTATGATGCACAATTTCAGGTTCTCATAATGATATTGATCAAGATTCAAGTGTTCTGGCAGATTGCACAGGGTTAACTCTTAAATAGTCACAGATATTTTAGAAGCACAACACTCATTCGAAACGTCAGTTACTGTTCACCAATCCGCATGGCATAATATCCCAAAAGATTTAAATTTAATTTATTTACATAGTCAGTCTAACACAACTAACAAAAACACTGTATTTGACGTTCATAGGGCCGTGCATCGCACCCAATATTGTGGGAGTGATAAAATCTAGAAGAATGGGGTGGGTTGGGCATGTGGCGCATATGAGTGAGGAGAGAGGGCGTATAGGGGTTTGGTGGGGAAACCGGAGGGAAAGAGATCACTGGGGAGACTTAGGCGTAAATGGGTGGATAATATTAGGATGGATCTCCAAGAGGTGGGATGTGGGTATATGGACTGGATTGGGCTGGCCCAGGATAGGGACGGGTGGCGGACGCTTGTGAGTGCGGTAATGAACCTTCGGGTTCCGCGAAATGCGGGGAATTTCTTGACTAGCTGCAAACCAGTTAGCTTCTCAAGAAGGACTCTGCACCATGGAGTAAGTAAAGGACGTGTATCGTAATATTATTTCTATAGTAAAACCAACTAGATGCACCAGTGTATCGAATTTATTTTAATTTTGGAATGACTCTACATGTTTCGGACGGTCTTTCCGTCCATCATCAGGAATTCAAGACTGTACATACTGCAACAGGCATTTGTTAGACAGACACTGCTGTCTGATTGCTAGCGGGGGCTAGCAAGCAGACAGCAAAGAGCGCAGAAAATCTTCGGTAAGCCTAGGGAACACGTTTTTATACGTATTTCTAAAAATCAGAAAGTTATAGCATGATACGCCTCAGTCACGTTTAATAAGATAGATATTTTTGCGTAAACTGTCCCTCTACAGGCCTGAACAGGTCCCTAGAGCACCAGAAGGTTGAGGATTCCAGAATTTCTGGGAGATCGGCACGTGAATTTGGTAAGGTTTTCAGGCCTGTGGACCTGCGGCCCTCGCCCTCAGGAGATATTTGTGGTACATGTTTCTGTTAGGGGCTTAGATGACGGCGAGGCCGTGGTGCCGCCGGGAGGATTAAGTCATTGACCCATCGGGAATCGGACCCGCTACCTTCCGGCTGGTAGCGCAGTGCCTGAACCAACTGTGCCACCGCGTAAGTCATCACGAAAAGTTAAACAAATAAGTCATCACTTCGTGGCCCATCCTGTTGAGCCTCTCCAACACACAGAATGCGCCTACTAATTTGGAGACGTGGTGAGGGCGAGGTCCTAAGCGTCTTTTAACCCTATGAAGTTGAAATTATTCTCTTCAATTCCAACAGCCTGGTTCAAATTAATTTTTCAGACAATCCCTAACCTTCAAGATTTGAAAACAGACTTCTATATGGCAGGAGCTTAGTGCAAAATCAGCATAAATCACAGTTACATAAAGAGTCGATTTGAGCTCTACACTGGATCTGGCACAAAGAAAAGCGCTGTCGAGTTTAATGTGAGTGACACTGGACCGATAGGTTTTACAAGGCACGCGTGCGCTCCTTTCCATGACTGCAGAAAACGCCAGCGGAACGACGAATGTTAACATGCCGGCCTGTAGGCCTGCAAAATGTTACTTAGGCAGCCAGCATAATATCGATGTCAGAGACGTTGCCGCATATGCAAGGCGCGACTACTACACGTGTTCGTATACTTCCGTCATATGGGCATTTTACAGTAGCACATAAAATTCACCCACATGGGAGGTCACACCTATCAAGACACAAGTTTCATATCGAATGGTGCTGTATGGATTTTGACTACATTTTGTACTGACGGCCCTTAATAAATTGCGAATTTTTAAAAATATTTGAGAAGAAAGTTTATAAATGAAAAATGCCTATACGAAGAATATTTTACAACACACAGTACTCAAAAGAGAGAGACATCCACGCCCTCGGCGGGATACGAACCCACAATCTCAGCAAGCGAGCAGTCGCACACCGACGCCCTAAATTGGAATTTAAGATACCTAAAGTAAAAAGATTGTATGTAACATATTTTTAGTAACACAATTCCAAAATAATAAAGTTACTAACAGTGACAATATATACAACAATAAATTGTACAAATGACACCTGTAAGATGTCAATGAGATCTCACATTGAAATAAATATAGTGTTTGACGTTCACGTGAACGTGTATCGTCATAAATTCTTATGACAAAACCAACAATACGCACTAATTTCTCAAATTTATCTTTGGAATAAAACTCTACATGTTTCGGGAAGAGGAACTGTCCGAAACATGTAGACGTCCTGATCCTGCTCGCAAGCTTTCAGCAAACTTCTATGACATAAACCCATTGTTGTGTGTACAGCGAAAAATTCCTGATGATGGACAGAGGGACTTTTCGAAACATGTGGTGTTTTATTCCAAAAATAAATTTGAGAAATTAGTGCATCTATTTGGTTTTGTTATAAGAAAATATGGTATTATACTTTATTTTCTTGCTTGTACAGTTTTCTATATACTTGACCTAATGATTGTCTCATAAGACTGAATCACTTAAGTTCATACTATACAGGGGTGGTGGTAAGTCCTTAGCCCGACCAGGAAGGAAACAAGATAATGTTTCTGTCAAAATGGCGCAAATTCCCTTCGGCGCCTTGCCTTGCAGGAAAAACAAAACTTGATAACAGCTCGCCTCTAGATGTTGCTGAAATCGCGCACGTCCCTAACAGGCTTCCGAGGTTGTTTCCTTCGTGGTCGGGCTAAGGACTTATCAGCACCCGGTACATTTCAGTAGTGTTGAAGGTACTTTAGTGGTTAACGTGTGGTAATGCAAACGCAATGGGATGTCCTCATTAAGTTAATTAGTGAACAGACCCTGCCAGAATTGACTTATCGAGTAAAATTACGTTTGTTATTACAGGTGTCCGGGTATCGGGATTTGCTACCGCAGTGTTAAGTTAATCTGGTAAGCATTAGTGAACAGAGAGTTTGTGACATCTACCCCACGCATCTCCTGGAATTACACATTACCACTCTCCCCTTGTAAGAGAGCCACAGTTATGTACAAAGCGGGACCTACTGACTTTAATTCTGAAAACGTAACTGAGCATCAAAAATTAAATTACTCATCAAAGTGCATTCTCTGTTGGAGATCTTTCAGCACAAATGTGGGAGAGTAAAATTCAAAACAAAACTGTACGGTTTGCTTACATACTGTCGAAAATCATAAGCGGAAACCCACAACTTGGAAACGTTATTTCTCACAGTCGGTTTCAGCAGCATGCGTATCGGTGTTGACTTCCCTTGTAGTGGCCCTTCCTGCTCGTTTGACCACGTACGATTTTTCACTTCTATGAAGCAGAAGCTAAGTTTGTTTCCCAAAGTCTGTTTCTTGTTTAGTGCGTTATGCTAATTTTGTTTATCTGTTTATTAATTGTTAAGTTGTGGTTCCCTGCTCACACGGATTACTTTCCATTTGACAACATGTATTTGTGTTTCACAAGCCTTTAAAATAAAAGTACAAGCTTATTTAAATTCATTTACTTTCTCATTTTACTGCCTTACCCTTCCAATACAATCTTTCAACCCCTCTCCAGTAATTTCTTCCTCCCTTATTCTATTCGCCATATCCTCCATTCAGGCCTGTTCCTGAACGACTTAGTTTTCAAATTACCTATACTTTCAAGAATTATATTAATTTACTTTTAATTACAAGCAAAATTATCGCTGCTCCCCCACGTGTGGCGAAATGGGCAAATTTTCCCTATATTCTTAACCCACGTGTCAGAATAAGATAAGTTCTCAGGTCAAGATTCCAACCGATATAACCCTGGCGTTCACTAGGTAGGAAAACTGGTTGGCACAAAAGACGGCCTGACCGCGTGGCGTAAGAAAAATTCCTGCTCCTCCCGGGACTCGAAACTCAGGCTTCCTGATTGCAGTCAATTATTACAGTGACAATGCCGGCTAAAGCTCCTTTGTTTTAAATAAGTCTCTAAAATAACCTTGCATATGATACAAAGTCAACAAATAGACTACCTCTCAGTAAATTCTATTGTTTTTAGTCTTTAATATCCAAAGGATTTAATTTCGCAAGTCCCAGCTTGAAGGTAAATAAATGTTCCAACATTTACGTTGGAATTCTTAATAGAAAATTGATATCTGCAAATTTAACTTAACTGTGGGTTTAAATGATACATCAGAACGCCTGAGAGTACTGAAAAGAGCAAATCCGATACTGAGCAACAGAAAACGTAGCGTTTTCGTTGGCTTAACCAAACACTTCACCATTAGACGGAGCGAAGGAGATATGGCTTTGACGTTCACAGGGCCGTGCTTCGTAATATATTTCTATAGTAAAACCAACTAGATGCATCAATGTCTCAAATTTATTTTATTGGAGTAATAATCTACATGTGTCGGACGGTCTTTCCGTCCATCATCAGGAGTTCAAGACTGTACAGCAACAGGCATACGTCAAACAGATACTGCCGACTACTTGCTAGCGGTAAAGAGACGTTCCATCCCGTTCCCGCTAGCAAGCAGTCGGAATTATCTGACATATGCCTGTTGCTGTATGTACAGTCTTTAACTCCTGATGATTAACGGAAAGACCGTCCGAAACATGTACAGCGTTACTCCAATAAAAGAAATTTGAGACATTGATGCATGTAGTTGGTTTTACTATGGAAAGGAAGGAGATATGACTCAGTGCATTCTTAAACTCGTGGTCGGATAGAAGTTAAATGCCAGTTTCACGCTTCACCAGCTTTGCCCCTTCGAACAGCTCCCTGTTCAGTGTGTTTCTTCCAGCACTTTATTCTTATTCGTATGTCTGAATGATGAAAGCAATAAACCCCACAGAAACATCGGTAGCAAATTACCAGTTAACAAGTCTTCTTGTGCCTGTAGCCTGTAATTCCATCAGCAACGCTGTATGTATCTCAGATCACACATTTAATGAAACTAGGCATAAGCAGCATGTGATAGGTTTGGAGTAAGAATGTACGTTGACACCGAAACATTCGACTTAATGTTTTCGGGATGAATAATAGTTTTATTTGTACGTGTACATGTCCGAACTCTTATCCATTTGTATTTACACATCTGCTTATTATTAAATTGCTGACTGTGCAGGACAACTAAACACAGGTATACAAGTTCTCGATTGGAATAACTTTGTTGTAAGTAAAGAAAAAGATAAAGGTAAGTTGCACCCTTGAACTGGCACTAAGGCTTTGTACAGGCCGTACAGCCCATAGGGAGAGTAGAGGTTTAGCTCTACTCTTTCTTGACCACGGCAATAGAAGGGGTTGAGGTGTCAGCGTCACGACCCGGCCGCTCTTTTACCCCCGGTAAAGACCCGGTACCCATTTTATAGGAGGCTGGATAGACCCCAGGGCCGGTCTGGACAGGCGCGGAAAATCTCGCCCCCACCGTGATTCGATCCCCAGACCGTCCAGCCCGTAGCCAGTCGGTATACCGACTGAGCTATCCGACCCA
>Ga0123355_10022628_pt1 | contig 10077 bp, 9 predicted proteins | sample TergutEmb28metaG_3_FD_89872 | JGI IMG/M metagenome (GOLD analysis project Ga0123355, IMG submission 89872) | Embiratermes neotenicus P1 segment gut microbial communities from Petit-Saut dam, French Guiana - Emb289 P1 | ecosystem: Host-associated > Arthropoda: Insects > Digestive system > Gut ...
ATCACATGGTTATTTTGTATAATAAATATAATAAAATGGGACAGTACGAATTGTTTAGTGTAATAAAATATAGTAAGGATACAAATAAAAATTAAAAGTAAAAGTAAAAATAAAAATAAAAACAGTGGGGTAAGTTAGAAGCAATTAGAGGTACTCTTTAAGTAGGAAATTTTCCTTCATTACAGATAGTGGTTGGATATACACTAAAATATTTATAATACAGACTTGTAAGTAAAGAGAAGGAACATTTGTCCCAAAGCCCTCATGTGTTAATTCAGATCATATGTCAAAATTTAACTTTGGAGTTCAAAATATTCATCCAGGGAATAAAAGGAATTTTCACGTAAGTATTTTTGTAACAATGCTTTAAAATTTTTTGGATTATCAGACTCTGCTTTTATGTAAAATGGAAGCATGTTAAACACCTGAACACCTATACAGTGTACTCCCTTCTGGTATATAAAAATAATGTTTGTAAGTCCAAAAGCACACACATGATGATGGTACTATCAATTCTGAGGTTAACAATAACCTGCAGAAATTCTTCATTAACAGGTTTGATTTTATTAAGGAGAATAAATCTGCAGGAAATAAATACAATTGCTTCCATGGTGCTTTCTAATTCCAGACATGGCGCTATGTTCATTAACTTCACTGATCAAATTGAAATTGAACACTGCTTGGCCTGATAACCATTTTTAATTAAACTGGGACCAAGACAACTTGAACATGCCAACATAATTGTAATCATTTTAAAAGTAAACATCTAAATATTTCTACATGTAACATAACTCAGTACTATTCTGTATTACTTTTAATTTGAATTTTTAACTCTTAGGTATATTTATATAAATACACATAAATCTAGCTGTAGTGACAAATTCAACTTCCAATTGATTTTTAAATTTTGTATTGTTATTTATTATATTGTGTTGTGTGGATGTCCATATATTATAAGATGTGTTGTAAATTGTAATCTGTAATTGACATGTCCAATGTTAACATGTGTGACTGAATGGACGAACAAATAAACTAAACTAAACTAAACTAAATTAAACCAGAGCAGATATTGGCATTTCACTACATCCATCACTTAGGCTCATTGCTACAAGAACAGTTAAAGTTTTGTGAAACCATCTTCATTTGTGTAAGATTATTTTTTACATTAAAGTGAAATGGAATCTACTAGTTTTTGATTTGAAAATTTCTGGGGTCATTACTTTCCTTTTGAATGACAAATTTTCTGCCAGAGTCACCCAAGCTAGAGTGTGTTTACAACAGTATTTATCTAATGTATTACTTGTTACATATTTTATAGTGTTGTATATTAATGTTCTCTCTCTTATTCAGTTACACAAATTAGAAATAAACAAAGATTTTTTTGGGGTGGGGTGGGGGGGAGACCTTTATTGGTCTTTAATAAGTTGAAGGTTGATTAAATAATCACTTCCCTACCAGCATAAAAAATACATCTCATGACATGAACCAGTTCAGATCTGTTCTAAAAACATTCCTTCTTATAAATTCATTTTACTTGTTGGAGGAATATTTTACTTGGAATTCCAATAGAGAACTTGGCTCAGTGTAATAACTTTAAAAGTAAACATCTAAATAATCCTGCATGTAATATAACTTATTACCATTCTATATTATTACTTTTAACATGAATTCTTAACTTTTATATATATTTACATAAATACACATGTATCTAGAAGTAGGATGGATTCCACTTCCAACTGGCCTTTAAATTTTGTATTGTTATTTATTGCACTATACTGGGTGGATATCCATATATTATAAGTTGTGTTGTAATATGTAAATTGTAGACTGTAATAGATGTGTCCATTGTTGTATGTGTGACTGAGTGGATGGACAAATTAACCAAACACGACAATTAGGTGTGAGTTTCTACAAAACAGGATATACTGTTGGTTTCTAAGTTACGTAATTGTTAAACATTATTTGACAAACATACATCGCACCTATTTGCTCAGCAGTTCTGCACAGTGAACGGTATAAATAATAAATGAACTCAGAAGGGACCTTGTAATATTTATTCTGCAGATACTCTTTGCAAAAAGGAAATAAAGTTTTCATTTTATGTTAAAACCCATTCATATCATAAATATTTTCCATTTTCCCATAAAATTTCCAGACTGGAACTCATTCTTTCCTGCTAGGTTCTGGGTGAGAATTCGTGGTACCTTTTGCACAGTGAAGAGTAGGTGTACTCCCTGACTGACCAGGAACAAGTCTGGAATGGTCAGCAGGTTGTGGTGCATTCCCTAGTGCAGGCACAAATCTTCGACTCCAAACTTCTTAACAGGAGCAAGCAATTTGTTAAGAATTTTATTCTGATTCATCCTGTTGTGTTAAATTATATTGAATACAATTGTAGTATTACAGTCGGACACTAAACTTTAATATTTGCCACCCAGCGCTACATGTTTTTCTGCATTAAACCATCATCAGGCATTGCTTCACAAAAATTTAAAAAAACATAAGTACACTTGCATATGCATTATTGACTAGCAAGAACTCACTAGTTCACAAATGTTTATTAAAACATACTGTGTACTTGTAGCATCATATAAAATCAAGCCTTTTTTCTGTATAAAACATCATCATTGTTTGTTTTCTATTTAGACGAACATAACAGCTCAGGTGGAATCAATATTCTAAATTTTCATTAGTTGTTCAGTTCCTGCTTATGTTTAGTAAACATAATTTCATGAGGTACTGCTCTTCTTAAAAATCGGTTGTGTAAGTCAAAAAGTATATTTTTGAAAGAATTTTACACATATTATAGAAGAGAGTGTAATATTTATTTATTCCTATGTGCCTGTGTAAATACTTGTTGATTTATGTTTATTGCTGCACTTGTGTTAATACTTCAGGTAAATGCATAAAGTTGTGTAGAATGATACAGATAATAAACATAAGTATATCCTAAAAGTCTGGTAATGTGGGAGAGTTGCTCAGATGTAGTGCTAAATAAAGTAGTTATGATCACTCATCACTGTTGCCATCATCACCAGACTCATTGTCATCACCATCATCATCATTGTTGTTGGCATAAGAGTTGGGATATTTATCAGTAAAGTAACTCACTGTGGGCCTAAGAAAAATGGGTCTTGGGGTTCAGTTCCCAGGAGAGGCAGAGGTTTTTTGTGACTACCATGTCCAAAGCAGTGCTTTGTACATCGAGCCTCCTGCATGAACAGTGACAGGGATAAAATGGCCACAGCGTGAATATTAAGAATGCTTATTAGTACTGCTGCTGTTGCTGCTACTACTACTACTACTACTACTACTGCATTAATAATCCCATAACTAATTGACCACTACATAAAACCAACCAATGTATTACACTCAATTTGCCAGATATTTGGGCATATGTCTAAAGAAAACATAAAATATTTACAAAAATCTTGTGCCTTCCACATTAGCAGTTTTCCTTAAGATTTCCTACATGATCTTTACCCATAACAAGACTCCTACCATTCCCATGACAAATCCAGTTCTTAGTTCACTCTATGCTCATAGACACTTGACTTCTGAAGACTGACATTCATCTCTACTGTAGCCTTCATAGAAAACAGTCCATTTTCACTGAAAAGTTGAACAAGTCAATGATGCTAAGGGGGAAAAAAAGGCATGATTCATAGGCATGATTCCTTGGTTATCACTACTATATCATCCAGTCGCAAATATTCTTAAGTAAAGTCTGAAAATATAAAAATAAAATTATAATTCAGAATAATAATTCTTGATTTTCATTTCTCTAGAATTCACTTGTGAATTATACAAACATGAGCCCAAACTTGAGAGAAAATTGTAAGTGCCATAATGAGAAGTAAAGACTGTTACTGAAGTATGATCCAGAAACAAGATCAAACAGAAATGTGTACAGCAATCTTTTCTATTTACCACTAACAAGAATTACACTTCATATCCAAAATACTTCACAGTTGCAATGCCTGTCATGAAACACCTCATGTATTTGACATGTAATGCCAATCAAGAAGAGCTGTTTGTGCAGTATATTGTTACAGGAATGGCAAAATAAGGCAACATAATTTTGTAAGACAAGCCAGACTTTCGACTGGTTACAGAACTATGACACTCTACCTACAGACCCCACTTCATGCCCAGTGATTTCCATGTCTCTGGATCACTTAAGCAGTATTTGGCTCGCAAACAATTTTGTTATGTTGAAATGAAGCAAGCTGTCACATCCTGGCTATAGATATTTCTTCTGATTTCTTCCATGCAGTGATGTAGAGCTTGGCATCATAGTGGGACAAATACAGTACATACTTAAATGTAAATTGTGACTATATGGAGATCTGACTTGTACCATCTGCTATCAAAGTGGCATGTATATATCAAAGACAAATCAAAGTTCTAACATCAGAGTGTTTGTAACTTTATTTTATAAAACTCCTTAGTAGTATATACTTTTCTTTGTAAACCCAATGAAATCAAGACTGACATCAACCATCCTCATATCCAATGTGTACGCAAGCCACTTAAACAAAGCCAATTGCTCAGATACAAAATTGGGGGGGGGGAACCTTTTGAAATGCGTAGTGGCAGCCATGTACAGTTGGCAGCACTGCGGAACAGGGACCTTGAGCTACAGACAACCTCGCCATTTTAGTAATCATGGATCAGTGGAAAAGTCAACAGCGTGCTTTCGCCATAAAAATATTTTACAAAAACAATGATAGTTTGGAAGGTTTTTCAAAAGTTCCAGTTTTTTTTTGTGTCACTCTATATAAACAGTGATGCCTGTAGCATTGTGTGGAACTTGACAGCCATGCCCCTATATGCCCACACAACTGGAGACACACATACAACCTGAAAGTGCAAAATAATCTTGAAATTTAGATTGAATGAGGGAACCAGTATAGCATAATCAGAATATTAACCAGCCTGTGGACTGGATGATCTGGGGTTCTCATCCCATTAGAAGCAACAGATTTTTCTTTCCTCCAAAACATCCTGACCGGCTTGGAGGCCCACACAGTCTTCCATTCAACAGGTACTGTTGGGTCTCTGCCAGGAAGGGGGGTAAAGTGGCGGTGGCATGAGGCTGGCCACTTACCTCCACCTAGTGCCAACGTTAAGGGTAACTGGAGCTGTATTTTCACTCCCACTGTATGTCTTCATGGCATGTGTGGGAAAACCTTTATATTTTACATTTTACAGAGAGTGATCGCAATATTTATGGACATTCAATGTCCTGACATTAGTGCACATAATGCAAAAAGACTGCATAATATCTTTTGGACAAAAATGTCCACTTTGGCATCCATTCTTACATTTAACTACAGAAAGCACTCTCAACTTCTGGAGATAAGGGTTACTGCATTCTTTCCATCTGCAACTCCCAAGCATCCTAGCCTCACTTGATTCCTCAACGCAAACGGCCATTAATAATGACATTCTTTGTCCAATCAGTGTTATATGAGCACCATATTATAACACAAGGTAGGAGTGTGTGTTACCACTGCCCCATGGACAGATGTAGGTAAGGAATGTTGTGGGTATGAGACAGCTTGAGGTGGTAGTGAACCTCAGTACAAGTTGGTTTTGTTCCAACAGAAACGTACATCAGAGATCTCTTAGAAACAAATAAACACATGTGCATGTGTATGTAGGCACACAGCTGGGTCATGTATGATGCTACCAAAGTCTCTGCCAAACCTGTCCCCTCAAAAGAATAAAGAAGCAATAATATTTTACCAACAAATTTCTGTACACACAACTTCAAATATGTTAGCCTGTACTATAAACATGCCATAGTACTAGAAGTTATTTTTGTTGTATATTTTGGATGATGTATTTGAAAGAAATTGTGCCTGTGACTCACAAGTACTATCAGTACTAAAAATGTTAACAAAATAACAACCCCACACAGCAGAATATTTCTTGAGAATCTAATACTCGCTTAGCTACTCCAGAAACTTGTCACTGTTTATGGAAATCATAGGGTCATTGTGACATTCACCAGACATCCTTCTCACTTTAAACAAATTCTCGCACTCTGTCAACACTTCTGTTGGTTACAGAATGCTTTTGTCTGTCTTTGACACTCTTCAGTTTAATTTCAAAATTGCACAAAAAATCTGAGATTAATACTTTTTTCAAAAAACATATTAGCTACTTTTAAGATAAATACATAAAAAGTAACTGGAAAGGTGAAGATTATACAAAACAAACTATATTCACAATTACAGTTTCCTATATTTTAAAATAAACAGTTTGACACACAAATATAGTGATGAATGTTGATTTTTTTGACACGCAAATATATTGATGAATGTTGATTTTTTTGCAGTCACACATGACCCAAACTGAAAAAAGGAGGTGGTGGAAGAGGGAATGTGGTGGTGTGTGTGTGTGTGTGTGTGTGTGTGTGTGTGTGTGGGGGGGGGGGGGGGGGGGGGAACGTGGTACTTATCTGCGTCGCAACCTAGAGACTAGTCACAAGGGGTTTTATTTTTTTTTCGTAAAACCAGTGCCCCAAAAAAAAAAAGGGGGGGTGTGAAAGGGGAGTGGGTGTTGGGTGTGGGGGTGTGTTTGTGTGTTTGTGGTTTTTTTTGTGGGGGGGGGGGGGATGCAGGAACTTCTGTATCATAGCTCATACAGTAGGTTACATACTGGGATATATTTTTTAGGCATTTCTGCTCACACTTCAGCCTTCAATAAACATTTCCAATGAAATTTACTAAACAAAGTCTATCTTAAGGAGCACAGTCTCTCCTGAGAAGTTACCCACTGCTGACACAATGGAGACCTTCTCTGTATGTTAAGGAGCATGAAGGTTCAGGGCCCTGTTCACAACTGCCCTCCATTGGTCCACATCTTGAGTCAGATGAATCCTGACCACACAAAAAAAAATCCACCCTAGATTCCAATTAGAACTGGAACCACATATGTTTATACAGTTTTATATGAGAGCTATGTCTTCTGAACATGAATTTTAGCATATGTAAAAATAATTATAATATGAGTTTAAAGTGGTCAGTGTTATGATACTTTGACTGCCATTTCTTGTAAAGTATTTGCACATGCTTTACTTAGGGGCATAACTAAAAAACATTGCCTTGGTATTTAGAAGTAAGGCTTTTGAATAGCCATCTCAATCTCAAAGGCACTGGGCTCAGGCACTAGTGGCTCTGCTGCCTAACATCATTAACCCCATGTACATTCAATACTATGGGAATATGTAACCAAGTCACCTTTCTCATCCTTTACTATGTTAGTTCTAAGCTGGTAACCCTTCTTAAAGTCATTGATTCTCCTATACAAGTCTCTGATATTTTTGACCTTATTGTAAGTTTCAAGTTCATCAATTTTAGTTTTCAGATATTCCTTCTTTTTGTTCCTGAAATGTCTACTAGCTTCACATCTTACTTTGTTTAAGATATCTACATTGCTTTGGTTTGGATCCTGTAACCACTGCATTTTAGGCTGTTCCTTTGATCTCAAAAATCATAAACATTCTTCATCAAATCAAGGTTTATGCTGCTTCAATTCATACAGACCTAGACGCCCCTTAGCTGTAGTTTTGATATTCTTTGTATTGTTCTGCCAAGCCCGATTTGTGTCCTCACTATCACTAAAGTTCTTCAAAGTTGCAAACCTGTTTGAGATCTTAATCTGACACTGTTTCCTAACCTCCATTTCATTTAGTTTCCTGAGATTAAATCTCTCCACATCAAACTAATGTGCTGCTTCCTTAATTTCTGCCAATATTTCCCTAATGTTTGCAACCAACGGACTGTGATCAGTATCATAGTCAGCTCCCTTGAAAGATCCTACATAGAGTATACTTGAATGCCATCTCCTTTCTACCAATATGTGATCAATATGGTTGTGAGTCTTCCCATTAGGATAGATGTAGGTGTATTTATGAATGTTTCAGTGCAGATACATCATGCTCTGAACATATAAATTTTTTGATGTGGCAAAGGATACTATTTTGACACCATTATAATTACTATCCTGATGTAGCCTCCCAATTGTTGTTTTGAAAATATCCTCTTTCCCACATTTTGCATTAAAATCTCCTAATAGAATTTTCATATGGTACTCAGAAAAATGATCAGAAATCTGCTCGAATTCCTCATAAAAACTGTCTTTTGAATCATCACTTTTCTCCTCACTTGGTGCATGCACATTCAAAATGATGATATTATACCAGTGACTTCTCAGAACTATATATGACAATCTATCACTAACAAACTCTCCTCTCTTAACTTCTGATACTGTTGTATGGTGTACAAAATTCCTGTTCCCAATTGATGATTTTCGTTGCCTTTCCATAGAAAAATATAATCCTTTGCTCTTACAGTGCCCTCTTTGTCCCACCTAACCTCCTGTACACCCACTATATCTAATTTGTAGCTTGCTAATCCCTCTGATTACTGTCAAAAGTGACCCTGACCTATACAGGCTCCTTACATTCCATGAAGAAGTTCAGCACTTATGTAAAATCAAGAAGTTCATTATCATGTTCACAAAATCACATCACATGATCCTATTTCTCTAATATTCATTTTAATACTACTGTCCCCCATAAGGCTCCAAGTTGCTTCTTTCCTCGAGTGTTTCAACTCAAAATTTTGTTTTTCACTCACACATTTATAATCTTTCAACAGGGACAATACTGTCTTCTGTCTGTGAATTTACATGTTGATAGTATTCACATGTTTTGAATATTATATGATCATTTCTAAATTATTCATCATTCAAGGGTTCTTATAATTATCTATCAAAACAAAGAATACTGGGAAGTTACAGTCATATTCAGCAAAGCACACATTTCCATCACCTAACCTGAAGTGTCAAATGTCAGTATAACAAACTCCTACCATATCTGTGTGCACATGTTGGTAATTGCCACTAGCAACCAACACCTACAGTCAAAAACTGTAGATGGTATTAAATGTAATGATTTTCCGAAACCTTTTTTCTTATGTCTTCCACTAAGGTCCTGGAAGTACAAAAGAAATATATGTTGGATATTGTGTTATTTGTAAACAGTACACAAACCATGAACAAAACTTACCAGTCAGAACTTGTCTGTTAATATCTTCCATCTACAAAAAATACTCAATGAATTTTTATGTTATTTAGTACTGGGTAAAGGTAAAGGTAAAGTTCATCCTAGAACAGGTCATGAAGACCCGGAGGGGGAGTAGATGTATAGGTGCTCTTTCTTTAATTTTGGCACTAGAAGTTGGTGAGTGGTCAAAGTCTCGCTCCGTCCACTTTACTCCTAGGAAAGACCCAGTACTCATTATATAGGAGGCTGGGATGAGCCCCAGGGCCAGTCTGGATGGGTGCGGAAAAATCTCTCCTCCACCAGGATTTGTCCAGCCTATAGCAAGTGGCAATACCGACAATGCCATTCCGGTCCACTTTAAGAAAAACGCTGTATAGTCTGTAACATGAGCTGTTTGTTGCATTTGGACTAGGTGCAGTACCAAAGCATGTTAAGCCATTTAATTTCGGTTTGTATCATTTCCATATGAGCCTAATTTCTACTTTATATGAAACTGAATTGCCTGAAGATATGTTTATATCCAACAGGCTTGCTAAAGAAAATAATTATGCTGGAAAACATTTTTATGTGCAGTTCATGAACAGACATCCTCAGTCAGGCTTGTAAAATGCAGAACCCACAAATCTAATGACAGCAGCTGTCTTCTTCAATTACAAGCATGTCCTCAGCCTCCAAGACTCAGAATTGCTGAAGATGAAGTGACTGCCTTGCATGTCCATCATCAAGCATGGACCATCACAGAGCAGATATCCTGTAGAAAATATCACCAGGTGGCATTAATTAACCTCAAGAAGAAGAAGAAGAAGAAGAAGCAGCAGAGGAAGAACAAGAGGAGGAAGAAGAAGAAGAGGAGGAGGAAGAAGAGGAGGAAGAAGAAGAAAAGAAGAGGAAGAAGAAGAGGAAGAGGAGGAGGAGGAGGAGGAGGAGGAGAAGGGGAGTAGGAGAAGGAGGAGAAGGAGAAGAAGGAGGATGAGGAGAAGAAGGAGAAGGAGGAGGAG
>Ga0123355_10022629_pt1 | contig 10077 bp, 9 predicted proteins | sample TergutEmb28metaG_3_FD_89872 | JGI IMG/M metagenome (GOLD analysis project Ga0123355, IMG submission 89872) | Embiratermes neotenicus P1 segment gut microbial communities from Petit-Saut dam, French Guiana - Emb289 P1 | ecosystem: Host-associated > Arthropoda: Insects > Digestive system > Gut ...
TCTCCCCACTTTTTCATTAAAATCTCCTAATAGAATTTTCACATGTTACTTAGGGAAATGATAAAAAACCTGCTTTAATTCCTCATAAAAACTATCTTTTGCCTCATCACGTTTCTCTTCACTTGGTGCATGCACATTTAGAACTATGATATTACACCAGCGACCTCTCAGAACTATATATGACACTCTATCGCTAACAAACTCTACTCTCTTACCTGCTGATGCTATTCTTTGGTGTACAAAAAATCCTGTTCCCAACTGATGATTTTCATTTCCTTTTCCATAGATAAAATTATAGTCCCCTGCTCTTACTGTGCCCCCTTTTATCCCACCTAACCTCCTGCACCCCCACTAAATCTAATTTGTACCTGGCTAATTCCCTGGCCGCTGCCGTAAGTGAACCTGCCCTATACAGCCTCCTAACATTCCACGTACCCAATAAACTGTCCCTTTTCCTACTGCGTGATACCTCCTCTAGACACACTCCCCCCCCAGGAGATCCGAGTGGGGGAGTAGTTTACCTCCGGATTGTTTTGTCTCCAGAGGAAGCATCTCGCCTTGTGAATATTTCTTAACAAATGTTTTTCACGGGGAGGCATTGTTAGCACCTAACCCAACCCCCAAGCTGGAGGACAACCCCTCGTCGGCTGTCCGCAACTGCTTATTCAATATATTCGCAGCTAACCTCCTTTGTCTTCCAGTTTGCTATCCAAGAATATAAAGATTAAGATATACATAACTGTAAGTTTTTCTTTTGTTTTGTATGGGTGTGAAACTTTGTTGCTGACATTGAGAGAGGAATATAGATGGAGGGTGTTTGAGAATAGGGGGCTGAGGAGGATATTTGGGCCTTGGAGGGACGATGTAGCAGGGGAGTGGAGAAAACTACATAATGAGGACTTTAATGATCTGTACACCTTACCAAATATTATTTGGGTGATCAAATAAAGAGGAATGAGATGGGTGGGCACGTAGCATGTTTCGGGGAGAGGAGAGTTGCATACAGGGTTTTGGTCGGGAAACCTCAGGACAAGAGACCTCTTGGAAGGCCCAGGATTAGATGGGAGGATAATATTAAAATGAATCATCAAGAAGTGGGATGGGGAGGCATGGACTGGGTTGATCTGTCTCAGAATAGGGATAGGTGCAGACTTTTGTGAATGCAGTAATGAACCTTCAGGTTCCATTACACGCAGGGAATTTCTTGACTAGCTGAGAACCTGTCAGATTCTCAAGAAGTACTCTGCTCCATGGAGTTAGTTAGTTAGTTAGAGGGTAGCCAGGAATGTTCCACCAGATTCAACACTTTCGTTTCATCCACAGCTATGATATGCAATCCCGTTGAAATCCACCAACTTTGTGGCTCATTACCCATTCCGTGAGTATTACATTGTAGCTTAACCTTCACTCTTGACTTATGATCTTTGCTACAAATGTCCCAATTACTGCACCCATCCCAGTCAGTATTAGGCCCAGCCCAGTACATATAATTACCAACCCCACTGGCTGACCACATGACCCATACCTGTATAATGAAGCCAGTCTTCCTGTGTTAATCTTATTGGACTGCTTTACCCTAGAGATGAGGAAACTATGACATCAGGAACTGTTGTCAAACTCACTTGTAATGACATTGGATTATGCGACACCTCATTTTGTAGCATCTGGTATTCTGCAGTATTACTGTTCCTCATAGGGTGCATATTCTATTGTTAGAATGATGCTTGTTGATGACAACACAAATTATTTGGTCCCGTTAATGATGTTATGACTGATTTGGACTGTATTCACTCAACAACACAGTGTAAGATCCCAGAAGATGTGAATCTTCAGCAGTACTACTGTGAGAACCTCAAACCTTGTTTGTCTACACCTCTTTGCTAGGACATTTAAATGGTTGAAACTGTTGATTTGACCATTTACCTCCTAATGCCACATTCTGGAATACGTAGAGCTTGACAACCATTGGCACTACATACCTTTATGCCATGTTGTTTACATAGGTGAAATCATCTTTTGTCTTGTTCCAAGGTTATTGGTTGCAACTCCATCTAACAGTTCAGCAGACCTTGTGGCTGAACGTTTGTTGGACTCTGGACATCTGAAGCCAGGAGATTTGGTTCGACTTGTGAGCTATCATCGTATAGAAGAGGGGATACCAGAGAAGTTGGTACCATATTGTACTACTGCAGATATCAGGTTGCCAACAGGTGATGCCAGCAAACCAACAGCAGTGGATGGGCCCATGAAGGCTTCATCCAATGCTCAGACACTTGGAAGACACAGGATCACTGTTGGCACTTGCATTGCCCTCGGACAGCTGTACAGTATGGGATTTACACAAGGACATTTCACACATGTCTTTGTTGATGAAGCAGGACAAGCAACTGAACCTGAGATATTAGTGCCTTTGGGTTGGTAATGCTAAGTTTTTATGTTGTTTAATTTGTTGCCATTATGAATATTTTTATCTGTTAGTGTGACTGCCAAGTGCATGAATTTGTCCACAGTTTTAAAGGATCCATGGATAACACTGTTTGGTTATGGTGATGGGAACAGACACAGTCTCCAAATAATTTGATTTTAGTTTATGTTACACAGTTGTCTCACAGTGCTGCATTGCATGTACTGACCACGAAAACTTGTGTATCTTATGTGGAGATTTGTATATTATGATCTTATACTGTATTTTGGCAATTAGACATGAATGTAATATACAGTACTTAGTTTAAAGTACTTTTGGAAAATATTTTTACAGGATTGTAAAAAAAGAAAAAAGAATTTCCATATTTTATTTCATGACTTAAGTGCTTTCTCAGGGTTCTTGGACCTGTTTCGTAAGGGTGCTGTAGCTGGATATATTCTAGGTTCTCACATGTGACAGACTCAAAACTTTGTGAACATGATGTACACCAGGTACTGACAATGGTTCAGAGTCCACATTAAGCTTACAATTTTTTTTCTCCCTCCTTCCTCAGGTCACCTTCTCGATTTGCAATTCGTATGCCTATGTTACTCCCTTCCGACATGTGCATTTTACCATCATGCGGGCTAGCTAGTTAGAGAACTACATCTTTACAGACAATTCTTGGGGGCATGAGCCACAACACTTTGTCTTTTTCCCAGTTGCTTGCTGTTACCCTTGTGCCTAATGTTTTCCCGTCCAATTTCTGTCTTTCAGTTTCTTTGTATGTTTATAATTATGAATCATAATGTTGATTTGCTTACTGCATATTTACAGAATATTTTCATACAGTTTTCAGAATTGAACTTATTCACATGTTATAACTTCTGTCAAAAGTGTGTGATGGTGGCAATTGTTTAATGTATATTCTTGACATGCAGTAATTAGGTGACAGTCATGAGACAGTACTTAGAGGCAACATATTGATCCTTTGTTTTTCTAGTAAGGTATATCATGAACTCTCCATTTCATGTGGTATAGTTGAGTTAATTCACAAAGATTCAGTTTTATCTGCTGGATACCTTGGAATGGTATGATCAAGGAAAATTATCAGCAACTTGTAAACATTGTTAACCATCAAAGTACATAATAAAAATCTGAGTTTTCTAGAAACATACGCAGTTCTTAGAGGTTCACAGCCGATATCTACAAACTATACAGATAAGTGTGCTGTTAAAAAAATATGAGGTAACTGCACATATAAACTACCTGATTTTTTTTATAAAGGTACTAAATTTTCATTTTTTATTTAAAATTAAATTAATAGGGTATTATCTGTCATAAAACAGATGTGGTAGAGCCAAAAACCTTGTAATTTCTTGGTAGTGTTCTTTCATGTTTTTGTAGGGATTCCTTGCTGATAGTCATGCCCCACTGCATTTTATGGGGAAACATAATGTAGGTGGCAGCCTGAAATATAATAATATTTAATGTGAATAATATCTGTACCAAAGAGTAATTGTAAAATTTTTGGTATTCCATTTGTAGTTTTCCAAACCAAAACACCACCAATGGTTACCTGTATATTAACTCCATACAAGCTAAGTGCCATGAATTTGACCTGTACTAACCTGAAAATAAATGTGCTTCATGTGAGTACCTGTAATGTAATATATTTGTAGGAAGCCCAATCATAATGACTCAAGTCAAATTGTGTAGGTGTGGTGTAATAGACCCTGGATTTTTTACCTTGTCCATTTTGGTAGTATTTGTCTATATATATATATATATATATAAAATAGACAGACAGTACAGCCACTCCCCAACTTATCTAAAGGTTGCATTCCACGGAACTTTATGCAAGTCAAATTGTATGTAAGTCAGAATTTCCTTAAATTCAATTCACTTTTTTTACCTCACACATAGGAAAAAATTACAAATGTGTGCTTCAGAATGTACAATAAAAAGATCAAGGCAAGGGCCAGTACAAAAGAGAATATAATAGAATTAATACATGATTCAAAATATGTGTCCAGGATTTTTTTAAGTTTGGACCAGCCAGCAAAAATATACGTAAAGTCGAATTTATGGAAGTCAAACATTACTTAATTTGGCGAGTTACTGTATTATTTCGGTATGATGTCTAAGGGAACAGTAGCAGACAGCACATTCACCAAATTGAGATAACCATTGCTGCTTAAATTAACACTGTCAACATTCTTGCTGATCCTAAACATGATATGTTTTCGTTTTCTGTGAGAGACGTCCACGTGCCAAAAAATACAGTAAAAAAGTCACAGAGTGCTCCAGCCTTTCATGAAGAGTAGAGCAGACTCATTGAGTTCTCAGAAAGTTTACCTAGCATGCAGTAATTGACACGTGGTATTAAACACATGTATGTCTTATTAAGGTATGTAACTTTGGTTTGAGACACTTTAGTTATATTGTGACTGTAACAGCATGCAAAGAAAAATAATTCATATCTGTGTGCTGTAATATTTGTCCTGTGTTCTTTAGGTGTGTTGATAGTATTTGTGACTGAGAGAATATGATATATATATATATGTATCTGTTGATGAGTTTTGCAGCACGACCCATACATCGGCAATTAATGAACCTGAGCAACAATGAGGTATGAAAACTCAGAAAAAAGTGCATGTACTTACACTTTACCACTTTTCTTGCTTCCAATATACAGGTTTCATCCACACCAGCTCTGGGCAAGTGATACTGGCTGGAGATCCACTTCAACTTGGACCCATCATCTTGTCCTGTCTTGCGTCCCGGATGGGTCTGGATGAATCGTTCCTGTCTCGTCTGCTTCAACGCCCTCTTTATCAGCGAGATTCACAAGGGTTTCCCCATACTGGAGGCTACAACCCCCGTCTTGTAACAAGATTAGCCTTAAATTATCGCTCGGTTCCAGAAATTCTCAATCTTCCAAGTTCATTGTTCTACAATTCCAGCCTCGAATCTCAGGTACACACAGCACAGTTTTTTTTTTCAATAAATGCTACAGTAGCTAACATAAATTTCTTCAAAATTCTATGACTACAGAATGCTAGGAAAATAAAAAATCATTGCAGTTGTTGCATCAATGCAGGAGGAGACTATTGTAAAGCGGATAATGTTTACTAAAATTATCTGGTGCATATTTTGTATCATTTTCATCAGTACGAAAAATTTTTGGATGGGCGTCATACATGAACATCTGAAAGTGTTTTGTCATTTATTGGACACACACACAAACGCACGCACGCACACACACACACTACATGCACAGTACATGCACGCTACTCGTGCGCGCACACACACAAACACACGCATGCACGCACACACACAAATACACACACACACACCCACGCGCACACACACACATGCCTGCGCGCGCGCACACACACACACGCACCCGCACCCGCGCGCGCGCTCACACACGCACACACACACACACACACAGACACACACACACACACACAGACACACACACACACACACGAGTCAATCCAACTGGCCAACTTCTCCACTCTCACTGCTAAGATTGGAGTGGAAGCAGGATAGACAGAGGTCATCTCCCTACTTTCAGTTAGTTTTACGAAGGCTCAGCATCACCAAGGTATGATGCACGTGTAACGTGTATGGAGGACAGCTGGACAGTGTTGTTGTAAACTCTCATGGGAATTAGGCACTCCAGTTGAAAGAAAAGTTCTAATTTGGGTTAACGGAATGGGATACTTGAGATTGGTAACTTGATTCATCTGCTTCAGGTTGGAATGAAATTATGGGCTTCGAGGAAATGATTTTAATCTGATGAGTAACAAGTTTGGGAGATTTGCATTACAGATCAGTTAAAATTGGTCTCTTGAAAGAAATATGTTGTATGAGTAAGACAGTGAATGAATTATATTAGTTGCAAGGAATTGCTACAGGTTTCACAAACCACTGGCCCAGAAGCCTCTGTGCTGGCTTCATTGGCGTCTGAGCTGCCTAAGCGTAGTGTAGAAGATGGTCCACCAGCACTGGTTTTCCATGGAATCAGAGGAGAAAATTATCAGGAGGGGGAAAGTCCCTCATGGTATAACCCGCAGGAGATAGTGCAGAGTATGTACTACCTTACTATGCTCTATAGTATGGGACTGAATTCCAATGACGTGGGCATCATCACACCATACAATAAACAGGTGAGTTTGTGTTTAAATAACCAGCATAGGAAACAGGAAGCAATGAGAGCAGTGTCATGATAAGCAGTGATGTTGTTTTACGTAGTTTGCTGCATATTGATTTATGATTAACTTTATGATGTCTGTGACTCAGATTCTTTAGCACTGACAGGTAATTGAGTAGTGAATATTAAATTGGAAAAGGCATGGAAGAAAACAGTTGTGGCCGTGTTTGAGGTACTGTTCCACTTGTTGCTGGGAAGCACTGAGGAAAATCATAGGAAACCATAATATGGACACCTGGTCTGTGGGCCAGGATAAGAACATGGGACCTCCAAAATACAAAAGAGAAATGCTACCCACACATTTGCAACATATAACCATCAAATGCACAATATATTTAATACTAAATTGTATTTCACCTGGTTGATTATTCGTATTACTTCTGCTAGACTACATATTGCATTGCATTACACTGAATCATGCAATTTATTACAGGTTCAGACACTTAAAGGATACAGTCATGAATGTGACTGTATATAAGGCCACCACACTTGATCAGTACATTATGATATGATTGTAATTCAAGTAATTGCTTCAAGAACTGTGCCATTCTACTGTATTTTATTGAAAGTTCATTTCATTATCTCATGTTATATTACTGTAACACTATATGTAACATCAGTTGTATATTAATTGCTTAGTTGTGATATTCTTTTGACATTTTTTAAGTGTGTGTACTAATGGACTGCATTTTAACTGGCATGTTACTTTGATATAACAGAAGAACTCCCTGAATGTCATGCACTGAGGCATTGAAACATGTAGACTTTTTTAGATACAGTTGAGTGTTAAATAGATTGTGCATTTGTTGGTTATATGTTGTAAATGTATGCAAAATGCATGGTACACACAGTTTCAAGGTTACCCGCACATATTGAAATGTACAGTTAGTAATGGAACTGATAGCTTCTGCTCTTGTAGATAGTGATAGTTGTTATTGTTGTTATCCTCCATTCAAGAAGGGTTTGACAGATGTGCACAGAATATACCATGTGCCTTACAATAATTATTTATATATCAACAGTACCTGTGCTGGATTTGCAAAACTGAACAAATGGGAAACTATGTATTAACACTTTGGAACCAGAATTGAGTGCCCACTGTACTCTGCAAAAGACCAAGGATTTAAATGGCTACCCATTACTTTGCATGCTCTTGGCCGACAACTTCAGTAGATGTTTCATTTATCTCATTGTCATGTTGGACATCAACACCCAGCACCAGGAGGTTAAAACACTACAAGGACATGACATTGCCATCATGTCAGTCTATAGAATATACATTTAGGAATGTTGTAACCCATCTGATGAAACAAAACTTTTTCACTGATGTGGTCAACATTATGAACTTATTGGATGTAAAACTGCTTTCTTAACACAGTGTGCAGGCTCCATTATAGACAGACGCTCCATAATTATGAAGGCAGTGTTCGTAAGTTGTATAGTGATGGTGGTATTGTCAGTGATACATGGCTAGTATTACCATTTATTATATTAAGTTTCTGGACCTCATAAAGAATACTATCATTATTTATGTCCATATATTTGGGGAGAATGTGTTTGTTGGGAACAAAACTGAACCCATTCTTAGTATTTGCAGTTTCCCATGACTTCCAGTGAGCCGTTCTGTCATCATTACTACCTGTTGGAGTTGAATGTTTGTTCATTTATAACTGTAGAATTTGATGCCTCCTTGGGTTGTCTTTATAATTACTCTAGTGGAAGGAAGAAATTGAACACTATATACCTTACGCTTTTGTGCCACATTCCTTGATTTTTGTAATATATGATGTCCTTTAGAATGCTAAGGTGCACTGTGTCATTGGCAAATACTTTTAATTCTTCAAGTTGAGCTATCAAAAAGCAGACAAATTTGATGTGATTGCTTTCTGCAGGTCCAGAAGCTACGCTTCATGATAGAGGAGTTTAATGTGCCCATTCCAAAGATTGGATCTGTGGAGGAGTTTCAGGGACAAGAAAGGATGGTTATTATAATGTCAGCTGTTCGCAGCAGTCCCACATTCCTGAAGATGGATATTTGGCATGCACTAGGCTTCGTTGCTTCTCCAAAGCGACTCAATGTGGCCTTAACCCGTGCCCGTGCTTTGCTCATCATCCTTGGTAACCCTCACGTCCTAGCTAAGGACCCTTGCTGGAGAGAAGTGCTTGAATATTGTGTTAAGCGTGGTGGATACATAGGTTGTGATCTGCCCACTACCTTCAGCTCCCTTACTCTGGATGACAGTGAATGAGAAGGAAGGGAAATTTTGAATAGGGAGTATCATATTGTGCCCTGTTTACCACTCGAATACACCAGCATCATTATTACTGAAAGGCAGATGACCACCATCTGCCTTTTATGTTATATTTCATGCACAGCTTCTTACCTCATATCCATGGAGAATGGAATGTGAGATAAGATTTTTGCTCATGTCTCAGTTCCTTCTCAATTATTTCCTCATCCTTATCATCTGTCCTGTCTTGGTCCTTTGTTCTTGTCCCTCATAATTTCCCTTTCCTTTTAGTTTCAACCCCACTGGCATTTTTGATTTATTTCATATGGTAAGACCACTTAAGCGTGTTTGTAAATCCTTCTGTTCTATTTCAGTTTTTAGTCTCTTATTTGTTGGTGTGTGTTTCTTCAAATAGATATATGGTAACAGGCAGGAATGCCATCTTATGACTTTTATTGTATTCTTGATCCTTATTGGCCTCAAAATATACTATAATAAAGGAATATTGTGTAAGCAAGTAATCTGTGGCGAAATCTAATGGCACGAGCTGTAGGGAATAAACAAGTTATCTAAGTAAAGTAAATTTTGTGTAGGCCATCCATTAAACTTAATGGAAGCACTGAAAAACAGAGCTCTTTTCTGCCTCATAAAATGGGCAGCAAGAAAATTATTGGTCTGCACCCTGCAGTTAGATGGGAACAGTTTCTTTTGAATTTAAATTGGGGAAAACATGAAATGAGAGTAATATATGGTTGGAGTGATTTCACAAAGTCTCTAGCTTCAGGCATAGCTACTGTTACCAAACCTCGGCTCATTTAACAAGTGAGGAGAGTGTGTGAAGTCATGTGCACATAGTTCAGTGTGTTTCTGTAGTCAGGGCAGTGGAGATGTAAGTATTCTTATGTAACCATTCATGCTCGAATGACACGTCACTGGCCAGAATACGAGTAGTCAGTCAGTCCTGAGTTTACAGGAAAATGCTGAAAGGTGAGACAGAGGAGGGTTGTAGAGAATGTGCTGCATTTCATGCAGAACAAGGCAGCTTAACACAAATCTATTATCCCAGTCATTAAGGTGCACTAACATGTTGCATCTTCAACAGGAGTCTCAAAAAGTGTAAAAAAAAAAAAAATATATATATATATATATAAAGGGGAAAATAATAAAATTACACACTGAGGCAAACAACTCAAAAAAAAAACAAGAAAGGAATTAAAAAA
>Ga0123355_10022630_pt1 | contig 10077 bp, 11 predicted proteins | sample TergutEmb28metaG_3_FD_89872 | JGI IMG/M metagenome (GOLD analysis project Ga0123355, IMG submission 89872) | Embiratermes neotenicus P1 segment gut microbial communities from Petit-Saut dam, French Guiana - Emb289 P1 | ecosystem: Host-associated > Arthropoda: Insects > Digestive system > Gut ...
CTGCGTGGCGATGCGCAGGATAGAACGAGTGGTAGCGCAACATGTAGTGCGCTTCCTCGGGCAGATAGTCTTTGACCACGTGGTAAATGTACTCGTCGTGGCCCCACGACATGTGCACGTGGTCTAGACCGCAATTCGGTTCGTAGATTCCGCACAGCGTCTGGTACTCGGGTACTTTCGAGTCTGGGTTGGCGGCGAAATATTCGTGATACACGATCTGATCCGAGTAAGCGCAGCCCACAGGAAAGGTATCGCCCACGACGGCCCATTGCGGCTCGTTGTAAAGACACAAGACTTTGCCAAGATCGTGGAGAAATCCGGTGAGCACAAACCAGCGCGGATGTCCGTCTTTGCGAATGGCTTCCGAGGTTTGCATCAGGTGTTCGATCTGCGAGACGTCGGTATCGGGGTCGCTGTCGTCCACCAACTGGTTGAGGAATTCCGCTGTCTCCCAAATACTCTTCTTGCTTTTCTGCAAGGCCAGATACTGTTTCTTCTTGTCCAGCACGAACGCCACCGTCTGATGGGCATGATTGAGGCGATAGAACTCGGCCACGCCAGGATTGGCTTTTGGGTCATACTTACGAAATTCCGACTCCGGCTTGCCTTCCTGATACCGGCTGGCGACGAAGTCGTCCCATTGGTCGACGTGTTTCAAAGGATTGGAAGCGGTCGGAGTACTCATCTTCTGGCCTCCTCGGGGGAGTTCCACTGGGTCTCCCTCACCTTAGCCGATTACCGCATGCGCCGCAACGAAAATGTCGTGACTGTTTGAAAAGCAGCGTCCAAACGCCGGGAAGGGTGAGTGCAATCGGTTACGTCAACTATTCACCGGTGCTAACGAACACCACGCAAAAACTGGTTTCTGGAACTCAAGGTAAACCTTAGAATGGCTCGCATTGTGAACAAAATCGCCGCGATACTGTTGCTGACCTTGAGTGGAATGGCGGCAGATGTATCAGGCACGTGGACCGGAACCTTTGGTGTTCCTGGAAGTGACCATAAAGAACCCCAGTACTTCATTCTCAAACAGGATGGAAAGAAGCTAACAGATAGCGGCGGCCCCGACGCTGTCGAGCAGTACCCGATCCTGAACGGAAGAGTCGAAGATGATGCTGTGAGTTTTGAGCTGACGAGTGGCGAGTGGACGTTCAAGTACGACCTGAGAGCTGTGAGCCAAGAGATGAATGGCGACTTACAGCTCAAGAGTAAAGGAGTCGACGCACGCTCCGCACACGTAGTGCTGAGGAGGGTCGACGCTAAGGCAGGGAGCGGGTTGGCTCAACCCAAGCCACGAGACGCGGTTCGAGCCATTGTGGACCTTTTCGACCGGTTTCCCATCGTTGCTATCGGCGAAGGGCATGGGTTACGAGAGGCGGGCGACTTCTATGTGTCATTAGTGAAGGATGCCAGGCGAAAGTGAATGACAGTAGCCACGACGTACACGGTATGGTGGCTCGCCGGGAATTGGATCTTCCCTCTGTTTCCTGCGCAGGCGAAACTGGGTCCTGTCTTCACGCCGATCAGCCACATGATTCCTCTCGGTTTTCCCGTGCTTGTGCTCCCGGGAGCCGTCGTGCTCGATCTCGTTCTGAATCGGCTCATGGATCATGGCGACACCATCAAAGCCATCGTTGCGGGCACAGGCTTCCTGGCCGCGAGTCTGGTGGTCAATTGGCCATTCGCCAATTTCATGATGTCGCGTTACGCACGCAATTGGGTTTTCGCGATGAACGAATTCGGCTATAACATGCCGCCTTCTCAATACCAGCTGGCATGGACGCTGCGGCGTTATGAAAGTACATCCACGGAATTTTGGATTGGGATGGTCATCGCGCTCGTGGCTACCGTTTTGTCGGTCCGGATCGGCATGCTTTGGGGAGATTGGATGCGACGGATCCAACGCTAGCGGTTCTTCGACGGGCGTTCGATCTGGTTTAGGGAGGGTTCGATGAGAATCTGGGGACTCGCTCTCGCACTGGTGGCCTCAACTGCTTTTGCCCACGTTGGCAGCCCGGACGTTTATTTTGAAAGCGACGCCGGCCCATACCATCTGTTGGTGACGGTGAATCCGCCCCTAATGATTCCCGGTGTGGCCGAGGTGCAGATTCGCGTTACTTCGGGCATCGTCGACAGCATCACCATCACTCCGATCTAGGTGAACGGCAAGGATCAAGGGCTGCCCCCGGCGCCCGACGCGATCGAGCAGTCTGCTGGCGATGCACATTGGTTTGCCGGCAAGGTGTGGTTGATGGACTCGGGGGTCTGGGAACTCCACGCCGAGGTTGCGGGAACGCAAGGAATCGGAAAGCTGGCCATACCCGTTCCCGCATACGCTCAACGAACGCTGCCCATGCAACCGGGCTTAGGCACCCTCCTGTTGGTACTGATGCTGGCGCTTGCGGTCGGAGTCATATCGATCGCAGGAGCGGCCGCACGCGAGGGCGTACTGGCACCGGCGGTTCCTTGCTCATCGCGCAACCTACGTCTTGGCAGGATCGCAATGGCGGTCGCAGCGGTGCTGGTGGTGACCATCCTGACACTGGGCAATTGGTGGTGGAATGCACAGGCTGCCGAGCTGTCGCGCACTGTACTCTATAAGGCGCCGCCCGTGGAGGTCTCCTACCAGCCGGCCCAACTGACGCTGAAGATGGAGGAAAATTTTTGGCACCAGACCCGCAACAAGCAATGGTCGATGACCCTGATTCCCGATTACGGCCGCATCATGCACTTATTCCTGCTGCGCATTCCGGCGATGGATCGGTTTTATCACTTGCATCCTGAGCAGATCAGCGAGGGACTGTTCAGGGTGAAGCTTCCAACGTTGCCGTCAGGTTGTTACAAGGTTTTTGCCGACGTTGTTCGGGGCACAGGCTTTCCAGAAACCATGGTCAGCGAAATCACTTTGCCTGATGTAGCAGGAGGACTATTCTCGGGTGACGATTCTGGCGTGAGCGCATCGGCGTTTGAACCTTTTGCGCATCGCTGATGATTGCCCGAAAGGACTTTGGACTGCCGATGGATCACCAGTCCATGAAACATGACTCAAGTCGGAAACTTCCAGCGGAGGTTTCTTTCCCCTACGGCTTTCCTCAAGCGGGCGACTATCGTTTGTTTATACAGATAAAACGACACGGCCTCGTCGAGACGGGTATCTTCGATGCCCATGTCCAGAATTAAACAGTTCTGCATTCGCTGCATAGCGAGTGCAACGCCAGGTGGAAGTAAGGCAGAAGAAGGAGAAAATCGCCAGTGCTTACGTTGACGCTCGAGTGCCTGGATGGAACCACGATCCTCGGATGCCATGGGAAGCTCGTGCGGAATGAGGAAACGGCACTTTTGTGCCTCGCCGTCGGATTGCATGGCCAGAACGTCGTTCTAGATCTGAGTCACACGACTGCTATTGACGGATCGGGAATAGGTGCTCTCATCTCGCTTCAAGCCGCCGGCATTTTCCTCACGCTGAGGAATCCCAACGAGCAGGTCACGCGATCGCTTCCGCTCCACCGTGTGGAGTCGATCTTTGAGATCCGTGAATCTGCTCCTTCGGCAGCACTTGCATGAAGGGCGACGCCTAGAATGAAGGCGAACGTTTGGCGGCGGACGGGTGCCGAAGCCTGGTTTCTAAGTTAAGATTCACCTTCCAGCACGACGGGCCGGCACGCAACCCTCATCAGGGTATGGCGGCGGTAGAAGAATGCGACGATAGCCGATACCCAAACGACGATTGCAAGTGTGGTAAACGCTCCACCCCATCCATATGCGATCGAAAGACGAGCAATGCTGTCGCCGGCGAGAATCCCTCCCAGATAGCCGACTCCATCGATGATGCCGGAGGTTGTGGCGCTCGCTTGCTTCCCACCGAGATCGAGCGCGATGGCGCCCGCGAAATAGGAATATGGGCCGATCATAAGAAAGCCCACGAGCGTGACGAGGGTGACCGACACAACCCGTGAATTCCCGAAACCACCGTGGCCAAGCAGGAATAACACGACTCCCGCCAGCAATAGTCCACAAGCAATGATGGTGGCGCGTCCCCCCTGCTTCATCCGGTCACTCAGAAACCCAGACAACAGTACAGAAAGTCCGCCGAATAGAGGAAAAAGTGCGCTTTCGCGCGCAGCTGTGGCTGGGCTGAGGCCAACCGCCTGAACGAAGTAGGTGGGCGTCCATAGATTGAAGGTTTCTCGCACGAGGGTGAAGGTAAACGAAAGGCTGCACACCAGCCAGAAACCAGCGTCGACGAAAAGCGGCTTCAGGACCAACCACGGATCACGGCGCGAGGCCTGGTTGTCTTGTTCGACGACGATGGCCAGTGGATCAGCGGGTGGTTCCGATTCTCCGATTGCCCGAGGCGACTCTTTTAGCAGAACGAGATTGACGATGAACAACAGAAAGAGTGTTGCAGCCGCGACCACAAAGATGGCGCGCCAACCGAGGCCTTTCCCGATCAACCATGCCAGGAATGCGCGCGAAGCGGCGTCACCAAAAAGAAAACTGAGGCTGATGATTCCCATCATTGTGCCGTAGGTGCGATAGGAGAACCAACGAGAGGAAATCTTCACCATTCCGGCCCAGCCGCAGGACTGTATGAGACGGTTGCCTACCCAAGCCAGGCTGAACAACGGCAATCCTCCACTGAGCGCGAACAGCAATGTGAAAAGCACCGAACCGGCCATACCACCGAGGAAGTTGCGGCGTCCACCGAGATAGTCCGCCATCGCACCCGCGGGGAATTTGCCGACCGCATATGCAGCCACTCCCAGGGAGGCGATCGTGCCCAACCTGATCCGCGCAATTTCTGCGGAGAGCCCACGCCGTATCAGTTCGTCGGCGATCATGGGCAGGGCAACGGAGAAGTTTGAGCGGCACAGATAATACCCGGAGTAACCAAACAACATGAGCGCGACCGTAAGCAGCTGCCAACGAAAAATCCGCTCTTGCCTTGTCTGCATGATTGCCTGTAGGACTGCTGTACCCCAGAAAAAAACTAGGGCCGATCTCCGGCCTCCAGCCGGGCTTCAATCTGGTGGAGGATGGGATCGATCTCGGCCAAAGTATTAACCACGTAGTGCGCACCTGCCTCCAGTAGCTTGCGATGTGCCTCCTGTAGCCGTACTCCTTGCTCAGCCTGCGCCAGTACACGCCATTGATCTTCTGTCATCCCGATCATGTTTCCTGTTCGGGCGACCCCAACGGACCAGGTTCCGGCGTTCAGTCCTTCTTCAATGTCGCTGATCGTGTCCCCAATTTTCACCACTGCTTCGAGCGGGTAGACTCTCATGCGAATTGCGTTTTCATAAATCATCCAGGGAAAAGGGCGTCCGGCTCCCACATCGTCGGGACAGAACGCGCAATCGGGTGCATAACCCTGACCGGCCGCGTGAGGCAGCAGGATTTCCATGAGTGGGCGGGTGTAGCCCGTGGTACTCCCAACCTTGATCCCGCGGTCGCGCAGCCGCTCAATCGCATTGCTCACTCCTAAAATTACGGTGGAACACTCCACCAGGCATGCCATTTGTTGGGGAACGAAATCGGCGAACAGACTCTCGACTTCTTTTTCGCCCGGAGCGCATTGATAGCGCCGTTCCCACTGAGCCGCGATACGAGGAACTCCGAGCAGCAAGCGGATGTGATCTTTTTTCAGAACGCCCATGTTGCGGCGGGCTTCCTCTTCAGTGATTTCGATCCCGCGCTCAGCAAAAATCGTCTGGAGCACGCGGATGGGAGCCAGACTCCCGTGATCGACCGTCGTGCCGGCCCAATCCAGGATCACAGCCTGCAGCCGTCCGCGATACGGTCGGCGCGTGCTATTCATATCGTCACTCCGAGAGTTGCCCTGGTTGAAGTATGAGAGTCGCGATTCGTTCTTCATGCGTAAGAGATAGCGTGGGCTGAATCCACCTGCATTTCGGCGAGCACCCGCCCGATGGCAGCGACAAGCGCCCGAATGTCCTTCGGAAATATGTGTCCGATGGTGCCAATCCGAAAGCAATCTGCATTGCTCACCTTGCCTGGGTAGATGACGAAGCCTGATTCGCTCAGCCGTTCATAAAAGGTGGAAAAATCAAATCGGCGATGAGCGGGGAAGCGGAACGAGGTGATGATATGGCTCTGGTGTTCGGGCCCAAGATATGCATCGAAGCCCAGTTCCGTCATGCCCTCCATTAGCGCTTTGTGGTTCGCCGAGTATCGTGCCGCCCGGCCCGAAACTCCGCCTTCTTCCTCCAACTCCGCGAGCGCCTGGCGAAAAGCGAGCAGCGCGTGGGTAGGAGGCGTGAAGCGAAATTGTCCGTCACTCTCGAATCCCTTGCTTTGCGCAAGCAGATCCAGACTCACACTGCGCGCACATCCCTCTGCCGATTGGAGCAAATCGCGTCGTGCGAGCACAAAGGCAAACCCAGGCACCCCCTGAATGCACTTGTTGGCCGACGAGATCAGGAAGTCAATCTTCTCGGCCGCGAGATCCATTGGGATGCCCCCAAAACTGCTCATGCCATCGACAATAAAAGCACGGCCGAACTCACGCACTGCGCGCCCTAGCTCGGCCACCGGGTTCAGAATGCCGGTGGAGGTTTCACAATGAATGATTCCCAGGTGGGTGATCGCCGGGTCGTCAGCAAGCGCTTCGCGCACCCGCGACGTCAGAACGGGAGTGGCCTCGTCGAATACGCTGGTTTCACATGCGATCCCCAACACCTTCGCGATCTTCGCCATGCGATGGCCATAGGATCCATTGATCGCTACAAGCAGCTTGCCGGTGCTCGGAATGACGGACGAGAGAACCGATTCCACCGCAAATGTGCCGGGTCCTTGCATCAGCACGGCATCATAGGAGCCATTGGCAACATGACCAAGTTCCAGGAGACGGTGCAGAATATCCCTTACCAGGGAGAGGAACTCTCGGTCGCGCGAGCCCAAATCGCGCAGCATGGCCTGTTTCACAGTTTCACTGGTGCTTAGCGGGCCCGGTGTGAACAGAAGTTTCTTCTGCCTCATGGCTTAGTCCCCGGAAGCGGAAGTTGATGCGACGCCTTTCACCGGGCGATCTTACCATCCGGGACGGCGTCGAGGGCGGATCAACTGCTGCGTGGTGCGCCGAAGCATCGGGCAGACGGGTTTGCGTTTGTGTGAAGTATCAAACTTCACGGGAGATGCTCCCCCCAAGACGATGTGACCCTGCTGGTGATGCAAGTGGATCTTGAGGTTCTTCCTCTCAGTCTTCACGATCGATCCCCTGTCGTCCCGCCTCATGAAGTGGACCAACATAAAATTATCGTAATAATCTTGCATAATCATCCCATGGCACGCTTGGAGAATTTCCGACTCAAGGTATTTAGGGCTGTCGCAGAGCACCTGAACTTCCGAAGGGCGGCGGAACAACTGTTCCTTACGCAGCCTGCCATTACCTTGCAAATCAAAGCACTCGAAAATGATCTGGGGATGCGCCTGTTCGACCGTACCGGAGGTAAGATCACCCTCACTCGGCAAGGCTCGGTGTTACTGGGCTATGCCAACAAGCTGGCGACCCTGGCTTCAGAAGCGGAACGAGAACTGGGCTGCAGCGAGGGCAGCGTCTCGGGAGAATTGGCGCTGGGAGCCTCCACGACCATCGCACAGTACGTTCTTCCCAAATTGATCGGAGCCTTCCAGAACGAGTATCCCCAAATCCAGTTCTCACTCCACAGCGGCAACACCAGCGAGATTGTGCGGTTTCTCCTTGAGGGTAAGGTAGCTCTCGGGTTAATCGAAGGGCCAGCGCGTGACCGTGGGGTACGGACCGAGCCATTCATGGAAGATGAGTTGGTTCTTATTACGGCGCAGGATTTCGACTCCGACCGTGTCGCTCCTGCGCGGTTTGTGGGAATGAGTCTCCTGATGCGCGAACAGGGTTCGGGTTCTCGCCATGTAGTGGAGTTGGCTTTAGAAAAGGCGGGTTTCAAGTTGAAGGCCTTCAAGAAGGTCATGGAACTGGACTCCACTGAAGCGATAAAGTCCGCGGTGGAAGCCGGACTGGGCGTGGGTTTTGTTTCGCGCTGGGCGATCGCCAAGGAGTTGGAGTTAGGAACGTTGAAAGTCGCACAAGTCAGCAGCGTCCGAGCCACCCGCCACTTCACTCTCATTTCGCGGACCGGGCCGGAACCGCAAGGCCCGGCTGGAGCGCTCCGCACATTCGCTCTCGGTCGTGCCCGCCTTCTCTCTCATCTGCTTCGAAAGCCGCTCCAGACGGGAGGTTCCAGCCGATAAGCCAAACTAATCGCTCATGACAATTAGTGCTTGGACACCAGTCGCCTGGCTGCGCCACACTCGGTTGCATGAACAAGAACCTCTTCTTTGTCGGGCTGATTCTGGCCGCCAGCGGTTTTATCTCGCCCGCGATCGCGCTTCTGGGTGGACTCATTTACGGATTCACTCTGACTCATCCGTTCCACGTCGAAAGCAAGCGCCTGGCGAAATTTCTGCTGCAAGCCTCGGTGGTTGCCCTGGGGTTCGGCATGAATTTTCATGAAGTCGTGCACGCCGGACGGTCTGGTTTCCTCTACACGGCGGTCAGTATCACCGTAGCAATGTTGTTAGGGCTCGGACTTGGCTACCTGATTCGGGTCGGCAAGAAATCTGCCTTTCTCATCAGCGCAGGAACCGCGATCTGCGGCGGCAGCGCCATCGCGGCCGTCGGCCCAATCGCAGAGGCCAACGAAGAGGAGATGGCCGTTGCCCTGGGGTCGGTCTTCATACTCAATTCGGTGGCGTTGTTTCTTTTTCCGGTAATCGGAAATCTGCTTCACCTAAGCCAGGCCCAGTTCGGACTCTGGTCGGCGCTGGCGATCCACGATACGAGTTCGGTCGTAGGCGCCACAGCGAAGTATGGGCCGACGGCGCTGGCTGTGGGCACTACGATCAAGCTCGCTCGCGCGCTTTGGATCGTTCCTCTATCTCTCGTTACGGCGGTCACCGTGAAGTCCAAGGCTCGCATCCAGTGGCCCTGGTTCATTTTGATTTTCTGCGTTGCCGCTCTGCTGAACACTCTGCTGCCTGCGTGGAATCAGGCTTTCGTGGCTCTCGACCATCTCGGCAAGAGTGGGCTTGCGGTGACGCTGTTTCTGATCGGAACGGGGCTCAATCGCCGAACGCTCGAACGGGTGGGTCTGCGTCCACTTCTTCAAGGGCTCACGCTTTGGACGATCGTGGGCACAGGCACTCTGGCGCTCATTCTATTGAATTGGATTCATGTTTAAGGAGAGGTGAGAACATGTCGCGGAGAATCAATGCCGTCATTGTGGGCGGCGGCCAAGCCGGTCTTGCCATCAGTTATTACCTGAAGCAGGAAGGACGCGAGCACCTGGTGCTGGAACGAGCGTCTGCGGTCGCCAACGCATGGCGCAATGAGCGCTGGGATTCATTCACTCTGGTGACGCCGAACTTCCAGGTGCGCATGCCGGGCGCGGAATACCAGGGCGACGACCCCTATGGATTCATGTCGAAGGCGGACGTCATGAAGTACTTCGACGACTACGTCAAGCGCTTCGACCTGCCAGTTGACTACGGCGTCGAAGTCTTTAGCGTTGAAAAGCTGGGCAATCGATATCTCGTGCGTACAAGTAAAGACGACTATGAAGGCGATCATGTCGTGATCGCAACCGGCCTGTATCAGTCGCCGCGAATTCCGCACTTTAGCGCGCACATTCCGTCGAACATTCTGCAGATTCACTCGAGCCGCTACCGGAATCCGGGGTTGCTGCCGGGTGGAGCGGTGCTGGTCATCGGCACGGGGCAGTCCGGCGCGCAGATTGCGCAGGAGCTGTATCAGAGTGGGAGGAAAGTCTATCTCGCGATCGGCAGCGCTGGGCGCGTGCCTCGACGTTATCGCGGCAAGGACATTAACGATTGGTTCACGCGGATGGGGATGTTTGATACGAACGTCGAGGAACTGAAATCGCCTCACGATAAGTTCCGTGCCCACCCGCAGATCTCAGGCAAGAACGGCGGCCAGAGCCTCAATCTGCACCAGTTTGCCCGCGACGGCGTCGTCCTGCTTGGGCACGTAAGCGATGCCCGCGACGGCCGGCTCATCCTGGC
>Ga0123355_10022631_pt1 | contig 10077 bp, 9 predicted proteins | sample TergutEmb28metaG_3_FD_89872 | JGI IMG/M metagenome (GOLD analysis project Ga0123355, IMG submission 89872) | Embiratermes neotenicus P1 segment gut microbial communities from Petit-Saut dam, French Guiana - Emb289 P1 | ecosystem: Host-associated > Arthropoda: Insects > Digestive system > Gut ...
GCATCCTCTTCATTGATAATCTTCCTAAGGGCCAAACTATCAACTCGGAGTGTTACCCATTTCTGCTGGTGCAACTGAAGGACATTTTGAAAGAAAATCGCCGCGGGAAGGTCACCAAGTGTGTCTTGTCCTTGCACGACAATGCCCCGGCTCACCGGCCACTTGCAACCCAGAATAAAATGGCCTACCTGGGCTTCCAGTGTCTCGATCACCCATCCTATTCTCCGGATCTGGCCAAGTCGGACTACCATCTGTTCCCTGGACTGAAAGAACAATTGAAAGGTTGCCATTTTTCGTCCGACGCGGAGGTCATTTCTGCCGCAGAGACCTGTTTGGACGGACAATATTCTGAATTTTTTTGAGTGGCTTGCAAAATTTAGAGCAACGGGCTAAAAAGTGTATTGAGCTTCGTGGGGAGTATAATGAATAAACTCCGAGTTTGATCGCTGTAGCTTGTTTTTTCTTGGTCGGACTAAGAACTTATCAGCACCCCCTCCAATGCATGTACACTGTTATTCAAGTCCATTTGTTAAATTCGGAAAACTTGCTCGGTTCTACCACACATAAATTATAAAGAGTCTCTTGGTACCGATATTACAAAACTGGATTAGGCAGGAGAGACAGAACAAATAGATAAAAGGCTTCCTAACCTGCGAATACAATGGAATGAAACGTCGAATAAGGAAAACGATTAAGTGAGAAGGAAATTTAAAAACACGCAAGAAAAGGAAACCTCGAAGAGACATAGAAATGGATGCAACTTAAAAGTATTGCTGGGAAATGAAAAACAAAGAAGATTTGCCAGTTTTTAAGAGATTATAGTCACATATTGATATTTATAGAAGAATCATTTATTCTGAGATTTAATGTCTTGTAAATTAAAAAATAATTACAGACGCTTCGAGGGAAATTCCTGCTTCCAGCTTCAGCGTCCAAGAGACCCAAATCTCGCAATACTTTTAAATTTTCTTCTGCTTATAGCGTAAGCATTATTTTCACACATAATGTTGATCCTCTATTAGGATGGATCTCCAGGAGGTGAGATGTGGGTATATGGACTGGATTGGGCTGGCCCATGATAGAGACAGGAGGCGGACGCTTGTGAGTGCGGTAATGAACCTTCGAGTTCCGTGAAATGCGGGGAATTTCTTGACTAGCTGCAAACCTGTTAGCTTCTCAAGAAGGACTCTGCACCATGGAGTAAGTAAGTAAGTAAGTAATGTTGATCCTCCGTACCTTACGCAGACATCGATGACAGTAATAAAAACAGCAAACGCTCCATGAAACGTGGGGAATCACGCGATCTACAGCCTACGCACTTTATAATCGCTGCCAGAATAAATAGTAATCTGACCCACTATTCTGACTGTCCAAACTATCACAGTGTCAACTGACAGTATATAACACATTTTACCAGAAACGGTAGTTTTCACTAAAATATTCCACAGGTATTTTTACAATGAATGGAAAACTCCGCTCTCTTACAGTGTGGGAAATGCATTCAAATAAAACATAAATGACATCTACGTCACAATTACATAACGAACTTCTGGTGACAAAAGCAGATATTATATTGGTCAAATACGAGTACTAAGTTGAAAATTTTGTGTTCGGATATAAATTGTCTTTTCCATTAGCTTTGAATTGCTGAGCGTGAAGAATACAAAAATCTGTTCTATACACTGAAAGACAAGTTCTGCCGTAAATAAAAGAAATATTTTTGTCGTAATTAATTCCATCTTGGTCCTGCGTTCTCAGTTTGAAGAGCCATTTTCCTCTCCTCTACTTAAACATCCTCCGACGTAAGCCGCAAATTCGACTAATTCTTCCTCCCCCTCCCAGAACATGCAGAGGGAACATTATTTGGTTTCCACCTTCTCCTCTGAAACGCCGAACGTAGAAAACATTATGACAATTTAGATAGTTGAAGAATAAAAGACCAACTTGATGTCACTTGCTATTTCATTTCACTTCTTATGTGCTCAACATCTTTCGGACATTAATACATCCATCATCAGGAGCTTGCGACTATTCAGTTGAATTACCACATTGGTCGTATTGTTCTTGGTTCGATGTGTGTTGGATTTTCTGTGTGGTTGGTTTGGAGTGGTATCCGTGTTGCATGCTTCAGCCTGCAACACGGATACCACTCCAACCCAACCACACCGAAAATCCAACACACAATCGAACCAAGAACAATACAACCAATGTGGTAATTCAACAGAATAGTCGCAAACTCCTGATGATATTAATGTCCGAAACATGTTGAACACATAAGAAGTGAAATAAAATAGCAAGTGACATCAAGTTGGTCTTTTCTACTTCAACTATCACAATGATGCACGGTCCAACAAACATAAGACAACAATTTAGAATTTCACTTTTTCTATCCACAACGAACCAGCCTATTTGAACGAAACATGTAAAAGTTTTTCTTCACCACATGCCACAGTTTTACATCCAGTTTCACAAGAGTAATAAGCAATATAGCAATAAGCAATATAGCACTCAGCCTGTAATGATAATAAGAAGAATGAATGAAAACAAACCGAGAAAATGGACAGAAAAATATTATTTATATGCACTGGAATTGCCCTCAATTCCCCCCCCCCCATTTTATTTAGAGCAATTCCTAGACACTCGTCATAGATTATAGATCTTCGTTAAGGTATACTTACTGAACACTAATTTCAACTAAACACGCAATAAGCACATTATGAGCAAAAATTTAATATCAAACGCCATCTAAATATGTGGAGCAGAATTCTTAGGCCCCGAAAAATAACCATCGCCAGTGTTTAAAACTTCTTGGCAGTACAGGCCATTAACTTCCTAAATGTTGTCATCAGTAATAAAAACGTGAAATATACAGAAATAAAAATTTGGTTGGATAGGTACGAACGTTCTGTTAGTTCTATACCGTCCACACCACAATATATCACATTTGGAATCATTAACTTTGGGCCGTAGTCCACTGTTCGTGTTTGCAATGAAAATTGCAGCACCGCGACTATATGACAGGATCGGTGCCTCTCCACACGCAACGGAGTGAAAGACATACTTGGACCAGATACTGGTCTTAATTTTGTTTCAGATAAAGACACTGGGCAAAGTCCACACAGAGAAATATTCCGCACTACGAAAATTGTAAACCACATTGTGTACAGAGAATGACAGTCAAAAATGGTCAGATAGTTGGCACGAAAATCAGACGGTCGATAAACTAGGACCATAATCCAGCGTGTACATTTCCATGAATACCAACCACAGGCTTGAAAAGAGGTGCCAAAGTTTCTGCGAATATAGACTCTAACTTCTCATTATGTTTCGTTTTGGCTCTATTCCAGACTTCGTTAATTTCATTTATAGACTGAGGTGCTATATTTATCTGCAGGGGTGGTACTGGGCTTTCCCAGTTCAGCTCACTTGCAGCCGCCACACACACACACACACACACACACACACACACACACACACACACACAAAACTCTAGCTGTAATTGCAAACAACAAATACGTTGAATCGACACAAAGTCCACTTTGACATGTCGTAAATATCAAATCGACAAATTCCGCTCGCCATTACATTGAAACAGAAGCAGGATATAAACATTCAATACGCTGCAGGTGTCAACAGTAATTATCTGAAAGCTAAATACTAATATAAACCTGTAATGAGTCGACGTGGAAAGTTTATCCATAATCATCATATCCTGTATTGTTACAGCCGTCATAATTCGAAGTTATTTTATGCTCTCAAATTAAAATGCTTCAGGAGCAGCATTGAAAGAATATCGTGATGAAAATACATGTGATTTTAAACAAACTTCTTTTCAAAATTAACCTGAAAGTAAACCTGCATTTATTGTGCCACCTTGGCAGCACAAGCACGCAGGCACGATAGTAATAAACATTAAATCTAAGAAATATATTTAGCAAGCAAGTAAGACACTGTGAAACCGTTGTCAATAGAGAAACTTCTTAAGATTATTTCAAACATACAATCTGCTCTGCACAAGGCCACGAATGGGTGCAGTGGGAATGGAAACTGAACTCCGCGCATTCTTAACGATATTACACAGTTGTGACTGACCGCCTCACACCCCCAACCCACTGGGCAGGGGACCGGATTTCGCCTAATCGAACTCGTCGTGGTGGCGAAGAATTTAACTCGCAGCCCATCGCAAAACCAATTCAATTCCATCATCTTGTAGTCAGTAATTTCACAGCCACCCCAATCACAGCATCATGATGAATACAATTTTTCCTTTCTTTACAAGAATATGACACAAACATCGAGCAATTGCCTCCCGCTTTTGGTTACAATGCAGTGGGCACAGCAACGTTCCTTCGAAGTAATCGTGTCACTCAGAATTGTAACTGTTTATATTAACGACGTAAATACAACCCCGATCAACCCTCGCAAGCAGCCGGCGCTGAGTCAGACACAATGAGAAATGGCGACTGCAATGGTAATCAATGTTAGACGTTGAAAAATGGATGGCCATTCAGTAGGAAATGAGGCAACAGTCAGATTCAATATGACTAACATATCGAAAACAGCATTCCAGGCTGCGGACCAATTATTTGTGTGCCACGGTTTGACACCGAACTATATTATGTCCAACAGGAATATTAAAAAAGAGTTCGAAAAAAAAAACAGCTATTCTTAGTTTTCAATACATGCCTATACGGACACACTAACCAGATGAAAGACAGTCAGCTCCTCAAGAAGAATTCCGTTACTCTCTACTTACTGTGTTGGAAAATTCTTTTGAAGGCACAATATTCTTTTTTATATTTGTACTCACAGAAGCAGGTTGTTTCTAAAATAGGCAGCCACTTTTGGCCCATGGACTAAAATAAAGATAGAACTTCATACAAGTATGTGTGACAACCGCTTGGTTTCTGCCTTACGACCTCCCGAGACATGAATACAAATGGAAATAATCCATATCTCACGCACCAGTATCAAAGTCACTAGACTGGTTGGATAGTTATTGCTACTCTGCAATTCAGACAGCTAACTGACAAACCTTTCGCAACAGTGCTCGAAGTTTCCGACTGGTAGTGTTAAACAAAGTGTTGCTATTTTCATATTCTGATACTTAAATTGGTCATACGGTAAAAATAAAGCACCCTAGGACATGTCTGTTTTAGTCCGAAGAACAAATAACTACAATATGTCCCCCTCCTTCAGAAACACCCTATATGAAAATAGATGAACACGTGCGTGTATTATGTGTCATGTACAGGCAATAATGGAGCATGTCTTGTCCACATGCCTGCAGAAAAGTTTGTATGCATACGTAACAAGGACACCAATGTAAAACAAACGTTGTAACAATAAAAATTACACAGACTATAAAAAGGAATTCTAAGAACAGCGTTTTTCTTTGCAAGATGTCAAGCTCTCAGCTGGTCAACAAATTCTCTGCATTGTGCAAAAGACAAAATTTCAGTTCAGACTATAACTTGACTGGACCCTTCTTGATCAACAGCTATCACATACACATTCTTCTCTCGCTGATTCGTTTTAATATTATCGTAACATCTTCGCTTAATTCCCCTACGTTGTACCTTCTATCCGGTTTTAACAAACTGAACTTTTCACGTAGTTATCATTTCTCCCCATGCGTGCTACACCGGCCAACCGTCTCAACTTCCTTCACTTGATCGCCCTACTCGTGCAAAAGCTGAAATTATGAAGCTCCTCTCTACGTACCATCAATTGCACCAATCGGCAACACGATCCCCCCCCCCCACACACACCCTTCTGTTACAGCGGAATGCAAGGTATCATCACCACACATCACAATAAGTAACAAATCCACTACTGTTTTGCTCTCCCCACAAATTCTAACAGCAGACTAAATAGAAAATGAGAAATTACTGGTCATCTGTTAAGACCTGTCAGAAATTGCTTGAAGGAAAATCAGGCGCTTAATTCTTGAAAAAAAATTCTTCCAAATGCAAGTTTATTTCAGTAGCCGGCCAAGCAATCAGAAATTCATGTCTGAGTTTGTCGCCTAACCTTCTACTGATTGAGTGCTAAAGCATGGCCTGGCAGTTATCCATTAATTTAAGTACTTCTGCGATAATACAAATTTCAATTCAACCACACATTGTGACAAACAGCCACACAACGTCAGCAGCAGGCACATGGTTCGGAACTATCGGCTTACTAGTTCATATACGATAACTAATCAGGTCAAAATTCTTATTTTTTAAGGTACGGCATTCCCGTTGGAGAATGGAGAGAGTAAGCAATACATATTTCGCACATTACAGCTGCCTGTTTCGGTTAACTCAACGTAGCCGTCATCAGGATGTACACAGAATTAGAAAAACGAAATAAGTCTGTGTACAGCCTGAAGATGGCTACGTTGAAGTTACCGAAACTAGTAGCTGTGATGTGAAAAATATGTGATGTGTACTGCAATGACCTTCTCCATTCTAGAATATTCTTAAGCTAAAAATTCCAGGCAAGCAACTTCTCAGGGACAACGGGGTTGAATTTGCCTTCTGCACCGCGTGTTGGATAATCCAGTTACAAGTGAATATACACCGTATGAAAACAATCCTTTGGTTGCGGGTTTAATCAGGTTAAGGGAAGGCGATGGTACACCTTGGCTTGCCGCATTGCTGTGCGGTGATGGACACAGCGACTCTCTACACTGCATTCCTGCAGTCCCTGTTCATGCGAATAACAGTGTGTTATTTTAGTTACTTACTTACTTATTTACTTACTTACTCACGCCATGGAGCAGAGTCCTTCTTGAGAAACTAACCGGTTTGAAGCTAGTCAAGAAATTCCACACATTTTATGGAACCCGAAGGTTCATTACCGCATTCACAAGTGCCCGCCACCTGTCTCTATCCTCAATCAGCTCGCTCCAGTCTATACCCCCACATCCCACTTCCTGAACATCCATTTTAATATTATCCTCTCATATATACCTGGGTCTCCCCAGTGGTCTCTTTCCCTCAGGTCTCCCCACCAAAACCCTGTATACGTCTCTCCCCTACCCCATAAGCGCTACATGCCCCGCCCATCACATTCTTCTCGATTTTTTCACCCGCACAATATTGGGTGAGAATTATAGATCATGAAGCTCCTAATTAATTATGTAGTTTTCTCCACTCCCATGTTGCATCGTCCTTCTTAGGCCCAAATATTCTCCTCGACACCCTGTTCTCAGTTACCTTCAGCCTACGTTCCTCCCTCAATGTCAGCGACCAAGTTTCACACCCATACAAAACAACGGGCAAAATTATAGTTCTGTATATCTTAAACTTTAAATTTTTGGATAGCAGACTGAAAGAAAAAAGATTCTACACCGAATGATAGCAAGCGTACCCTGACTGCAATCTGCTCTTAACGGTGTGTTGTTTTATTGTTATTAATTATTAAATTGTTATTATATGCATTATTAAGTTCTGCAGCAAAAGTTCATATTCTGACGCATTTCAAACACAACCACGTGTACATATAGTGCATGCGGTTGACATCTTCATTCTCGCTGAGCGATGCAACGCGACCAAACGTGGACCAGCAGGCAACGTGTTTATGCACACGGCACTCATAGCATCCAAACGTGCCTTTGTGTGCTATGTGCCGTACCAGGTTTTGTTCTCACGTTCAATTACAGAGACAAAACACAATGTCGCGAAGCTCATGACTCTGCAGATGTAAACGTAATCATGTTAAAACGAGTACATATCTTCCTCACAAACCCACTTCGTTACATACATACAAGCCAATTCGAAAAACATTTAAAAAAAATGGCAAATATGAAAACGAAGAGGCACGCGGTGAGAAATGTGATTAAAGATGAGCACTGAGAAATCTGGATTCGAAACTCATACCACTAAGAATAAAATTCAGTTTGCCCATTGATGATTAATGTAGACTCATTGTACCAAAATTTGGTAAATTTAAATTTAATGTAAAATTTTAAATTCGGGGGCCTGTAGGTGCCACCTACTTCAACTTTAAAGCTGTGTCTATTTCCCATACAATGTGTATGCGAGTCTAAGAATAAACATAATGTGTTTATTTTTGTAAAAACACAAACAATGTGATGCTACCGCGGTAGGAACTAAGTTCTTGTATCTTTTTTATACCAAATTCCTACTTAGAAGTGTTAATTGGATTTCGGGTAATAGAGTCGGTGCACAAATTTACGAAAGGAGGCCAGGAGACTGGCAACCAAAAAACTGTGGTGCGATTTCTGGGAAATGGAACAGATTTTTTTTTCCTCTCCAACTAAAACCCAGAACTTGCACGTATCACAAATTCACAGTGCAGTCAATAACATGTGGCAATATCTGGAGCTCCTACAGGCAAGTAAATTAACTTAACTTGTGCTTAGTGACATGAGCCAGGAAGCCTCAGTCACAGTGGTGTTTGTGATATGGACTGAACACAAGAGTAATCGAGGTTCGATTCTCAGCACAGCCAAGATATTTGTTCCTTCTCCACAGAGACTAAACCGGCTTCGACTTTCTATTCAATGGCCACTGGAGTTTCTTTCCAGGCATTAAACTGACAAGAGCTGAAAGCTGATAAGCCACCTCCGTCTTGTGCCGATTTAAGAATGCATGTAACTATACTTGCACTCCCTCCACGTCTTTCTAGTCTTGTGCTTAATTAAATATACGATAACTTTACTCGTACTACAGGCATTACACGTGTTTGTCATTTTCAAAGAGTGTATAGTGACTAATAGCACAAAAAGACTGGTCTCAATTTTAAGCAAGGATTTGGAGACAGTCATGATCTACTTGTATATTTATGTGTTCGAAAACCTGCCTAGAAAATCACCATTTCTCTGATCTGTTACTCGACCTGGTATCAGTTTATCTATCGAACACTAAGACGAGATTAATATTGATACGCATACATATGGACTTCCATGAACTTCTATTATATTTTATGTCTGCGCACCACACGGCAGAAGGGCCGGGTAGCGTAGTCAGTATAGCGACTGGTTACGGGCTGGACGGTCCGGGGATCGAATCCTAGTGGGGGCGAGATTTTCCGTACCTGTCCAGTCCAGCCCTGGGGCCCACTCAGCCTCCTGTACAATGAGTACCGAGTCTTTTCCGGGGGTAAAGAGCGGCCGCGGAGTGACGCTGACCTCTCACCCCCTCCTAATGCGGTGGTGAAGAAAGAGTAGATTTATACCTCTACTCCCCTTATGGGCCGTACGGCCTGTACAGAGCCTCAGCACCTGTACAAGGGTGCACTTTACCTTTACCTTTTTTACCAAACTGCAGGGCTTAAAACCTCTTAACTGCGCTCAGTGAGCCCTGCTTCGGAGTAACGACGTAGCACTGCTATGTATGCAGCTTTGATATACAAAGGAGTAAGTTGGGTAGCAGAAACTACAGGAGGCAAACTATAACCGCGCTGTGCTCAGCTTTCTCTTTTCTTCTCTTTTGTTTATTATTATAGTCTAATCCATTTTCTGAGGCACATGGCGCCTGAGCGACGACGTCACTTCCAAATGTTACCATGACAAGAAAAAGTCTTGGAGCGTCTCCAGCGATATATACTGTACAACATGTAGGCTTGTTCTTGTAAACAGAATGATTTGTGGCAAGGATGAAGGGGCTCGAAGTGGGATAATGACAGCACTTAAAATGGAACCGGAAAATAATCAAGACACTTCATTCCTTTCGAGTTACATAAGTCGTTAGTTAACTGAAACGGGAAACGCCGTATAATTACGTGGCAGTAAACGTATGTTCAAGCCACTTCAGCGCTTTCATTTTAGGAGCTGCAGTTAGGCTATAAGCGAAATTGTAGGCGTCTCGAATTATTTGTATTTTCGGGTAATTTCTACTGTACTGCAAGTTTTTAGATTAACATTCTTAAAAAGTCAGAGGCAAAAATATTTGTGTAAACCTAAATAAAGGAATGATCAATAATACAGGAAATGGGAGCAATGAACTCGTAATGCAGGGGTGTAAACATTTTTCAAAAATCTAGGAGCCACCTCAAAATTCTAGGCGTTAGAGAGGTGAAATGAAGCAAGTTTCATACTAAGAGCCCACAAATATTTGGCATCAC
>Ga0123355_10022632_pt1 | contig 10077 bp, 9 predicted proteins | sample TergutEmb28metaG_3_FD_89872 | JGI IMG/M metagenome (GOLD analysis project Ga0123355, IMG submission 89872) | Embiratermes neotenicus P1 segment gut microbial communities from Petit-Saut dam, French Guiana - Emb289 P1 | ecosystem: Host-associated > Arthropoda: Insects > Digestive system > Gut ...
CTATCCTTCAGCAAGGTAAGTCGGAACGCATAAATGCGTTCCCTACAGTGGTAAAAAGGTTAGATTGGATTGACGTGTTGCTGGCTTTATCCGCAATGACGCTAGTGAATGATTGCAAACCAAAATATAGAAAGGTGGTTTAGATATGGAATATTTTAAGCTTAACAACGGGGTGATGATACCAAAGGTTGGTCTTGGCGTGTCTCAAATACCTTCTGATGTGGATGGGGTGGCTGTGGTGGTAAATGCCATAGAAGCAGGCTATAAAGCCATCGACACGGCGGAGTTTTATGGTAATGAAGACATGGTGGGCAAGGGCATAAAAACAAGCGGCGTTGCCCGTGAGGGCATTTTTGTAACCACAAAGGTGCATAACCAAGCCCAGCAAACAGACGACGGCCCTATAAAAGCCTTTGAAGCCAGCCTAAAAAAGCTTGACCTTGACTATATCGACCTTTATCTAATCCATTGGCCATACCCAGGCCGCTTTGTGCAGACCTATAAGGCTTTGGAGAGCATATACAAAAGGGGCTTGGTAAAAGCCATAGGCATCAGCAATTTTAAGCAGCATCATATACAAGAGCTTGAAAAACATTGGGAGGTAAAGCCCGCCGCTAACCAGTATGAGCATCACCCATACCTAACCCAAAAAGATGTGCGAGAATATTGTCAAGATGAAGACATACAGGTGATAGCCTATAGCCCCCTTGGGAGAGGCTCTACAGACCTTTTAACCAGCGACATCATCACATCTTTAGCTAACAAGTATGCTAAAACACCAGCTCAAATTATCCTCCGTTGGAATATAGACAATGGGGTGGCGGCTATACCTAAAACTACCAATATAGCCCGCTTAAGGGAGAATATTAATATATTTGATTTTAAACTTGAAAAGGCGGATATAGAGGCGATAAATAGCCTTAACCAAGGCATAAGGGTGATTAGAGACCCTGACGACCCTAGCAGTTATTAGGAATATGCCTAGCACACTATTTCAAAAGAAAAGGAGATAACAAACATGAAAAAATTAAGATTTATTTTAGCTGCCCTTGTTGCAAGCGTGGCCCTTGCGGCATGTGGCGGAGGCACGCCTCCTGAACAATACACCGAGTCATACGTTGCTGGGTATTTTGAGCATAGGCAGGTTGCGGGTGGCGTAGAGATTATAGGCTATATGGGGGAGGGTGAGCAAGTACACATCCCCGCTACTATAAACAATATGCCTGTTGTAAGCATTGGTGAAACGGCTTTTTTAGAGGCAGGCATCACGGGGGTTCATGTGCCTTATAGTGTTACAAATATTGGTCGCTCGGCCTTTAGCGGCAACCCTAATTTAACGGCTGTAACATTGGAGAATGACACCATAGCCGTCGGCAGGCTTATACATTTTAACGGCATTTTTTGGCGTGTGCTTGATGTGCAAGGTGGCATGGCTAAAATTATAAGTGAAGATATATTGAAGGAGCTGCCTTATCATAGAGAAGATGTGGATATAACGTGGGAAAACAGCTATATCCGTGGATATCTTAATAATGAGTTTCTAAGCACCTTTGAAGGGCTAGATAGAGATAGAATTGTGCTTACAAATGTTGTTAATGATGATAACCCACTAGGTGGAGATGGAGGAAATGACACAAGGGACTATATCTTTTTACTTAGTATCGATGAAGTTCTTCATTTTTTTGCTGAGCCTATGTCAGGGTCTGCTTTTATAACTTTTGGTAGAGGTAGCAACCAAACATGGAGAGAATGGTGGTGGCTACGCTCACCTGGCTCTGAGGCTGACCATGCTGCTAATGTAGACCCTGATGGCGGTTTATTTGAATGGGGTGATGATGTACCTTATTATGTGGGGATTCGCCCTGTTATGTGGATAGAGATAGACCGTTGATTTATCTTGGCATCTAGTCGTCATCCTGAGCTTGACTCAGGATCTATGTATGATAGTGCATACTCTAATTAGGGCTGTGCCCTTCTCAAATTAGATCCCGTGTCAAGCACGGGATGACGAGTAGGGGGATTGCTTCGCCACAAATTTAATGACGAGCTTAAATAATCAGCAAAATGGAATTGTGCGAATCAAGGATAACAAAAAGAATGGAGGCGTTAAAATGGCTTTTGATGGCATATGTATAGCCGCCGTTGTGGACGAGCTTTCAAGCAAGCTTGCTGACGGGCGTATAGACAAAATAGCCCAGACGGAAAAAGACGAAATCACCCTGTCTATCCGTGCTGGTGGGGCTAACTATAAGTTGATGCTAACCACAAATGCCTCCTACCCACGCCTGCATTTGGTTAGCAAAACAAAAGAAAGCCCGCTGACCGCCCCTATGTTTTGTATGATTTTACGTAAGCATATAGGCGGCGGGCGGGTTATCAAAATAGCCCAGCAAGGCCTTGAAAGGATAGTTAAAATCCACATTCAAAGCTATAACGAAATGGGAGATTTGGAGGAGAAGACCCTCATCCTCGAGATTATGGGGCGGCACAGTAATATTATTTTAGTGAGCGGTGATGGGGTTGTTTTAGATGCTATCAAGCATATATCTTACAGCCAGTCTTCCGTTAGGCAAGTGCTGCCAGGCAGACCTTATGCAGACCCGCCAAAGCAAGGCAAAAAAGACCCTCTCAACCTAGATAATATAAACAATATAGCCACGGAGAAAGATATATTTGAGAATTTTGTAGGGGTGAGCAAGGCTAGTGCAGGCATTATAATGCAAATTGCACAAAGGGAAGGCATCACCCCACAAGAGGCTTTTAAGAGCGTCATGAAAGACGTGGGTGAGGGTAGGTTTTCGCCTTATACCCTACAAAAAACAAGCCTTTCTTTTGCCTTTTTTGGCAAGGGTGTTTTTGGTGATGATATGGTGCAAAGTTTTGATTCGCCATCGGGGCTTTTAGAGCATTTTTACAACACCAAAGACAATGCAGACCGCATCAAGCAAAAATCTCAAGATATGCGTCGGGTTTTGCAAAACTTGATTGAGAGATGCGTTAAAAAGGCGGACATACACGCTAAAACTCAAAAAGAAATCGCTAATATGGATAGCTTGCGTCTCTTTGGAGAGCTTATCACGGCTAATATTCACGCTTTACAAACGGGCATGGCGAAGGCTACTCTTCAAAATTTTTATGACGGCATGAAAGATATAGATGTGGTGCTTAACCCTCAAAAAACCCCTGCAGAAAACGCCCAGGAGTATTTTAAAAAATACAACAAACAAAAGCGTACGGCAGAGGCACTGGTGGGGCAGGTGGCTCAAAATAAAGAAGAGCTTGCCTACCTAGAAGGGGTGCTGCAAAGTATAGCCCAAAGCGAAACCACGGCAGATTTAAACCAGATAAGAGAAGAGCTGCAACAAGAGGGGTTCATAAAAAAAACCAAAAGCAAGGCTAAAGAAAAAAAGCCGACAACTTCAAAGCCCATGCACTTTATAACCGATGATGGGTTTGATGTTTTTGTAGGCAAAAACAACATGCAAAACGACACCTTAACCAAAAATGCCGATAAAGACGACATATGGCTGCATGCAAAAAACATGCCTGGCTCTCATGTTATTTTGAAAACCAAGGGCAGAGAAGTGCCCACGCAAACCCTTGAAGAAGCGGTAAACCTTGCAGCCTTTTACAGTAAAGGGCAGGGCGGCTCAATGGTGCCTGTGGATTATTGCTTACGCAAAAACATAAAAAAACAATCGGGCGGCAAGCCTGGTGCGGTTATATATGACAATTACAAAACGGCCTACATCACTCCAAATGAGGAGAGGGTAGGCAAATTACAAAAAGGAGAATAAAAATGAACGACTCCAAAGTGTTTAAAATTGTTTTAACTGGGCTTTTGGTAGCTATTGGTATTTTGATACCCCTTGCCGCACCTGCCGTGCCGCCTTTTAGAATAGTGATACCCCCTGCGGCATCCTACACTTTAGGTAGCCACATAGCTATATTTATCGCTATGTTTATATCCCCCAAGGTGGCCGTGGCCGTGGCCTTAGGCACTACTTTAGGCTTTTTCCTAGCGGGCTTCCCCCTTGTTATTGTTTTAAGGGCAGCAAGCCATGTTATTTTTGCCCTTTTAGGTGCTATATACCTTACTAGGGTGGATAAAAAGGCTTTTAAAGGCGTTAAGCTTAGGGCTTTCTCTTTTACTATGGGGGTTATCCACGCTGTTGCAGAGGCCTTGGTGGTTATATTTTTCTTTTTTGGCACCGCCTTCCCCGAAGGGCAAACAGTACCTTGGATTTTGCTATTTATAGGTTTTGGCACGGTTATACATAGCATGGTGGATTTGGAGCTTGCAAATATAATCCGCAAAGTGCTGCAAAAACAACGTTTTGTGGACGTCTAAAAAACTTTTTAAAAAAACTTTTAAAAAAGTATTGACAAATCCTCAGAAATGAGTATAATGGTATTTAGTAGGTTGCGTGTTGGCAGCCTACTTTGCACGAGTGGCTCAGTGGTAGAGCATCGCCTTGCCAAGGCGAGGGTCGCGAGTTCAAATCTCGTCTCGTGCTTCTTATATCAACCCTTCCATTTGGTGGAGGGGTTTTTATTTTGTAAGGAGATTTGCATATGAAAAAAGCCGATAGAATTAAACTGGTGTTAGAAGCACTAAACAGCCGATACCCCTTTGAAGACAAATGCTACCTAAACTATACCCACCCTCACGAGCTGCTTATCGCTACTATTTTAAGCGCCCAATGCACCGACGATAGGGTGAATATTGTTACGGAGAGCCTTTTTAAAAAATACCCCACCATAGAGGCCTTTGCAGCGGCAGATTTGAAAGAGATGGAGAAAGATGTATACCAAACGGGGTTTTACAAAAACAAGGCAAAAAACATCATCACTTGTGCTAATCAGCTTTTAGAGAGGCACGAGGGTGTGCTGCCCTCTAGCGTGGAGGAGCTAACCGCCCTTGCAGGAGTGGGGAGGAAGACGGCCAATGTGGTGCGTTGCCATATCTTCAAAATGCCAAGTGTGGTTGTGGATACCCACGTTATGCGTATTTCAAGGCGTTTAGGCTTTACCAAAAACCAAGACCCAGTTAAAATTGAGTTTGATTTGATGAAGACTTTGCCGAAGGAGAGCTGGATAAGGTATAATCACCAGGTGATAGCTTTGGGGCGAGAGATTTGTAAAGCCCCTAATGCTAAATGTGAGCTGTGTTTTATGACGGATTTTTGCCCATCCTTTGGGAAGGGGAAGAAGTAGTACCCTTCTTCGTTATTCTATACCCTCTTCATCATCCCACACCCCCATCTCGTCATCCTGAGCTTGACTCAGGATCTACTTGGAGAAGGGCAGACCTTATTGAATATGCACTATCATACATAGATCCCGTGTCAAGCACGGGATGACGAGATGGGGGATTGATAGTCTTGGGGCGAGAGATTTGTAAAGCCCCTAATGCTAAATGTGAGCTGTGCTTTATGGCTGGGTTTTGCCCATCCTTGGCAAGAAAAAATAGTGTTTTTCTTCGTCATCCCGCACCCAACCTCGTCATCCCGCACTTGATGCGGGATCTCCCTAGCATTACTCACTACCCTTTAATAATCAGCATAGTGAGATTGCGGATCCATAGGTTGAGCCCGATTTTAGGCGAAACAAGTCCGTAATGACGAGGTGGGAGATTGATAGCATTGGGGCGAGAGATATCCAATTCGCCACTCTACCCCTGTAGGGAATGGATTTATCTCGGTTGCTTAGTCGAGCAGCAAAAGCGATTTTCTTTTGCGACCAGACCATTCCGAATAAATTGGGATAGTAACTACTAATCCTTCGGCTAGGCAATGCGGAGTGGATGAATCCACTCCCTACAGGGTAGGATGGAATGATGTGTTTGGGGATCCGCTAGCATTGTTCACTTACCTTTAATTAATTAGTATAGTGAGATCCCCAGTCGAGCTGGGGATGACGATGCTTGGGAGTGATCATCATAGTGAGATTGCGGATCCGTAGGTTGAGCCCGATTTTAGGCGAAACAAGCCCGCAATAGACTTATAGTAAAACAAATCCGAGATGCAACCCACCTTGTAGGGAAGGGATTTATCCCTTCCGCAATGGTTTATCTTAACCATGATAATAACCCTACCCAAATGATAACGGAAGGGATAAATCCCTTCCCTACAGGGTGGGTTGGTGAGGTGATGGTGATAGAGGCAACAAAAAAGACTGGATTCTAACCAGTCTTTTTTAATGTTCAAGCTCAACAAAAGTTACTATTATGGTGTTGTTTTTGCTCCAAATATATTCTAAAAAATCATCATCACCTATGGCGTTGGCATCCCAAGTTGTGGCTCTATATTCCTTCACTATCCCTATGGCGTATAGGCTTTTGAATGCTGCCTCTAAATTTTCATGCTGCAAGTGCAAAGTAGCTTGAGCGATAAAGCCATCATTTGTGCTTGTTATGCCCATATCGCTTTTTTCGCCCCCTAGATAGCCGAGGGATTCTAAAGCTAGCGTAGGGCTTTCGACTTGTATTGTTATTTCAAAAAATGTGGAGAACCTGTTTGGAGTTGTGAAAGATATGCCTGCTGTAGGCAAGTGGTTAGGGTAGGGGATTACGCTGATTACTGTGCTTGCTCCATTTGCAAACTGCTCCTCTAATGTAGAGCCTATATAGGTAATAGGGGCGGGGTTGTTTAGCTGTGCAGCTTGCCCGCATGATGAAAGCATCAAAAGGGTGAAGATGATGGACAAAATTCTAACCCGCTTCATCAAATCAACCCTCCTCTATATAGCTGTGTTCTGTGGTTATTTTTAGGGTGGTGCAGGTGTTTATCTCTTGTATTTTTTCCTCTAAGCTAGCGGATAGTGCATCCAAAGCCTTTGGAGGGAAGTTGTGAGGCAGCTGCAGCTCAAAGGTGAAGATGCAATTTTCAACACAAGCTCCGCTGTCATCTTTGTTGGGGTGTGCTATTTTAAATTCATGTGCGTCTAGCTGTGGGTAATTTTCAGAGAAGAACTTTTTTGTGATTGTGGTGAGTGCTGCTAGCTGCTCACACTTTGTATCTATAGGGTCGATGTGGATGGTAAGGTGTATGCCCAGTTTTTTAAGCACCTCTTGCTCTATATCATCTGCCATGTCGTGGCACGCACGCAGGGGTGTGTCTGCATCTACCTCTATGTGGATGGTGGCTACCAGCTTTTGAGGGCCATAGCTGTGTATAATCAGATCATGAACGCCTAGCACCCCTTGGGGGGCTTGCACAATCTCTTTTAGGGCGGCGGCAGTTTCTTTGTCTACCCCTCTACCTAAGATGGATGAGGCGGTGGTTATAATGGCCTTAACGCCCGATACAATCAAAATTAGGGAGATTAGGAGACCTGCATAACCGTCTACATTAAGGTCAAAAAAGTAAAAGGCGGCGATGCTGGCTAGAGTGAAAATGGAGATTATAACGTCGTTGCGGGAGTCGGTAGCTACAACTGCCAAGGTGTTGGATTTTATTTTTTTGCCTAAAACCTTGTTGACCACATACATCCAAATTTTAATAAAAAAGCTGGCTATCAAAAGAGCGGTTGCAAGCCAAGAGATTTGCATATATTCAGGCTCGAGGATGTTTGCGATAGATGCCCTTACAAACTCTAAACCAACAAAAACGATAGAGACGGCAACGATAAGGCCTACAACATCTTCTATGCGGCCGTGGCCAAAGGGGTGCTCTTTATCAGCTGGCTTTGTAGACATTTTAAAGCCAAAGATGGTGGCGATGGAGGTGATGGAATCTGTCAGGTTGTTAAAAGCATCAGCCATAACGGCTACCGAGCCAACCATAATGCCAGCTACAAACTTTAAAGCTGTGAGGGAGAGGTTAGCGAAAATGCCAAAGATGCCGCTTGCAACGCCTATTTTGTGGCGGTCGCCTTTGGTTTTTCTTAAGATGAACTTTACCATATGATGTTTAGCCCCTTCCTATGAATTGCTTAATTGCAAGGCAGTCAGGCAAGTGCATCATATGATGGCGTGTTATCGGCAAAAGTATAAGCCCTGCCACGGTATGCTTCCCCCAAAAATCTTTGAGCCAAATCGATCCTTTGCTTTCCAATAAGCCGCCCTCGCTAACAATGCGAGTTAAATAATCGGATTCGGGCTTCCGTTTTAAATCTTTATGGGTTAAGGATTTTAGAATTTTACGTGTCTGAGAGCCTACTGCATTGCGATAATTTATTAACTCTTGCTTGTTTACCTGCTCACTAAAATCAGCAATTTGTTTGCTATCCATTACATTGCCAGTATCTTTGATTGATACATTAAGTTTAGCCATCCACTCGTTGTTAAAAATTTGGGATTGCCCAGCTATAAGGAGATTGCTGACCAGATCTTCAATTCTAGCTATATGCCATAAATGGTATGCTATGGTTTTATCTTTTTCAGTTGGCATTATGCAATAATCTTCGCCTTTCAATCCATCTAATAACCCATCGCAGTATGTAGGAGTATCGCTAGATGAAACTTCGCTAGTGTGGGTGATTGCATGAATTTCAAGTGCTAACTCAATGGCTAAATCAAAAGTTTTGATTGGCTTTATTAGCTTACGTAATTCATCTATTTTAAGATTATAATTATTTTCAAAATCGAGCATGTGTCTACTTTCTCCTTAATTCAAAAATAGCGATTTCTGGGCGGTTCCAAAAACGTAGAGGGAAGTGGGTTGTGCCTACGCCACGGGAGACGTATAAAACCGCATCATCATGATAATAAAACCCATCGCCATATTTAGGGAGGATGCCCTGCCCTGGCGAATAAAGAGTGGGGAAAAAGGGTAGGCGGATTTGCCCGCCGTGGCTGTGGCCTGCTAGGGTTAGAAGGGGACCCTCGTCTTTAAACCTATCAAAAGCTTGAGGGTTGTGGGTGAGGACTAGGCGAAAGGGGGAGGGGGCATCAAAAAGAGCATCCATAGGGGCAAAGCTGCTACGCCTCATTATAGAATATTCCCTTGTGCCTATAATCTCTAAATGCACGCCGTTTATGGGTAAAAAATATGTGTCGTTAAACAAAAAGTTTATGCCTAAATCCGCCATAATGTCTTTAAAAATGTGGATGGTGCGTGCCTCGTGGTTGCCTTCAACAAAAAAGGTAGGCACACGTTGGGCAAGAGCCTCTAAATAGGGCTTGTGAGGGTCAAGGTAACGCATATGCTGGCGAGAGTGCCACGCCCCATCAAGAACAATATCGCCAGTTATGGCTGCCATGTCAAAATCAAGATTATCAATATGCCGCCAAATGTTAAGGTTCATCCTATAGGGGCTATTGCTATGTAAATCTGAAACTTGCAAGATGCGAAAGCCCTCTAGGTGAGGGGGTAGGTTTTCTATATAAACCACATGTTCATACACCTTTAACCAGCGGCTGGATGCTATGGTAATGACAACCACCGCTATAACAAGGGCGAGAAATATATAAAATATAATCTTTATCTTCCTTTTCTTTTTCATTTTTAGACCTTTCTAAAGGGCTGGCCGTCTACCTCGGACACAAAAACCTCAACATCAGGTAGGTTTGTTAAAAGGTAAGGTTTAAGACCTTTTGCAAAGATCACCTCACTGCCATAATGGGTGGCTTCTATCAGGTTTAAGCCCATGTCTGCCGCTAGAAGGGCTGCGGAATATTTTATGTCTGCCGTTATGAAAGTATCACAACCAGCGGCTAGCATATCTGCAAAAAACCCCTCATTTGCGGCACTACCGCCTATAATGCCTACTTTGTGCACCGTAGCGTTTGGGTTGCCGCAATAGGTTAGAGTGTCTACTTTTAATTTATCTTTTACAAAGGCAGCAAACTGGGCAAGAGGTAGAGACGAAGAAGGCTTGCCAGCACGGCCTAAGTACACGCTAGGTTGCCTTTCGCTAACCATCTCTTTATGGCTTAGCTCCAAAATGTCAAAAAGCATATCATTTACGCCTCCCTCACAAGCATCTAAATTGGTGTGAGAAGCATAGACGGATATGCCATGTTCGATTAGCTTAAGCAGACGCTTACCTTGGGGGTTTTGGCTGGTTATGGCTTTTAAGGGCGACCAGATGATAGGGTGGTGGGTGATGATGGCTTGGCAGCCTAGCTCTATA
>Ga0123355_10022633_pt1 | contig 10077 bp, 6 predicted proteins | sample TergutEmb28metaG_3_FD_89872 | JGI IMG/M metagenome (GOLD analysis project Ga0123355, IMG submission 89872) | Embiratermes neotenicus P1 segment gut microbial communities from Petit-Saut dam, French Guiana - Emb289 P1 | ecosystem: Host-associated > Arthropoda: Insects > Digestive system > Gut ...
GTCCAGCCCGTAGTCAGTCGCTATACCGACTGAGCTACCCGGCCCACAATATATATATATATATATATGTATATATAATAAAATTAGTTGTGTTGATGGTAATTATGAACTTTCTGTAAATTAAACAACACAACAGCCTTGTCCAAGATAAAAACTGTATTCTTACAGTTCCAAAAAACAAAACTTTGACAGTGTAGCTCCAGTGTACACGGCTGTGTTTAACAGTTCGCATTTACTTTACTAGTAAAATTAAGAAATTTAGTGAGAAATGGTTCTTGTCTAAATCTGTCATCGGAACCTAATTAAATTAAGCGTAGAGGTTTATTCTACACGAGCTGATATTCATTCTGTTTTTAATGACAGTTTCTACCTTATGTGCAAACTGACGGTTAATTATCACGCCTCCTAGGATCTGCCTATGGACACAATCGCCAGCCAGTTGAACACACTTCAGACTTCGTTCTTTATGATCCATTTTAGCACGAAATATAATCCACCAAAGTAAGCTCAAGTCAACCAAACATTCTCTTCCATAAAATTTTCCGACTAAACTTGCGGACTCGTTTGTCACCATTAATCATGTTTCCCGGCAAAGGCATGAAAAGTTTTCTCTTCCGAAGCGTCCAAACTGGCCCAGCATCCCATTCAGTCTCCTAAATAATGTTTATTTGGAGATCTTTCTATGGGGGTAAAGCGAGCGAGACGTGAGACTCACCAATCACCCCTGTACAAGCGGCAAGATTAATAATGCGTGGAACCATACGTACACGCCCCCATATGCCTTCATTGCGAACACATGGATCACTTTACCTTTACGCATTTCTCGTCTCCGAAATGTGGACCAACATTTCCCAAACAACTTGTTCTCCATTATTTAGTCACACCATTCAAATGTGACGACGAAGATTTATTAAGAAGGCACCATCCTGAAATTTTCTCTGCCGCATTTCAAAGGCCCAGCACTTTGTTTACGAATGTAGTGCAAGAGGCTAGGGAGTAACTAAACTGCAAAGCTTCTAATAAATAGTTGTCTTCAAACAGCACTTAAAGATTCAATGTATTTGTATGTGGAGTCAAAGTATTGCTCTGTATTGTTCCATTGCGGTTGTGTAACTTGAAGGGATGGACTAGCTTTTGTGTTGAGGATCTAATTGGGAACGAGTTGTGTGGACAAGTGTAGGTGGGGCGTGGGAGGGGGGTTGGTGGATGTCCTGGGGTTGGGACTGCGTCTCAATTAACTCTATTCAGATTTACAGGAACAGAGTTGTCGTACCACCGCTTTGTACCAGTACAGGAAGTATAATGAGAACTCATCGACTGACTGAAGTTAGAAGTTAATTGCTTTAGTACTTTATTTCCTTTTTTAACCCTCTAAAACTTTTTTGTTTACTTTAATTTCATGCAAAAGAGAACTCAGATAAAGGATGAAAAAGAGAGATTTGCTAGCCATTAATCCTGATGAAAGGGGCCAAAAGACGAATAATTATCCCTTAATGCAGTTTCAGTCCAAACAGAATAATGGGGACAGGGTAAATGACTGCATAGACTAAACCCCCCCCCCAAAGCTCGTTTGTAACTTTCTATTGACAAATGTATATTACAATCTGACAAAGACATCCAGTGAATTTGGGGTGAGAATTAAAAATTAATGTATGAAACAGTTTGAGATTGTGTTGGTAGAATCCTTTACATGACAGGCATAGCAATGTTCAGGTATAGTTCAGACATCAGTGTTGTGAAGGGGTTAAAAAGTGGCCCAAATTGTTCAGGGTCCATGCGGTATACACCACGACAAACAAAACGAATTATAAGAAATAGCAATTTCGCAATACGTGTATGTCCTTTTGTGTTCATCCAAACGTTTGACATTGTGTTATTTTCTCACAGAATCAAAATGACCTCAAAATGACTGGGAAGACAAGGCAAGAAATAAAACTCATAAAATGCGATGTGCACTGCAACACTGTCGAGTCATACAGGTGATAACCAAAGTTTCAAAATTTTACCTTGGGCATAGAAGCAAAAGTATCAGCAGAACTATTGCCATCGCTCTGTACCTATAGGAAATACACGACAGGTACATATTTTGAAATACTGACAACTATATCCCGCAGCATTAGTTCATTTATTTTCTTTTGCATCACTTTATACTGAATTTTCCCTTCGTCTTGCCCCCTCCCCCCATGTTCACATACGACTTTCCATCCAGAGGCCACAGGTGTAAAAAGGAGATAATATATGGCCAGGGACCGGAAGAAAATCTGAGATTTGGGGCTGTCACAAATGCGACTAAAAAAAGTCCTCCAAATGATAACGCTGTGTTTTCTGGTAAAAGTTATACTTAAAAAAAAGCAGTTTCCACAATTAGCACTGGTAAATGTTTACAAAATTACGTGGGGTAACATCCCATAAATCAGTATCCCTTATAAGCATGATTAAACAAAACGTTTGACCTATAACAAGAGTCCTCTGGGGATTGGCACTGTGTTACATGTTGGACAAAACGGTAAGGACTTGATACTGTAACCCACTATAACTCTTGGCCTTCATGAGTTGGTATAGGTCCAATCGCTCTTATCTTCAGCACTAAATGGAGCTGAGTGATTAGCTGTATGCCATGGTCGATTTAACCACCGGGGAAGATGCTTCCTGTATCCTTCACTTTGGTAAATATTTTCTAAGCGCTACGTCACAACACACAAGACCCCAAAACTTAACACTACTTGAGAACCTTAAAACTTTTATAGCTTTCAGTAAGCCTACAGATTCACAAAACTTAATTTCATCGACATTCGTCAAGTAGACTGCCACGGACTGACAAACCGACATACTCGGCACTATTCGTTCATCCATTGAACTTCGGACATGTGAATATAATTTTCGTTCGAATGATTATTAAGCATTTTAGTTCGCCGTTACAATTGCGCGCGTTTTATAATGTTCAGTGAAACAGGGATAGGATCCTGAATAGGGAATAAAGACAATAGAGGAATACGTCGTAACTTTTCCAATTTACTGTCCTGGAATTTGCCTGAATTCAGTGAGGAGACCACGAAAAATCTCAAACATAATGGCCAGTAATCTGGTTGGTACTCGAACTTGGCAGGTCATAACTGTTCGTTGGAATTGCAAAGCCAGCCTCTGGTGCATCTCAGACATGGCAGAATGAACAGGGTTAAAAAGAATTATAAACGGCGTGGCAGAATGTAGTCACACAGATCAAAATGGAACAGGTATAAATAAATTGTAAAGGCGACATGCGACTGTAACAAATATTTCAGCAACCAATAACACAACATGAGACAAAAGCCAGTGTAGTTTGAAATGGATCCCTTCAATAATAAGTGTATCCTCATGGATAAACAAAGTAAAAAATATAAAATTTTATTGCATGAAACTGATAATTTGACATTTCAAAATTTCTGCATATTTCAAAATAGTTTTCCATTCGAATGTTGTGTTCTCAACTTGCAAATAAAAGGACAAAGTTCAGACCATGGAACAAAGGCTGCTGTATCATCCAATGTGCCAAATTAACAAGAACGGGGGTAGGCTTTATCGCTCGCTATAACACTTTCTTCCCCAGATTACGCCAGGTATTCAATCTTAATGAAAATTTTTGTGTTGTAATTTTTCCATTACAACGATAAGATAACCCAGAAGGTCTTACATGAATTGCAACATACAACAGTATTTTGTTTTCTGTTATTCGTTAAAACAACGCTTCGAAGTCCGCGAGGTAGAAACATAATATGGACCAGTGGGTAGAGACGAGCAGGCAGAGGTGCGGTATTTGGAGAGGGAGAGAGAAAAGCATGTTCGCAGGTTTCACTCGCTCGTCCTTATTATGGGAATACAAATCCATCTAAATAATATTTAAAGCCACAAATACTATATCTATGTAAATCAACGGTTTCCCGTGTTTCGTGGTATTTGAAAAGTGTTGTGAAATAAATTTAGTAATTTTCAAATACGGTAGAACGTCGATAGTTCGAGGTATGTGGGACCGAGACTGCCTCGAACTACCGAAATTTTGGACAACACGGATTACGACAATTTAGAACATATGATTATGTGTACATGGTATGCATGCTGCTTTCATTTTAGGGTCGTTAAAATTCATACTTAAATCACGTAACAATACACCAAGACCACGACTAAAACGACGCAAGTTATGCATCGACACGTGTGCATATAGAAATACGCACTACACAATGACCTTGACTGCAGCGCATCGGTTTGGACGAAATAAACCTCGGAAAGATGGAGTGGGGGTAGCTCTGACGCTTCCGAATCGGCTGTACGGCCCATACTACTAGTTGAATGGATAACGTAGCGTGATCTAATGCCCAAAGTAAATCATGTTTATATGCCTTCGTGGTTTTATGCTTAACTTAAAGAATTGAAGATTTTACATTTACTGTATAACAATAATCGATTCTTCGGCCAAATTTGTGGTTTTTCACAGCGCTCTAGTTCAGGTCTTGATAGGTGTTGCTGGGTCAGCGGTTCCCCACGTTACAAGGAAAGCAGTACCTTCGAAACTTTGGGAAAAAATGACCAAGCGACACAGCAACATCCTAACAAACATGAATCCATGTTGACTTCCAAGAACTGTTTGTCAGGAATTACTAGTAAATTTTATCCTCTATTAACCTTTTGACGCCTAACGACGACTATAGTGGTCGTACCGCACCGCTAACCTCTAAATGTTGCATTTTGTATATTTATTAAACAAATATAGGTACTGAATATTTTAAACATGGTATATACTCTCCGTTTTTTACTCTTCAAAATGCAGTTTGTTTCATAAATCTAAAGTATTTGGCTCCTGTATTATTCACATTTTATATACAGAATGTGCTAAAATTAAAAAAATAATTCCGACGCCAAAAGGTTAATTAATATGTTCCAGTATTCATGACTACCTATGAACAGGAAATAAAGAAGAAAAAAATCACAAAATCCTCAACACATTGAGTTGGAATTAATAATTAATTTACACTGATTACCGTGCGTAAGTATGACCCACACGAGAGTCTCGAACAATTCAGTGGTTCTAAGATAATATGTAACGGGCATTGCACGTCACACAGCACATTTAGACTCAAGCAGAAGTAGTAAATAATTATGTTCTCACCGATTGGCCGGGCCACTCAGAAGGACGTGAAAGCTAATCCGTTCTCCCCACTCTGTCTTAAACACTTGTAGCACACACAGTGGAATCTTTACATATTCCCACACATAAACCAGGCGATATTACAGAATATTCACCACTGATGTGATTGCACAGCACACTATAACCAACACAAACACACAGCTATAAGATATTACGTAAAAGAAACGAGCCTGTTACCAGCGATGTCTGAAACCGTATTTGCCACTTGTTTTAATTAGTCTACACACGTTAATTAGTTTGTCTACAGAAAAAAAGAATTGGTATACGGCGTTTGAAAACTGTAACACTCCTACCACACGCTTCATACAATTCCTAACCCAGGTAGATAACCGGCTATTCTCCAAACTGACTCGCACTATGTTACCATACACATCCAAGTCGCCATTTTCCGGAAACAAATGAACCACCACACAGCGCTCTGCAGGTGTGTCCACGATGCATTGCAAGAGAGGATGAAACAGCCTCTAACGTACTGGTTGGAGCGATTTTAATTTATCGTCTATAAGCTTATACGGGAGTAAGTCTGAGTATAAGAAAGGGATACCTAAAAACACAGCAAGAAAGAGAAGGAGATACGTACGAAACTAGAAAGACGACGTTCTTGTGACTGAGTTGTTAGGTTGGTAGCCTTTGACACAGTTGCTAGGGACGGAATACTCACTCTGATGACGCATAGCAACTGGTTGATGCGTTGTTACGATCAGGTTAAAACTGCAGATGAAAGTTCTGGATTTCATATGTTCACTCTGCCGTTTGGCATCAGTATAATTCAAACAAAAATTAACTCGGTATTTCGTCCTTTCATAATAAATCTTTTAAGGCTAAGATTGTCCATGCTGTTTCCTAAGGTCCAGATAGAAGCATCTAACGTTTCACACTATCAAAAAATGAGAAAAATTATTTAAGTTTTCAGGTTTCCATAGCAGTGAGTTCGCACTCTGTGGTCCTGCGAGTCACGACGCAGTGTAGTCTTGGATGTGAATACCAATGTTTCGGAGAAGCATGCTGCTTCTTTCTTCAGTATCGAGGGGGTTGCCATCCACATCTAAGAATAGCGGCTGTGACAAGGATAATAGGAAAGAAAAAGAAATTTGGACTTCGTGGTTTCGAAGCAATGATTAGCCTGAACTTGTCTGTGCAGAGGTGAAAATCTTTATCCCTTTACACCATACGACACTGTATTGTGCTATATTGACTTTATGCAGCTCAAATAAGACAGTACAGTAATACCTCTGTTAACCAGCCTCATTTTTTCTTCTAAAACAACACGAAAGTCAGAAGCTAATGAAACGAAAAGTTCCCATTACTTCCCACATTATAAATCCAAACTGGTACTAGAATAAAAAAAAAAACTTTCTCTCCAGACATACAAAGTTTTCCTTAACAGAACACGAAACAGTGCCGAAGTTTAAAGATAATAAAAATAATGCTTAATTACTCTACAAATATCAGTTCTTAGCCACTAATCAGTGAAAATAATTACATAACTGAAATTGCTTGGGAAATGCATAAACATAGGTACGTACCTACGATCCTTATCATTAGTATTATTGTCAAAAATATTTTATACAAAATAATGAATTTAATTCTTCAATGTTAGGGTTGGTGGATGTCTGGGTCTGGGTATTCGACATGTTTCCGGAACCTGTAGCACTAGCAAGATGCGCTAGGAAAAACAGTCGACGACAGTAGTAACCCCATACTTGCATATACGAAAATGTTCTCGAAATTGAAACAGATATTATCTTGCGTAGCTTTTATAAGCAAAACCCGTGAATCGATTGCTCGTATACCGACGAATTACAGCACTTTTAGATCCACAGAAGACAAAAGAAGAACATAGAAATTTGTGATAGTTGAACGTATTGGAATAGCATCCAATCAGCCAGTATTATACACATTCTATGAAACTCTTTGACATACAGTAGAACAAATAATGAGGAGAAAAGGAAGGGCGAAATTACCATCGAATGCTGTTTTCAATGTGCCTTTGCAATCACAACACGAACCGACGCTCATACTACGCACATATACATAGTTCCAACTTTGAAATCCTATTTTAAGGGGTCATTAAATCTAGTTAGAAATGTTAGATTGATTGCCAATTAATTCTTGAATAGTTTCAAGCTTCCACTTCAAATCACCACATTACTCTACGATCGATCTCCCAACTCTCCAAATTCGTGACCTGCAACTTTTAATGGGAAGAGCCATGAGTGACTACAGAAAAATGTTTCTTAATTTGTTGCGATTCCCTCTGAAACGTTCAGAGAATAAACACGTGCCATTGTGAGGTACACGCGTACTTATCGCACGTGCTTTGCATGAAGTTCATCCATAGCAGGGAGACAAAGTTCACATTCTTCACCTTCAAAGATACTGAATGTATTTAGACTAAAATTAATACTTGTATCTTATAATATCAACCAAGAAAATGCACTTTTGTTAAACTGATATTTTAATTTTTACGGTGTCTTCTACATGTTTTGAAACCGAGGGTTCGTCTTCAGGAAGGCAGTTGTACGTGCAGGTGGGATATAATTTTTGTTTATCTGCAGTGGTTTGAGCAGCCTTGTAGGTGGAAGAGTGTGTTCGGTACCAACAATACGGTCTTAAATAATATATAATTAACAGTAAAGTGGGTATTGCTGCCTAATGGGGAAAAAGAGAAATATATTCTATTCAACTTACTTACTCTACGGTGCAGAGTCTTCTTGAGAAGCTAACTGGTTTGCAGCTAGTCAAGAAATTCCCCGTATTTCACGGAACCCGAATGTTAATTACCGCACTCACAAGCCTCCGCCACCCGTCCCTATCCTGGGCCAGCCCAATCCAGTCAATATACCCACATCCCACCTCCTGGAGATCCGTCCTAATATTATCCACCCATCTACGCCTAGGTCTACCCAGTGGTCTCTTTCCCTCCGGTTTCCCCATCAAGATCATATACACCCCCCTCTCCTCACCCATTATTCAACATTTATATTAATATAACCGTCAAAATATTTCTTTAAACATTAAAGGTAAGAAATTTTATTGTTATGAGTACCGAACACACTCTTCCACCTACAAGACTGCTTATATCGCTGCACGTAAACAAATTATACCATACCTGTACTAACAACCGTCTTCCTGAAGATGAACCCTCGGGTTCGAAACATGTAGAAGACATCGTCAAAATTAAGTATTAGTTTCACAAAGGTGCACTTTGTTGGTTTATATTGTTCAATTATATTACAATGCATGGTGCAAAAGACATAAAACGTAATGCACGTATGTAATATTATAGGTTGTCGCTGAAGTTTCGTGGACAGATGAAGTGTGTTATTTAAGGACGTTGTCAATTGTTAAGGTCAAACAGCGTCCGTAACAAGTAAATTAAAGAATAACAGATCAGGAAATGATACCGTCAAAGAAAATCTGAAGTACTCGGTGACAAAACCTGCCAGCGCCACTGTGTAATCAAAATATCATATGTCAACGGATCTGGGATTATACCCGGCCTCCTGGATGAAAAGCCGGATTCTGTCCACCTGAATCGTGACCTATAAAGTAGCAGGTGAGACTACAGCTATGGATAGTAAGGAATTAGAAGGTTCACCTTTACTGGTACTGCCATTACTCAGATGGAAACCAGTGTAGTTTAATTTGGATGACTTAACTATCATCTAATACTCCGAAGACAGCATGCTGTTTCAGAAGGTTGATCTGTTTCCATCCACAGGTGGAGAGTTACGGAGGCAACTACAAATCACGGAAACATTCTTGAGAGTCCCAGATGGCAGGAAAGAATTAAAATCTCTCTTAAAACTATGGAGAGGTTATGGACTGAATTTAATAGCCACGGTACAAAATTTGGTGGCGAGCTCCTGTAAACACAGCAACGAACATGCAGGTTTTATAAAGGCAGAAGACAGTAATAACTGAAAAATTAACTAATTAACTCCAAGAGAACAATTCTTCTTGAGACGCTATTAGTTCCTTAGACAGTCAAGAAATTCCATATTTTTACGAAACTAAGAAATTAATTCCCGGTCCCTGTGGCCGCGCGGTCCAAGGCGTAGTTCTGGGGCCACTCGCCTGCTGAGATTGTAGGTTCGAATCTCACCGGGGGCATGTCTGTCTGTCTGTTGTGAGTGTTGTGTGTTGTCAGGTAGAAAGTTCTGTGAAGGGGTAGTTCCCTCGTCCACAGTCCTACCGACTGGTGCGTGTCGTTGTGTGTGATCTAGAAACCTCGTGAATGAGGCGGCCGTGGCCCACTGGGAGCTGTTTTGCCAAAAAAAAATTAATTACAGCGTTTGTAAAAGCTCGCCATTTACCTCTGAGGCACACTAACTCAGTTAGCGCCCACAAATCCTACTTCTGTAACAACCATTTTAATACTAAATTCCCAACCATGCCTAGGTCTAGAATTCTGTACTTATTTCACTTTTCCCACACACGTGTCACATGCTCCGCCCATCTCATCCTCTTTAGTTAGATCAACCGAATTTTATCAAAATACGTAAGGTAGTGCTCACTACGGGGAGGCAAGATAGTCCGAGTTACTGGCTGCTTTGTTAAATAAATGGCCCATATAGTTTTAAAAGCACCAAGCTTTGAATTCCGTAACAATATCTATGGTTACTGTTATTCTTTGATCATCGTCGATGTAAAATCTGAGCCTCCGACAATAGCATTAAATAAGCAGTGAAAAAAAAAAAGTACGTTCGTTAGACACTACCATTACAATTCAAACCAGCTAAATACACTTACTTAATTACTCCATGGTGCAGTCTTTCTTGAGAAGCTAACTGGTTTGCAGCTAGTCAAGAAATTCCCCGCATTTCACGGAACCCGAAGGTTCATTACCGCACTCACAAGCGTCCGCCACCTGTCCCTATCCTGGGCCAGCCCAA
>Ga0123355_10022634_pt1 | contig 10076 bp, 5 predicted proteins | sample TergutEmb28metaG_3_FD_89872 | JGI IMG/M metagenome (GOLD analysis project Ga0123355, IMG submission 89872) | Embiratermes neotenicus P1 segment gut microbial communities from Petit-Saut dam, French Guiana - Emb289 P1 | ecosystem: Host-associated > Arthropoda: Insects > Digestive system > Gut ...
GACAGGAAAACGCCCGCAGCTATCATTACCTTTTTTTTAAGAATAAAAAGGCCCAAAAACATCATTTTAATTGTTTTGGGGCTAAAAAAAAAAAAAAAAAAAAAAAAAAAAAAAATCTCCGTCTCAAAACACGGATCGGTACCCCCGCTAGTGATCAGGATTTAAGATGGTCAACCATTCTTGGCGTCAGACACAAGTGCCCACTAATGGTTAAACAAAGTCTGTCCAAAAAAAATACTGCATCCCTTTACTATAAACTAAGTGTTACAGCACTAAACCTGGATTCTCATCTCGGGAACATCTGGCTGGCGCCAAAAATCTGTTACCGCTCAAACTGCCGGCGCTCGCTCGTTCGAGGCACAGCAATTCCTGCATTCTAACGGAAGAACTCAATTAACATGTATGAGACATTAATAGGACATATTATGACAATGACGCTCTTTTTCAGGTCACTGCCATCAGCACCTACGAGAATCTCTAGACCTCACAACTGGTTGAAAACTGACAGAAAACTGTTTACAGTTTGGTACTCTGGTTCTGTTTATCCACATTACGTCTGGGCAACTGACCGGTTGTGTATAATCCGAAACTACTTAGCGAAATTCAATCGCACCGGCACAAAGGGGCGTCGCTTCATGAAGAACTTCCGTTCGTTATTTTGCTGTTTGCACTTTAAGCCTCTCTGTAACCGTAAGCGGAAGAAATTTAACATTTCTATGAAATTCCTTCGCCGATCCCAGTGGTTGCACAGTCTCAGGCGTGGGTCTGTGGACGCTCGCTTGCTCGGACTGCGGGTTAGAATCCCGCCGGGGGCACGGATGTTTCTTGAGAGTTTTGTGTGTTGTCAGGAAGAGGTCTTTGCGTCGGGCCGATCACTCGTCCGGAGGAGTCCTACCAAGTGTGATGTGTACAGTTTTTTTTTCCAGTTGGAAATTAGATGTCCTAAAAATCAAAAGAGATATGCGTGCAGCATTTCTCAGAGTCAACTACGTGGCATCTGTTTAGAATGCAATCTATTCTGGTGACAAGAAAAAACAAACACCCTAATCTTTCCGTGTCTTTGACTCCTTATACATTACAAAAATATTGTATTTATTCACGACACCAACTCTGACTTTAGATTTTGGCCCTCTAAAAATTATCTTTCACCCTCATACGTATACTTTCCAACGGCATTAAATAAAAGTTAGACGAGCCTGAATACGATGCATAATCACCCCCAGCACCACCACTACCTCTTCTCGGGACATTGATCGACGCACTTTCTTCACGAATAGTCCTAAAATACACCCGTAAATACGCTCGGGAACAAAGGACATTGTTTTACCCGACACCTTGCATAACTCTCCCTCAGTTCAGCGCGACGGCGGGCAGTACAACGATCACCGCTCTTCCAATCTGTCCCTACTCGGGGTACTTGTAGTTCTATATACAGCAGTTAATACGAGGGTAATTCAATAAGTAAGTTACAAATCCAAGTTGCGACCTATGTTTTTGAATTAAGTGCGGGAAACTGTCACCGCTAGATAGCAGCACTACCTAGTTTTATTGTGACGCACAACGATCGGTATGCGTATGACTGTACAGACGTAGCAGCTGTTACAAGATAGCGGCGCCCCTGAGTACATGTACCACGATAGAGCAGCGTGGCGTTGTGCGTTTTTTGTGGGCAAAAAAAAATGAAAGCAAAGGATATCCACAAAGAAATGCTGCCCATGTACGGTGAACATTGCCTGTCACGTTAGGCAGTCCATAATTGGGTGCAGAAGTTCTCGGAAGGGCGGACAAGTATCGAAGACGAACATCGAGCCGGTCGGCCGGTGGAGATCGCCACGCCGGAAACGTTGCAGCGCGCCGAAGACTGCTCACCGAATTCCAGCAACGTGGCCACACCGTTACGTCTGCCTCGTACTGCACGATTCTGACGAAACTTCGTGCCGCCATTCGCCGGAAGCGAACAGGCCTCCTCACTAAAGGGTTTGCATGACAATGTCCGTCCTCCAACATCCACCTTACAGCCCGGACCTCGCCCCGAGCGATTTCCACTTGTTTGGCCCTTTAAAACATAATCTTTTGGGAGAACGCTTTCTTGACGATGATGCGGTTGAAAGAGCAGTGTGCGCGTGGTTCCGACAGCGACCAAAAGAATTTCACGCCGCAGGTTTCCGGGGACTTATGAAACGGTGGGACAAGTGTTTAAATTTGTATGGAGATTATGTTGAAAAATAAATGTTATTTTACGTCATTATCTCCATTCTATTCTTTTCAATCACGACTTGTAACTTACTTACTGAATCGCCCTCGTACTATCGTTTTACTAGTATTTAAATGTTACAGCATTTAGCAAGCGTATGTATCATAGGGTTTTAAACGGCCGAGTGATTTTACATGCAAGGGACAGCGAGCATGATTTACGCACAACTTATTTGCTTTACGAACTCAAATGCAGACAGCGCACCGTCTCTCAAGCAAAGTCTCAATTATGCTACCAACAATAAACGTAACGCTGCAGTAAACTGCAATGTCATGTACTGCCTTTCAGTACCCTCATACCCCTTTACACGAGGCAGAATTATAAAACAAATGTAAAACTAACTACGGGGCTATAGACATGAGAGTCCACCACCATTCTGAAATATGCCCTACATTTCAACCCACATTCTGAACAAACCTAAATATCTTGGGGTGAAAGATAAGTTACAATACGCAAAAACTGGAATGACTTTAAGACACAAACCTGCAGTCGTTTTTCTAGAACTCACTGTCCACGTGCCTAGAAACGCTCTTCATTAGAATCACTAATAACTTGACCCAGAGCACGAGACATTCACATCTGTCAGCCAACAGAGGCTGGTCACCCATCTCCAACTGCGCAAACCAGCAAGAATCTAAATGCCTAGCTCGATTCAAGTGTTCAAGCCTCAAACGTAAGTTTATGGATCCTCCTCGAATACCAGATTCGGCACGCGCTCTGTTCGTCTTCAAACACGCAGGGGCAGTACTTGCATATCTTCCTTCCCAGTTCACATATCAACCATCCCCTACATCTCTCAGCTAATGCGTTTTCTAATGCGTCGCTAAAGAAAGTAACCAATGCAGGTAATGGTTTTGACCCGGACGGTGATCGCTCACCATGCGTAAAAGTTGGCTGGTTCTGTATCAGATGAAGTACTTTCGTAATAATCTGAACAGGATTACGTTATTTAACAATGGATAATGGAAACGAAGGGCGCACGGAAGTGAACATGGACAATTTATGTTACTTCCGTATTCTTAAATGCTGTGAAAAAATTAAAACTATCGGTTGGATAATTTGACATGGCCGTGTTCCAGTCCCGGCCACAACACAATTTTGTTACCTGGCCTTAAAAATGGCAAGCTCGGAGAGATCCTAGAGTAAAACACCTGCGCTAGTATCCAAAAAAGGAAAAGTTCTTTCCTATATGCTACGCTCTTACAGCACCTTATATAAACAGCCTACTGGATTACTTTTTAAGTCATGGATTTATGGGTCACATTAGAATTCTATGCAGGCCTACAACTTTGCTTATTGGTCTCCACTACGTCTACTGGTTTCAGCAACAGCCACCGAATTAATCACACATAAACTACAAAGTGACTTCAATGAATCTGACTGCCAAATATCATCAGAAAACAACGCGATCCTCTACATAGAAGCATGTAACTCACTCCAAAATAATATAAGGTTTGTAGTCCTTCGTGTGCTGAAATATACTGGCTGAAGAATTCACAGCGTTTTCATTTGTATGAATACTTTTTATTTCGTACAGTCGAGAAAAGAACCGAAATTCGACACCGCAAGCGTGCGCGTGCGCGCGCACACACAAACACGCACGCACACATTATTTGGTTTACTGTGACTTCAGAAACAGAATGTACGCAAAAACAGAGACGGCCGCTCTTTCCGACACGCCTACACCGCTGTGCCAACGAACAAGTACTGGTAAATTATAACAAGTGATGGTACATTGTAATATCAACATTCATCAACACGGACTAGGTAAGTTCTTGCCCTGCTCCTTCCATCTTTTCGTCTCCCTGGTACCTCCCGCCCTTCTGTTTCTACTGATAAAGCAGTTTCGGGATTCGGCGTTCAAGCATGTTTTCCCAGATGATGCAGCTGTTTCTCTTTTCCCCGCATCGGATATGACGTTTATTTCCACCACGAATAAACTAATACCTCTCCTTATACGAATGGAAGATCCATATAGTTAGGCCTACACATCAAACCCCCCCCCGCCCCCATTTAGGTTATTCAACACGTGTAATGTGAAAAAGACAGTGGTACAGTGTTAGTTCAACTTGGTCCGAGGTTCAAGAATTTAACACCTACAGGAAACACCCATTTTGACTTATAAACATAAAAGCAATGTACCGACACATCCAATTCTATCACAAATATAGAGTAAGTTTCCACGAACTCACATAAGGCACGTTTCAGCTTTTGGAAGAGCTTCCGAAACCTTGTGTGCGAAGGTGATGATGGATCGGTGACTGCAGCTTGGTTGTGAGTTGCAGCTGGTGCTATCCTGGTGCTGCTAGCAGTGAATGACGAGGTACTGTTGTTCGTACCCTCTATCGTGGTTAAGGCACTCTGAATTCCGAGCAGAGCGTTGTTGTCAATACGGTTACAACTCCACTGGATTCCCGGATGTGGCCAAACATCACTATTGCTTGTCACATCCGTGCTCGGAGCCATTCCGTCCATAAAAAATGCAAACACCGTCTCAAACCATTTATTAGTATGCACGAACAAGTGACTTTGATGTCCTGTATATGACAACGCACAGATAATTACTGTCAACGTTACGCTTCCTTCAAAATTCCAGTACATGCAAGTACCGAACAAGGCAGTCACTAGACAACTGTGTCACTACCAAACCACGTGTCTGCCATCCAGCTCCCTGAAGCACCATACCAACGTCTATCGCATTACTAATAACATTTTTAAATTTTACTAAATCACTTTTCACTATTCAACGAGTCAGTTAATGCACTTCTAAAATTAATTCTGCTTACATACAGTTACATGCAAAACAGCGAACACAAACATAAAAGTCCCTAATACGATTCGCGCGTACGTGATCTGGACGCCACAACAAGCTTCCTACCCACTCAAGCCACGGTTCTCTAGTGCGACGTTGTACCAAGCACGAAGCGAGTAGCAAGCAATTACTCCCTAGAGCAGCCGCAGTGTCTTCTGCAGCACCTTGGCACGGTGCGTGTAGCTGCGGAAGCTTCCTTTCCGAACATCGACGATTTTATAAACCGATTTGCGAACGAAACCATGTACGAACAATTAGCACGTACCGGATGCTAATGCACCACTGTTGTCTTTATAGACACGGGTCTCTAACACTGGTGGTCATATGTTCTTTGCAGATACCCCGCACATTTTTTATATTCCCTTCATATATCACTCCATACACGCAACTTGCTCACTTATAAAACACACACGACGTCACTTTTAACTAGAACAAACGAATACACAATAAAATAAGCAACAAAGTTCGTCTCTTCACAAACTGCCGATAACGATCAGCTGACTGCAACCCTATCGTCTTCACCTCCAACGTGCGGCACACTACACGCTGCAGTTACCAGACCAGGCAGTGAAGTCTCCTCAGCTATCGTCTTCATCAACTTCATTGATCGAACGTTGTGCTTAATGCAGTCTGACGAGATGGAGAAAGCGGGACAGCGCGTTTTAAAGAGGATACATCAGCCGGGTGTCTGCGTGTAGGGTCACACAACCTATCTGCGGAACGGATTCGAGTCGACTGCAAGCACGAGGCTTATGTTCGAAAGAGTGGGTCCCCCACGCAGTCAGGCGGGTTGCTTCTTACGTATTTCGTCACACGTAACTCGCACTAGTTGCAGGCCTGTAACTAGGCGTCTCGTCATCTCTTCACGTGTGTTTTACATTCCATTTAGCGCTTGTTTGAACATGTCACGAGATGTGCAATGAAAATATTCTGGCTTATTCATAAACGGAGGCCGAAGTTAAGCAAGCCCAGTGCATTACATGTATCATGTGCCACGTTTAGCTAAAGAAAGGCGCTTCGTTGCACACAAGGCTGTGTTTTAAAACAAAACTCGTAAGAACTATCGGACCAACACGGTGCCACATGCCATTAATCCATGTAAGTATTAATCTCCATTACTGTGTTCAAGCGATGGTCTTCTAGGTTTCTAGCCAGCGTAGGACGTGAAGTTTGTTCCTACCTTTCACAGGAACGTGCTATCATCTTTCACAGTGCACACCCTAGAACACCATCATTCACGCAACACTCGAAGTACAAAATTAGCATTTTTACTCCCTCCCGCCTCAAATCTTCGGTCTGGAACAGAAGAGGGAATGTTACCTAACTGTACTGTGAACGGGAGTTAAGCAGTAACGTGTCATATATTCCATTAAGTACTTCACCTTACTACGAACTAAACAAACAAACAAACAAACATGCTGCAGATTCCTTTTTTGGAAGCTGAAGTCCCTCTGCTGATTCAAGATAATTCCCGCATTTGATGGAACTCGAAAGTTCATTGCCGTCTTCACAAGGGCTCGCCAGCTGTTCCTATCCTGAGCCAGATCAATCCAATCCACGCTCTCCAATCATTCGATTACGCAATCTACTACTTAGAAGATACGTTTATCGTAACATGCATGTCTGAGCATAACTAATAAAACCGTGATTTCTTCTGCACAGACTTCTAGTCCACTAAATCTGTTAGTATTCTTATTGTTGTTACATTTTACTTTTGTGAATACGTTATGACATACTAAGTACAGAGCCTGTACACGTTAAAGCTTATTGGATATATGACAGCTTCGCTCTTCTGGGATGTTCCGCGGCGTTAATATCCCACAAGAGCAAAGATCTCATGTACACCGCGGTAAAGCCTGAAATTCATGTGTCTCGCTCAAATAACTCCTTAGTTGGCGACATCAAACCGCAAGCTGAACACAATATTCGCATGGCGTCCATCTTGTTGTTTTACATTTATAAATTATCAAGATCCTCATATTTTTTCAAAACCCACGTATCATCTACTACCATATACAATTTGAAGTCCCTAAAGTCGCTCCCGCCTCCTGAGTTGGCACATCAACCAAACTGTTACTGCTTGTAAAAACTAAAAAATTAGGACCCTGGAGCGTCTTCCAGTTACACGAATTTCATACAAAAGTTTGTGAAAATCGGTCAGTTGGTTCAAAATTTGAAACGGGGCTACACAGCACCGACATGACAATCTCAAAAGCCGTTTTCTTCCCTTTAGACGGAAGACAGTACTTTTAGAGAACTGTACAGTCTGAAGAATAGGCATTAATGTGAATGTGACGCAATTTAACTTGTTTCAAATGATCGTAACAACGCATACAGCATTTTGGAATTGTGTTAACAGCTTAGCAAGATTAAATAGAATGGGCAACATGTACACTTACTGACATTAATGTGGCTGCATGACCAGCTGATATTTGGGCTGCAAATCAGACCAAACACCGTAATATCCACCAAATGCAGGTTCTCTTCTAAACGACAATTTGCATTTCGTTGTTAAAATGTCGCAATTACTGCCGATATTACGGAATGGTGGGGGAAAAGTCTTATTATGTAGTTCATGGAGGTACTACACACTCTCTTAAAGACATAATACTTACATTCAGCAACTATTTATCTTTCACTATGCCCTCTACAATACTGCTCGAACACAGAAAACAGTGAATAAAAGCAACGATAATTTTGGGTCGCTCATGAAATGTAATTAATTGTCAGTTTCAACCTTCACATATATTCACAGACCATTCAGGTCCCCCCCCCCCCCGCAAAAAAATGGTTATTCCGTGTTACCTTGTCAACTTCAGGGCTGATATCTCTTTAAATGCCTGAACATAAAATTGTTTCGTGAAATAATTATAACTACAGAAGGTCAGTGGACAATGTCAGAATCATTCTATGGGCCAGAATGTAGAGAATTTCATTATACGACAATGCGTAAGCCCGGCCTAAGTGCTGAACTACTCTACGCCCGCTCGCTTTCACAATCAAGTTCGCACCGTCATAATTTCAAGAAAATATCTGCAGTTTACCGCCTGTCGATTCTTGTAGTCAGTGACTGAAATAGGACACTGAGAGCTGAGTGGCAATGCAAACCTGCAAATGCAGACTTGAACCGCTGCTGTGCTTTACCGCCAACTTATAAGCTGTATATGACGAATGTACATTAAAGGTATAACTCTGGCTTCTGTTCAGTAAGTTCCGGTTGCTCTGACCGCGGCAAATAAACAGATGGGCCGTGAACAGATACTCATATAATTGTTTTTTACACTGTTCAAAACTGAATCAAAGTTAATATATTCAATTACATACCAAATAATATAATAAAGCCACGTGGTATTTAAGCAGCAATTATAATACAATAAAATACTTCAGACCTAAACTCCTCCTTGATGACAATATGCACTGGAGTTACGAGAATAATGTCGACGGCTAATAGGGAGTATTATTTTGCTTTAAAGTACAAAATTTTCGGCCCAGGCGTGTGTGTCACGATATTCTTATGCAGCTAATTTTTTAAAAATATTTTCTTAGTGTCGATGGTTGTTGAAACGTACGCAGTAAAGATGATCGCACCGCCATTTTATACAGAGACTGACTGTTCTCGTGTCAAAGACTTACTCTGCCTGCGTTTTTACGTGGCTGTTCTCAGATCCTTCAGAAAACGCCGGGATACCTCACACCACGCCACTACAGCTTCTTTTCATATAATTCCTAATTCATTATTCACCCTACACCTTACAATTCGACGCTAGTCTGTGATAATGAGAGCGTCGTTAAAGCATCAGTAAGTAAGAAAGTAAATAAATAAAGACCAGCTGGACGAAAATAGAAGGCAGAATCTAGACGGAAAGGAGCACAGGGCCTTGTAATCATTTGCGGACAGGCAAATGAAATGCAGCATCCAACGGGAAGTACGCACTAAAAATGAAACTCCAGCTCCAGTCAGTTACGTGAATGACCACGTGTCGAACAACCTCGGCCACCGCACCCTGATCGGTTCTGGCATTCACCCTGTCTCGTACCTGGTGTGAACCGTGGGCTCTTTCACGGTCATTGTTAATGAACCACTGGATACAGGAATGCGAGATTTTCTAGGACGAAAGACATTCGGGCATGCCCACAAAATGGTGTTATCTTACTACAAACACTGCGAAGGGGGCGAAACTTCCTTATCAAGAAAACATATGCGAACTCTTCGTTCTAGTTGCAGTTAAACGCCCCCCCCCCCCAAAAAAAAAAAAAGATCTTTGAAAACTATTCTTACGAAAAAAAAAATAAAAAACAACTGGCGACTCTTTGTTCTAGTTGGGGTTAAACGCCCCCCCCCCCCCAAAAAAAAAAAAAGTTGCTGGTAACCTTCCTTAACGGGAAATAAAGTAACAAACGTAGATTCTCACCCGAAAATCCAGTGTTTATTCACGAACGTTAAATGACGTGACTTATTTGTATTTATATATATTTAATATCAACTGCGCGGGAAAGTCTACGTCTACTTTACATACGTTTCATGGTGATAGCCAGTTTACGAAATTCTACGTTTCTAGACAAACATTCCGACTCGAGGTGGGCGACTAGTCAGGCGCAGATGTGCAAAGATGAAAAACGGATTCCGAAACGCGTTTATATCAAGGTGACCTCCATCGTAGGTCAAGCGATAACGTACGCCTAATGATACGCATTTTGATGGTGGGTAGGGCAGATGAGGTTGTTATCTGACAACATATCAATCATACAGTATATTTTACTTACAACGAAACGAAGAGCCTCAGAGGAAAGTTAAATATTTACATAAAACACGTCCCAAGCTGTGATCCTTATTGTTTAAAAACTTTGAGGTGATGTGCAGTTAAAGCTTTAACAATGGTGTTTACTAAAACGTAAGATACAACCCCAAACGTCTGCCAATTAACGTGAATTTCCGTGACATATTACATTATGTTAACTGGTCTATGTTATAAAACACATTCTTATGTTAAGGAAACTCAAGTAATCGCA
>Ga0123355_10022635_pt1 | contig 10076 bp, 7 predicted proteins | sample TergutEmb28metaG_3_FD_89872 | JGI IMG/M metagenome (GOLD analysis project Ga0123355, IMG submission 89872) | Embiratermes neotenicus P1 segment gut microbial communities from Petit-Saut dam, French Guiana - Emb289 P1 | ecosystem: Host-associated > Arthropoda: Insects > Digestive system > Gut ...
CGCCGCGGCGGATCTCGCCCCGGCGCCGCTGGCCGTCCTCGTCGGAGTATTCGCCGTCCTCGTCGCCTTCTTCTTCATAGTCGGCCGGCGCTCGGTGCCCGAATACGATCGCCAGCCGGGCCGGCGCTTCCCGGATCGGCGTGCCGGTGATGACCAGCAGCCCGAAACACGCCAGCAAGCCGAGCAGCGGCGCCGCCACCCATGGCGTGAGTCCCTTGGACAGGGGCCATGCCGCCACCATGCCGACGACCCCGCCGGCCAACCGCACCGCCGGCCAGCCGCCGCCCGTGTGGGTCAGGGTAGGCACGCCCTTCGCGAGGTGGAACAGGCCAAGGCCGCCGACGATGAGTGCGGTCCACCCGATCTCCAGCGGCGGGAGCGCCCTGGTCCGGTCGGGATGGCGGAAGAAGCGCCAGCCGAGCAGCCCGAACAGGACGGGGATAGCCCAGGCGCCCTGGCCGAATACGGCGCTCGCGGCGTCGTAGATCCCCTGGCCCGCCATGTTGTTCATCCGGACCCAGATCGACGCGGCGAACACGATCGCGAGCCCGAGGCAGGCGAGCCCGAGGCCGTCACGCTGGTGGTCCGGGTGCAGGTCCCGCGCGTTGCGGCCAAACCGGCGCACCGTCGACCCCACAAGCCACGCGAGCAGCAGCCACGTCTGTGAGACGGCCCGGGCCACCCAGCGGGCGAGGATGACAATCGGGTCTCGCGTTGGCTGCGGCGCCTTCCCTCTGGCCTTCTGGCTATTCTTCCCGGTGGCCTTTCCGCGTCCGGCGCCACGCCCGCCCTTGCCGCCGCGGCCCGCTGGCTTCCTGCCGCCGCGGCCGGTGCCGCCACCGCTCCGGCTGCCCGCACCGGCACTGCCCCCGCCGCCGGCCGCCGAGCGGGAGCGTGATGACCGCGCCCCGGCTCCCGCGCTGGCGGAGCTCGCGGTCCAACCGGAACCGCCACGGGAACCGCTCGAACCGCGCCGCGACCCGCCAGGCGGCACGTTCGGCAGTATCACGTCGGGCGACTCGTCGTGGAAATACGTGTCGTCGACAGCCCCGGACCGCCCGCTCCGCGAGCCAGCCGAGCCCCTGGACCGAGAGGTAGCCATGCTGACAAACGTAACCAGAACCTCGCCAGCATCGAAGCACCCCGGCCCGGAGCGCGCGTTCGTGTCGCCAATACGCCCGATTTATACCGGTTTGGTGGTGGCCTTACTTCTTTGAAGGCGACTCGGGAGCGACACGGTAGTGGTAGCGATGCGCGTAGCGAAAGCCGATGCGTTCGTAGAGGGCGCGGGCAGCCGCATTCTGCACTTCGGTCTGCAGGAACACAGCCGGGATACCGTGGGAACCGGCCAGCCGGCAGGCGGCTGCCGTGACGGCGGAGCCGAGGCCACGGCGGCGGCAATCCGGGCGCACCTCGACAGCCGTGATGCCAGCCCAGCCGGCCGCCACCGATAGCCGCGCGATCGCGAGCACGTCATCGTCGTCCCGCAGGCTGACGAACGACTGGTCCTCACACGAGGTCAGCACCCTTCTGGCGACGGGCGGGAGGCGGTCCGCGCCACGGTAGTGGTACCTGGCGAGCCAGCCGTCGTCCGGCTCGCCAGTCACCCGGACCTCGGGGGCACGCGAGCCTTCGGCACCGGCGATACCGAGCGGCAAGCCGGCCACCATCACAAATGCACCACCCGGTCTGATCGGCCACTGCCGCGCCGCCAGCGCGGCGTCCAGCTCATGCCCCGGCGCTGCGGGGTCAAGGGGCAGCGGGACGGCGATCATCGGCGGCAATCCGCGTGACCGGTACCACCTCGTCACCGCCGCGAGCGCGGCGTCGAGCGGCTGCGCAGGGTCGCCGATCGCGAGCGCGGAGTTCGCCCGCCCGGTGAAGCCGCTGGCCGCCCGCAGCAGCCAGTCCCCGAGCCGCTCTTCTTCCGTCCCGCGCCAGTGGGCCGCCGCGATTCGCTCCAGGTCGGCGATCGATGGCAGCGGGGTCATCTGGTGGCGGGTCAGGTGCTGGCGGGTCAGGTGTTGGCGGGCAGGGTGGTACCGGCGCCGCGACGGCGGACGTGAACCAAGTCAGGGTGCGGGGCAGCCGACCCCGACAGCGAAGGCGAGGCTGGTGATGACCCGGGCGCGGTGGCGGCGGGCCCGGTGCCGGCGAGCGCAGTGCCGGCCGGCCCGGCAGCGGCTGGCAGGCCTTCCGCACCCTCGACGGTAAAGCCGGCGTCGCCGATCATCGCGAGGTCGGCGGCGCCCGGCTGGCCCTCGCTGGTCAGGTAGTCGCCGAGGAAGATCGAGTTGACCACGTGCAGGGCGAGCGGCTGCAGCGTACGCAGGTGGATCTCCCTGCCGCCGGCCAAGCGCACCTCGGCGTCCGGGTTGACGAACCGGACCATGGCGAGGATGCGCAGGCAGCGCTGCGGTGTCAGCTGCCATTGGCCGGCCAACGGCGTGCCCTCGAACGGGATCAGGAAGTTCACCGGCACCGAATCGGGGGACATCGCACGCAGCGCGAACGCGACGTCCACCAGGTCTTCATCGGTCTCCCCCATGCCCGCGATCAGGCCTGAGCACGGCGACAGGCCCGCTGCCTTCGCCGCCGAGACAGTCGACACGCGGTCGGCGTACTCGTGCGTGGTGCAGATGTCGGCGTAGTGGCCACCAGAAGTGTTCAGGTTGTGGTTATAGGCCGTGGTGCCCGCCGCGGCCAGCCGCTCCGCCTGCCCGTCGGACAGCAGGCCAAGGCACGCGCAGACCTCCACCTCGGGGTTGCGAGCCTTGAAGGCGGAGATCGTGTCCGCCACCCGGTCGATGTCCCGGTCGGTCGGGCCGCGGCCGCTCGCCACCAGGCAGACCCGGCGCGCGCCGCCCGCGACGCCGGCCTCGGCCGCCTCGATCACCTCGTCGGTCTTCAGCCAGGTGTACTTAAGCACGTCCGCGGCGGAGCCGACACGCTGCGAGCAGTAGAAGCAGTCTTCGGGGCAGAGCCCGCTCTTGACGTTGACCAGGTAGTTCAGCTTGACCCTGCGGCCGAAGTAGCGGCGCCGCACCCGGAACGCCGCAGCCACCACGTCGAGCAGTTCGTCATCTCCGCTCGCCAGGACGGCGAGGGCCTCCTCCCGTGTCGGGAGCTCACAGTTGAGTGCCTTACCAGCGAGGGCGTCAAGCCAAGTCATGGCACAAGACCGTACCAGCCGCGGCCCGGTCGCTGACCGGAGCCAGTGCGGCGAGACGGAAGCGGGACGGGCGTCCGGCATGGAGGTGCTCGCCGTGAACACCTCATGAGGACCGATCGTGGACGGCGACGCACTGCTTACCGCCCTGTACGCGGGGACTATCGCGGGCGCGGGGCTTGACGTCTATGATGAGGAACCGTTGCCAGCGGGGCATCCGCTGCGGTCCGCGCCGCGGACCGTGCTGACCCCGCACCTTGGATATGTGACCGATGACAGTTATCGGGTGTTTTACGGGGACGCCGTCGAGGACATCGCCGCCTACGCCGCGGGGCGGCCGGTGCGTGTTGTCGATGCGCAGTAGTGCACGGGTAGTACCGTTCATGTGGGGCAGCCGATGAGAACCATACATTTCCTATCATTTAAGTTGACTTTCAGCTGCTGACATGATGTCCTTTACCAAGCAGAAGCGACTCCAGGGAGGGAACCGGTCTTGGCAGTAATCAGGCCCCGCGACCTGCTCTCCGACGCTTTCCTGGAGCGGCTAGGCGGGACCGCGGAGAGCACGGGCGGGCTCGCGGGCGTCATGCCGGCCAACGGCGGAACGCCCCTGGCACCGGCGATTCCGGCCCAGCCCCAGGTCGCCGCGCTGCGACGGGACATCGCAAGGCTCGCGGACATCGGATACCTGAACGTCGCACTGCCACCGGAATTCGGCGGACTCGGCTGCACGCTGCGCCAGGCCGCCTGCGGACAGCGGCGGCTGGCGCGCCAGGCGCCGCTCACCGCGCTCGCCGTCAGCGCGCACCTGTACTGGACCGGCGCCGCGGCGGACGCTTACCGCTCCGGGGACGACTCGGCCCGCTGGATCCTGCTCGAGGCCGCCCGCGGCGCGCTGTTCGCCGCGGGTCACGGCACGAGTGAGCCAGGCGGTGACCTGAAGTTCGCCGACCCGCACTCCCGGTGCGAGCTCACCGGCGAGAGCGGCTACCGGTTCCGCGACACAGGAGTGCTCGCCTCGCTCACCCCCGCCTGGGACTGGATTGCGGTGCACGCGGTCCACCCGGCGCAGCGGCCTGACTCGGTGATCGCGTTCGCCGGGCGCGGCTCGCGCTGCACCCCGGCGCTCCGGATCGCTCGGGTGCAGCCGGTCGGCACGCCCGGAGACGTATTCACGACAAGCGCGATCGCGTGGGGCCATTCCATCCTGGCGAGCGTGCAGTACTCCGACGCCCGCCGCGCGTTCAACGAGGCGCTCGCGGTGGCGTCGTCAGCCGCAACGCCCGGTGGCGCCCTGCCGGTCGGCACCCTGTCTGACGGCACTAGCGGCGGGCACCCGCTTGACCAGTGGCCGGTCGCCGAGGCAGGACTGCGGCTAGACGCGATGAAGGCCAAGATCGCCGAGATCACCCACCCGTGGCAACTCGTTCCCGAGCAAGCACCTGACCTGGGCGGGCAGCGGCTCATCAGCATCTACGCCATGCGGCATGAGGTAGCCGAGGGCGCCGGGCGGGTGCACGAGCTGATCAGCGAGATCATCAGCGCGCCGGCGGTCGCGGCCCTCTAAGACGTCGGCCGCGAGCGTGCGCCCTTCAGGACGCCGGCCTTGACGGCACCTGCGGCATCGGGCCTGGCTAACAGCCCTTCACGGTTTCAGGCCAACTCCGGCCAGCATCAGCGTGCTACCCGGAGGCGGCGGCTGCTCCACCGGGACTTCGGGCCGCCACCACGGCAGGAAGACCAGGCCAGGCGGAACGAGTTCGAGGCCGTCGAAGAAGGCCGAGATCTGCCCTCGGGTGCGCACCTGACCGCGGCCGAGCGACCTGCGCAGCACATCCGCGTTCCGCCTGGCCTCGGGTGACTCATCGCAGAAGTGGGTGAGCTGCATATAGCTGCCGTCGGCAAGCGCCATCTTGTAGGCGTCGACAATGCCGTAGGGGTCTTCCTCGTCGAGCACGTGATGGATCACCGCGTTGAGGATCAAGCCAACCGGCTGAGCGAAATCAAGGAACCCGGCGACCTCCGGCAACCCGAGGAGCTTGTCGGGCTCGCGGATGTCGGCGAGCGCGACCACGGTGGAGTTGTCACCGGTAAGCAGCGCCTGGCCATGCACGAACACGCTCGGGTCGTTGTCCACGTAGACCACGCGGGCAGCGGGGTTGACAGCCTGGGCGATCTGGTGGGTGTTCTGCGCGGTCGGCAGGCCGGAGCCGAGGTCGAGGAACTGGGCTACGCCGCGGCCGGCCATGAACCGGACCGCTCGCCCGAGCGCCGCCCGGTTGAGCCGCGCGCCGTTGCCGCCGTCCCCCATGGCCCGCATCGCCTCTTCGGCGACCGCGCGGTCGACGGCGAAGTTGTCCTTCCCGCCGAGGATCGCGTCGTACACCCGTGCGACGCTCGGCACCGTGGTATCGATCTCGCCGGGCATGTGAGAGGGATCCAGCCTGGTCCAGCTCATGTCCCCGTCTGGCATCCGCACCTCCCCGGCTAACTCGGTTCCCTCACTAGGAAATGTCCCATGAATGTTAACGCTCTGACCGCGGCCGCGGGCCTTCTGATTGCGAACCGCAACTCACGCTGACAGCGAGCGATGCGAGCCGTGACAGCGCCTCGTACCACTATGGTGAGCATGGACGATGCAACCAACGCGATCGAGGCACAGGGCCTCGTCAAGCGGTTCGGCAAGACGACGGCGCTGGATGGCGTTGACTTCACGGCGCGAACCGGCACCGTGCTCGGTCTCCTCGGCCCGAATGGCGCGGGGAAGACTACCGCGGTCCGCATCCTCGCCACGCTGCTACGACCGGACGCCGGCGACGGGCTGGTCTGCGGCTACCACACCCAACGGGACGCTCACCAGGTGCGGCAGCTCATCGGGCTCACCGGCCAGTACGCGTCGGTAGACGAGGGCCTGTCGGGCACCAACAACCTGATCATGATCGGCCGCCTGCTCGGCATGAGCCGCGCGGCTATCCGGGCCCGGGCGGCGGAACTGCTGGCCCGGTTCGAGCTGACCGACGCCGCCGGACGGCCGGTGAAAACCTATTCCGGCGGCATGCGCCGTCGCCTGGACCTAGCCGCCAGCCTGGTCGGCAGGCCCCGGATCCTGTACCTCGACGAACCCACGACCGGCCTGGACCCGCAGAGCCGCAATGAGGTCTGGGCGATGATCCGGGAACTGGTGGCCGACGGCACCACGGTGCTGCTCACCACGCAGTACCTGGACGAAGCCGACCAGCTCGCGCACGACATCGTGGTCATCGACCACGGCGCCGTCATCGCCACCGGGACGCCCGACCAGCTCAAGGCCGGGGCCGGACGGCAGGTCCTCGAAGTGACGCCGGCCAGCCGGTCCGACGTCGGGGCCGTCGCGGAACTGCTCGCGGCGCGGGCTGGCGACGCGAGTGCGCCGGACATCAGCGCCGAGACCGGCCGGGTGACGGTCCAGGTCCAGGACCGCCGGGTGCTCCCGGAGATCGTGCGTGCACTCGACGACAGGTCGATTGAGCTCGATGAGTTCGCGCTGCGCAAGGCGAGCCTGGACGAGGTCTTCCTCGCTCTGACCGGGCACCGGGCCGAAGAAGCCCCGCCGTCCGCCGATGACGACAATGCCGTGCGAACGGCTGGAATGAACAGGAGCTCGCGATGACGGCCGCCACTTCCGCAGCACGTTTCCCTGTCCCCGCTCGCAGGCTCGGCCTGGCAGGCGCCCTGCGGAACGCCTTGACCCTGGGCTGGCGCTCCGTGCTGAAGATCAGGACGAACCCGGAGGACCTGTTCGGCCTGTGGCTGCAGCCGATCATGTACCTGGTGCTGTTCACCTATGTCTTCGGCGGCTCGATCTCCGGCGGGACGCACGAGTACCTCCAGTACTCGCTGCCCGGCATCCTGGTACTCAGCGTGGTGTTCGCGACGCTAGGCACCGGCATGATGCTGAGCCAGGACGTCGCCACGGGGGTTTTCGACCGGTTCCGCGCGCTGCCGATCGCCCGCTGGGCGCCGCTGGCGGGAGCCATCCTGGGCGACATGGTCCGCTACGTGATCACGGTGGCGGTGACCCTCGGCTTCGGCATGATCCTCGGCTTCCGGATTCAGACCAGCCCGCTGGACGCGGCCTTGGGCTGCCTGCTACTGCTCGTCTTCGCGTTCGCGATGTGCTGGGTCTCCGCCCTGATCGGCATGCTGGTGAAGACCGCGACGGGGGTCCAGCTGTGGGGTTTCCTGCTCATGTTCCCGCTGGTCTTCGGTAGCAACATCCTGACGGAAGCGGCGAAGATGCCCGGCTGGCTGCAGGCGTTCGTCAAGGTCAACCCGGTCACCTACCTGACCAATGCGGAGCGCGCGCTGCTGACGGCCGGCCCCGGTATCCCCCCGGCTGAGCCCAACGTGGTCCGGTCCCTGCTGTGGGCGCTCGGCATCTTCGTCGTCTTCGCGCCGCTCGCGGTCGCGGCCTACCGCCGGAAGACCTGACGCATCGGAAGACCTGCGCGTCAGAACGGTCAGCAGATCGGCAACGCAGAACGAACCGTGGTCTCCGGTACCGCACGCATGTGCGTACCGGGGACCGTCGTTCACAAGGCGCCGCGGGCGAGGGCAATGGCCGCCTCGTAGCCTACGTCGCGGGAAGATTCGTAGGCGGTGCGGAAAACCTGGTCACCGAGAGCGCGCCGGGCGGCCTCGCGGGCCGCAGGCGCGTCCAGGCTCGACTCGTCGAAGGCGCCGCGGATCGCGTGGGCCGCACCGAGCAGCCGGGCGGCCAGCTGCGGGTCGCCGGAGCCCGCACGATGGACGACGTAGCCCGCGCACGCGTCGAGCACGCTGGCGAGCGGAGGGTGCTCCTGCCAGACGGCTGTCGCGTCCACGGCCTGCCTGAGCAGATCCGCGCAGCCAGCGGCGTCGCCCTGCCGGAGCGCGGCCATCGCGAATCTCGCCTTTACCTGGGCGCGCAGCCCATCCCACCACGGTGCCGTGTTGTCATCGATCGCGGCGAGCACCGCGGTGCAGCACTGGGCGGTGCCCTGGTAGTCGGCCATCAGCCAGTCGAGCTCGGCGCGCATGAAGCCGACCCAGCGGTCGGTATCCGTCAGTTCGCCGCGCGCCGCGATGGCGCGCTCGGCAGCGGCCAGTTCGATGCCCCCCGCGTCGAGATCCCCGGCCCTGGCGCGGATGATCGCCAGCCGTCCCTCGACGTACAGCAGGTCGCTCCAGACGCCGAGCTCGCTGCCGAGGACCCGCGCTTCCTCGAGGGCGACGATGGACGCCGAATGGTCCGCCCGCAATTCGGTGATCTCGGCGAGCTGGGTGAGAGCCAGCGCCATCCCCCACTGGTCGCCGAGCGCGCGCAGTTCGGCGAGCCCGGCGCGGCAGTGCCGCTCAGCGTCGTCGACCAGACCGAGCGCGATGCCGTAGGAGGAAAGGTAGACCTGGCCGAGCGCGTGCAGCCAGGGATCCCGGGTTGCGGCGTAATGCTTGAATCGCTCAAGCGCAAGGTCGGTATGGCCGTCGTACTGCATCACGAGCGGCTCGGCCATCGCCACCAGCGGATGGAACGCGATGTGGTCCTGGCCGAATGCGGCTAGTGCCGCGAGGGCTTCGGTCAGCGAAGCCCTGATGGTCTCGATGTCCCAGGTCCGGCCAGCCGCGAGCAGTGCGCAGATGACCCGGGCCTCGGCGAGCACCTTCGTAAGCGGCGGCGGCGTCATGGCCAGCACCTCGCGGCCGATCGCGTGCGCTTCGCCGCGGCCACCCTGGACCCAGTAGTAGCCGAGGGCGCGCACGAACCGCAACGCCGCCTCCGCGTCGCCGCGGGCGATCGCCCAGCGGACCGCGGCGAGCATGTTGTCCTGCTCGGCGGTCACCAGGCGGAACCAGCGGATCTGGTCGGCGGTGCGCAGCAGCGGGTCAGCGGTCTCGGCAAGGTCCAGGAAGTAGCCGGCGAACGCGTCCCTGACCTGCGTCTCCTCCCCCGCTTCCGCGAGCCGCTCGCGCCCGTAGGCGCGCACCGTCTCGAGCATGCGGTACCGCGGGTCGCTGCCCGGTGCGCTGTCGATGGTGGTGAGGATCGACTTGTCCACCAGCCCGGCGAGGGCGGGCAGCACCGCCTTGGCACGGCCGGTGTCGGCGCAGATCCGTTCGGCTGCCGTGAGGGTCGCGCCGCCGGGGAAGACGGCGAGGCGACGGGCGAGCGTCCGTTCCGCCTCGGACAGCAGGTTCCAGCTCCAGTCGACGACCGCCCGGAGCGTCTGGTGCCTGGGCAGCGCCACCCGGCTGCCGCCGGTGAGCAGCGAGAACCGGTCGTCGAGCCGCTCCCCGAGCTGCGCCGGGGTGAGCGTGCGCAGCCAGGGGGTCGCCAGTTCGATGGCGAGCGGCATGCCATCGAGCGACCGGCAGATCCCCGCTACCGCATCCGCATTCTCTGCACCCACCGCGAATGCGGGCAGGACGGCCGCGGCGCGGTCGGCGAAGAGGAGAACCGCGGACGCCTGCGGCAGCGGGCTGACGGGGTAGAGAGTCTCACCGGTCACCCGCAGCGGTTCCCGGCTCGTCGCCAGCACCCGCAGCTGGGGACAGCCGGCCAGCAGCTGGACGGCCAGGCTGGCAGCCGCGTCGATCACGTGCTCGCAATTGTCCAGGATCAGCACCGCGTCGCTGGCGGCAAGCGCCGCGCACAGGCGGCCGACAGGGTCGCCAGTCGGGTCGCCGCCGCGCCGGGAGATTGACCGGACGCGCAGCCCGAGCGCGTCGAGCACCGCATACGGAACCTCGGAGGGTTCGGTCACCGGGGCCAGTCCGGCGAACCACACCGGGACGCCGAGGCTCGCGGCGGCCTCGGTGGCGAGCCGCGTCTTGCCGACGCCGCCGGGTCCGGTCAGCGTGACAAGCCGCTCGACCGCCAGCCGCTTCAGCG
>Ga0123355_10022636_pt1 | contig 10076 bp, 10 predicted proteins | sample TergutEmb28metaG_3_FD_89872 | JGI IMG/M metagenome (GOLD analysis project Ga0123355, IMG submission 89872) | Embiratermes neotenicus P1 segment gut microbial communities from Petit-Saut dam, French Guiana - Emb289 P1 | ecosystem: Host-associated > Arthropoda: Insects > Digestive system > Gut ...
ATTAAAAATCGCCGTATATACCAAAGTGTTCCATTGACAAACGCTTGTTTATCGAGTTCTGAAAATGATGTTTGTAGCTTTGTTCCGTTACCTTGGTCTGTTTTTCCAGCTGATTCTGCCATCCAATCTTCAAATGCATTTTCGTTGTCAATCATTGCCTGTTTATCAGGCATAGGAATCTTTTTTATGTCGTAGTGACCATATATTAGCTTTGATTGCATCATAAGACGTAAGATTTCAAGAATAAGTTCCTCTCTGGCAATATATGGCGGATATAGCTGCTCTTCTGCAAAAACAATCGAACCGAAGCCCTTTGGAACGTCATACTCTTTCCAATATCTATCGGCAATAGCCCTTATTTCTTTGCCTATTACTGTAACTTCTTGCCTGTTGTATGAAGTAATGACTACGGTATCAATATCGCTTTGTCCTGGGCGGTAATAATCTCCTCCCAATGATCCGATTGTAAAAACCGCAAGTATTTTTTCTTTATATCTATCATTCAATTCTTCCGAAAATTTCCGTGCTATTTTTATAGCTTCGTCATGCGATATTACCATTTCAATGCTCCCTTAAAATACAAATAACTACACACGCCACTATACCCATCAAGCACGAGAACCTTGAATACTTCGGTAAAGCCTCTTATATTCATTGTTAATATAACTGATACAACCCGAATGCCCGTTGCTCTCTTTCAAGGCTTTTAACGCCTCATAGTACTTATCAAGAGCATCCAGCAGTTTTATATGGTCTTTACGGACGCCTTCTTTATATAAAGCAAAGCCCTCTTCCATAAGCCTGCCAACGGTAGTTTGGCTGACTTTTACTTCCGCACATTCGTTACATAATGCTACGTTAGCGTTGTCCATAGCTAAATCACCTGCCTTTACGCAATCAGCCTCTCTATTTCCGTGACAATATCCCTAACCTGTACATCAATTTCAATAAGCTCCGCAATTTTATTGCATCCATGAATAACGGTCGAATGGTCTCGCCCGCCAAAAGCCATGCCCAGCTTAGGCATCGAGTTGGAAAGTAACTTACGACACAAATACATCGCAATCTGCCGCGGGAAAACTATATTCTGAGAGCGTTTCTTCCCATTAATATCATCTATAGAGAGATTAAAATAGTTCGCCACGACTTTTTGTATGTAGTCAACGCTGAGGTCGGGTTTGTCCACAGAGTCTATTATATCTTTAAGCGCGTCCTTTGCAAGGTCTAAGTCTATCTCTTTCCTCGACAGCTTGGAATACGCAAAAACTCTATTAAGCGCACCCTCCAAGTCCCTTATATTGCTAAGTATATTTTTCGCGATAAACTCTTTTATCTCGTCGGATAGATCTATGCCCATCTGCTCCGCCTTTTGTTCTAGTATCGCCGTCCTTGTCTCAAAATTCGGCAATGTAATATCTACAATTACACCCCAACCGAATCTCGAACGCAATCTGTTCTCCAAGGTCTTAAGCTCCTTAGGCGGCTGATCGGATGAAATCACAATCTGCTTACCCGCATTGTATAGCGTGTTAAATGTATGGAAAAACTCTTCCTGCGTCCCCTCTTTATTGGACATAAACTGTATATCGTCAATCAAAAGCACGTCAATCTCACGATACTTATCGCGGAAATCCTGATTCTTCCCCGTCCTTATTGACAAAATCATTTCATTCATAAACTCTTCCGCCGAACAGTAAAGTATAAGACTCTCCGGATCAAGCTGCAATCTGCGATTGCCTATCGAATGCATAAGATGTGTCTTGCCAAGTCCAACGCCGCCGTATAAAAACAGTGGATTGTACGATGTTTGCCCCGGATCGTGGCTCACTGCAAGCGCGGTCGCGTGAGCGAGTCTCGACGAATCACCCGGCACGAATGACTCAAACGTATACTTTTCGACCAAGTTACTCTTTATCGGTGCACGAATTTTAGGCGGCTCAGAGTCTATAATATTGCCAGCTCGGTCCAAATTATCATCAGAGATTATCTTAACCTCGATCTCCTCTTCCATAACTATTCTTATGATTTTGACGATATCTTTCAAATATTTCTGCTCTATCGTAACTTTATGAAAGTTGCTATCGACATAAAGATAGAACGTGTTTTCTTTGACGTAAAGCGGTTTGATTCTGTCTATATAGGTTCCATAAGTAACCTCTGTAAACATATCCGCAAGTATTGGCAAGACTTCCGCCCAGTATTCATATATTTTTTCTGACATACTATTTTCTCCCCTCGCAGATATATTTTTTATGTTTTCCACAGTAAAAAACTGGACGTTTCACAGAAAAAAAGAAATTATCAAAAAGTTATGCACAAAGTTATCAACAACTTGTGGATAACTTTCACATTAAAAAGAATTTTTAAATAATTGTTGCATGAGCACTTCATGAATTAGGATATCAAAGTCATCCAGTTTTTGCAATGAAATGTTTGTTCTGAAACCGGCTAATCACATTAAGGAGTTTGGCTAAATTCCGTGCTTTTTACAAAAAATAATCCGACATCAAAATCATGTCAAACCATAATTTTAGCGGTCTAAGCGTCCTGCAAAAAAAGTCGATAAGTTTTTATTTTTATTTTTTATTCAATAATCAATAGCGTCATTTGTTTTTTTGTCTTGACGAATACGTACTTTTCTAATATAATCTATGGAGGCTTTAGGAGGTGTAAGAAAGATGAAAATGACATTTCAGCCGAAAAAAAGGCAAAGATCGAAAGTACACGGATTTCGTCAAAGGATGAAAACTAAAAGTGGTAGAAACGTTCTTCAAAGAAGACGCAGAAAAGGCAGAAAAGTTCTTTCGGCTTAATTCAAGTGCTTAGGTGCAGAAACGGACATATACAGATTTGTTCTAGGAGTCATGGTTTTCGCCAGGTATTCTTAGGACAAATCTAAATTTCTTTAAATAGACCGCTTAATGTGGTCTTTTTGTGCCACAGTAAATTCTGCTTAAGAACTGGACAAGTTATGAAAAACTCAACATCGCTTAAAAAAAATCGTGATTTTCGGTTAGTTTATAATAGAGGAAAGTCTATTGCTAACCGACTAATTGTTATGTTCGTGATGCCTAATAGCTTAGAGATTAATAGGATTGGTTTTTCTGTCAGCAAAAAAGTAGGCAAATCAGTAGTAAGAAGCCGTGTGACAAGGCTACTTAGAGAAAGCGTACGATTATCCGAACATCGTTTAAACACTGGCTACGATATCATTATACTTGCCAGAAGTTCATGTAATGGCATGAGCTTTAAAGAGGTCGACAGTGCAGTTTGGCATTTGGTTAAGAAACATGGTTTAGACGTAAAGGGGACATAATTAATGGCCCGAAAAATATTATTAACATTTATCGTTTTTTATCAAAAATGGATATCCCCTGGGCTTGCGCCTAGATGTAAATATTATCCGACATGCTCTGCCTATACCTATGAAGCTATACAAAAGCATGGCGCGATTAAGGGCATGGCTTTGGGAGCGTATCGTATTATTAGATGTAATCCATTTTTCAAGGGCGGATATGACCCTGTGCCGTAGGCTTTGTAAAGCTATGGCTCTTATTGTGAGGAGGAAACTAATTGTTTGGGAATAGGAATGTAATTCAGGCAGAACCGGGCCCGATTGTAGGCCCGATAGCAAATGTGTTTGGACAGATTTTGGATTTTCTTTTTGAGTTCGCATATATGATAACCCCGACCGAGCGTCATACTTTGGGAATTTCTATTATACTTCTTACGTTGGTAATGATAATTGTAACATTCCCGCTCACGCATATGAGCCAAAAGTCCATGCAGGCTATGCAACGGTTGCAGCCTGAGATGGAGAAAATAAAGAAAAAGTATGAGAACCAAAAAACACAAGACGCTCAAAAGAAAATGGGACAAGAGATCAGTGCACTATATCGAGAAAATGGTGCAAATCCTCTGATGGGCTGTTTGCCGATGTTTATACAGATGCCTATATTCATCTCCGTATTCCATATCATGCGCCAACCGTATAGATACGTTACGAGACTCGGTGATGTTTATACTAACCTTGCAAACACTATTATTGCAAACTTTAATATAGACGCCGTTACGGATACAATGGGCAATCCGGAAGGGTTCTATTCACTACTTAATCTTGGGTTCGATATGATTCCAACCGGCATGGAGTTTAATTTCTCTAATCCGGACCATCTTAGACGTATGCTCGCTTTATTTGACCCGTACCAATGGGATATATTCATGAGTTCTATCACGGCGGAAGCGGCGGCGCAGATTCAACCATACCTAACGACAAAAACAAACCTAGAACATTTCATAGGTATTGACCTTGTTGAAAATGTAGGCTTCACCTTCCCGGCGATTTTAATCCCGATAGCATGTGTCGCCTTCACATTCTTAACAAGTTATATGATGCAAAAAAACCAGCCAAAACCAAAAGACCCACAGCAAAAGATGCAACAGATGATGATGCTTATCGGTATGCCTGCAATGATGGGCGTTATTACTTTCGGTATGCCGGCCGGAGTTGGTCTTTATTGGGCAACTTCAAATGCACTTAGAATCATCCAGCAACAAATCACAGGCAAGCGCATAAAACCAAAGACAGATGTAGTACCTTAGGAGGGAAAATGATCATGGACAGTATCGAAAAATCGGGTAAAACAGTAGAAGATGCAATAGAGGAAGCGTTGCAGATTATGAATTGCAAAAGAGAGCACGTTGAAGTTACAATAATCGACGAAGGTTCTAAAGGATTTTTAGGGCTTGGCGGACGCCTTGCCAAAGTACGTGTGAGTAAAAAGGGTCAGGAACTTGAAGCGCGCGCACGCGACTTCATGAAAGAGCTTACCCTCGCGATGGGTATCAATGTTGATATGGAAATTACGAACACTGATGATAAGCATATGCATGTTGACCTGATCGGCAAAAACTTGGGCGTTCTTATCGGCAAAAGGGGTCAAACACTGGATTCTGTACAATATTTACTTAACCTTGTGGTAAACAGAGGCGATATGCCTTATGTTTCTGTGACAGTCGATACAGAAAACTATAGGGAAAAAAGAAAAGAAGCTTTGGAAAATTTAGCTAAAAACTTGGCGAAAAAAGCTAAAGCACAACGCAGAAGCGTTATTTTAGAACCGATGAACCCTTATGAAAGACGTATTATCCACGCTACATTGCAAAATGACAGGCAAATTTCAACATATAGCCAAGGCGAAGAGCCGTATAGAAATGTGGTTATTTCGCTTAAGGATAGAGAACGAAGGAATAGCTAAATGTAAAAACTCAAGCGTTTTCACGCTTTGCTACTGCTCTTCGAGAATAAGGGAGGCTTAATATGTTAGTTTCTGATTATTTTGATTCAATTGAGAACACAGAAGACGAAGCAGTATTTTTAAGTGGTCTTTATAGTTTGCTGGAAAAAGACATAGAAGATATTAGAAAAGCAGAGAATATACCAATTATTGGCAAGCTTATTAAAGCTATGCTTGCACTATCTAAATCTGAAAGCATACACGAGTTTAGACAGAGCGAGCATTATGTCAGCATTAAAGATTGGAGCATTAAAGTATACGACCTTGAAAAAGGTTATATCAATTTCTATCCGGGGCCAAAACATTTAAAGAAAATATTTACTGTTATAGCTATAGTTATAGGGATAATATGCATCATAAAATTGTGCAAGAAGTGTAGAGCGAAATAAGCATTGATTTTTATTTGAAATACCTGTAGATTTAATACAAAACCTACAGGTATTTTTCATTTTCCTTGTCGTTTAAGGTAATTTTGTGTACAATAAAAAGGTAGGCGGTTTTTACTATTACCCATCGGAGGATTTTATGAAGAAACTATTGACACTATTTTTAATAATTGTGGTTATGATCACCATGTCCGCCTGTGACATTCAACAGCCTGCCCTGGATGAATACGATTATATCTACGACTACATCGCAACATTGCCCGAAGTCTATTGCGAGCTCGAAGAAGAGGAGGAAGGCGAAATAGACGAACCGGATAAAGAGCCTGAAGAGGAGTCCGAGCCAATCCCTGATCCAATTCACATCCGAGTCCAGTTTGCGGGCGACATATTGCTCCATGGCGGCTTAGGCGCAGGAACAGGTCCCGGAACATTTGACTATAGACCATTCATGTGGGCAATAAAACCTCACATCGATGGGAACTTAGCACTTGTGAATATGGAAACGCCTGTTGACGTATTCGGCGCTAATCAAGGTATCGCCACTTGGCCTCGCTTTAACGCACCATTTGAGATTTTAGAAGGACTTGTTTACGCCGGGTTTAATCATTTGATTTCCGCAAATAATCATTCGTTTGATATGGGATTTAATGGACTTATAGCTACTTTGGAAAATTTTGAGCGAGCTGGTATTAGTCAAACAGGCATGTATACAAATGAATACGATTTTAACACACCGACAATTATTGATGTGGAGGGAATCCGCGTTGGCATTATTGCATATACGGATTCGGTGAACGGACTTGAGAGCCTCGTACCTTATGATATTCGTCCGTTTGCCATTCGCCGTTTCCGTTCGCATGTAATAGATGATGTGCCTTACATGAGCGAAGATATTGCGCGCATTCGTGAGGCAGGAGCTGAGCTTGTTATAGTATCTTTACATTGGGGTGCCGAGTATGTAAATCACCCTACTAATATGCAAACACAAATAGCTCGCGGTCTTGTCGAGGCGGGCGCAGACATTATCATGGGACATCATTCGCACACACCACAGCCGCTCGAGTGGCATTACCGAGAGAATGGAAGCCGCGGGCTAATCATCTACTCACTGGGTAACTTTTTAGCGGATCAAATCGCACTAAATATCCCAGCAACTCAATACGGTATGCTTGTAACGGCATATGTGACGAGAAGTTCGGAAGGGGCAATCACTATAGATTCGGCAAATGTACTTCCGACACTGTTTGCGCGTGATTCGGGACGTACTCTTGGCTCACCGTATAGCATTTTGCCGATTATAGACGGGGAAGTCCCTGAGAGCGTCACGAGCGATTACCTTAGAAACTGGGGGAGACGCGCGTACGCTCATGTGCTTAGGATAGTTGGGGAAGAATTTATATTAATATCTGATTAAAAACTTAAACTTTTTTACGGCTCATTTCACTCCAAAACGGCTTAATTAGAGTTAGTATTATTATATTAGATAAAGGATAATTTGATATGAACAATATGACAACCATAGCCGCAATATCAACAGCTATCGGCGGCGGCATAGCTATAATACGCTTGTCCGGCGTAGATGCCGTCAATATCGCAAAGTCGCTGTTTAGGCCGAAAGGCAGATGTACATTTGAAAGCCATAGAATGTATTACGGCCACATAATTAAAGATGAGCGCATACTAGACGAATGTATGCTCACAATAATGCAAGCTCCAAGAAGTTACACGAAAGAGGATGTGGTTGAAATATCTTTCCACGGCGGCATAAAGTCGGCTGAGCTTGTTTTGAATGCAGTTTTAGACGCAGGTGCTGTTCTGGCCGAGCCGGGCGAGTTTACAAAGCGCGCTTTTTTGAATGGACGGATTGACCTAGTGTCAGCACAGGCCGTTATTGATATCATTAACTCAAAAACGGAACTTTCTCATAATCAGGCACTTGGACGGCTTTCTGGACGGCTTTCAGGTGAAATAATGGAAGTTCGCGAGCTGCTTTTAGATTTACTTGCGTCTATTGAAGCATCCATTGATTATCCTGAATACGATGTAGATAAAGATGATCCGCTAGATTGCAAAGCAACGCTTGAACGCGTAAAGATAGTAATACAAGATTTAATCAAACGTGCTAAAATGGGTATTATTATCTCCGAAGGGCTTAAAACTGTGATCCTGGGACGCCCAAATGTTGGTAAGTCATCGCTCCTAAACCAAATTTTGGGCATAGAACGGGCAATTGTAACAGATATCCCAGGCACAACCAGGGATATTTTGACAGAAACAATAAATGTAAACGGCATCCCTCTAAACATCGCTGATACAGCAGGTATTCGCGATTCCGATGATCTAGTTGAATCAATCGGCGTTACAAAGAGCTTTGAAGCAGCGGCGGACGCTGACTTGATTTTATATGTGTTGGACGGATCTAGTGAGCTTGATGCAATTGATGTGGAGAATATAGATAAACTTGTGGATAAAAAGGTAATCCTTGTGGTAAACAAAGCAGATCTTGTACAAAAGTTAAATCTGAATAAGTTTGAATCCTTGCCTTTTGTCACGGTTTCAGCTTCCATGAATATGGGGATAAATAATTTATATGATATGATTCATAGCATGTTTTTGAACGAACAAATATCTATTGAAAACACAACCTTAGTCGCAAATACCAGAGATATGGATTCACTAAAGAAAGCTGAAATGCATCTAAACTCGGCAATAGACTCGGTAGAGACAGGCTTCAATGAAGACATGGCGGCAATAGATATAAAAGATACTTATATGTATCTCGGACAAATTTTGGGTGAAAGTTTGGAAGATGATGTTATAGATAGAATCTTTTCTAAATTCTGCCTGGGGAAATAGTTGTATATCCATACCAGCTATACAAATAATTTACACAGCCAAAAGTTCTAATATAGACTGTCCTCATGCAACTTTTACCGACTATCAACACCCCCTACTACTACTTCTTTAAAGATATATATTTTTTATATTTATGACTACACAAATTACATAAAATATGGTAGAATAGGCACATAAGTGAAAACATGAATTGTTCTTTACTTTGTTATGCAACAAGATCTTTTGAAAAGGTTACTTTCTTTTTCAAAAGTCGAGCCAAAATATAAAAATCATGATACAATAAATTCACTAATATATACCCACGAACATTAGGAGGCCTTCATGAAATTTACATGCGATAAAACAATACTCATTAATAATATAAATATTGTTTCAAAAGCGGTATCCTTTCGCACTACTTTGCCTATTTTAGAGTGTATTCTCTTAAGTGCCGATAAAAATGGTCTAAAAATGACAGGCAACGATTTGGAAATGGGTATTGAAACTTCTTATATGGAAGCCGAAATAATAAGTGAAGGAACAATCGCGATTGAAGCGAGGCTTTTTTCGGAGATTATAAAACGCCTGCCTGATAATGGATGGGTAATTATCGAAGTCATTGAAGATAATCTTGTTTTAATCAAATGCGGTAAAGCAGAATTTAAAATTATGGGTCTTTCCGGTGAAGAGTTTCCGGTTATACCAAATGTTGAACGAAACAATGAGTATAAAATAAGCGCACCGATTTTGAGAGATATGATTCGTCAGACTATTTTTGCGGTTTCTATGGACGAGTCTAAGCCAGTTCTTACAGGTGAACTTTTTGAAATAGATGCAAATGCTCTTAAACTTGTCGCTGTTGATGGGTTTAGGGTAGCTTTTAGAAGTATCGCACTTGAAGGTGATAATCCTGATATCTCTTTAGTTGTGCCGGGTAAAACTTTGAATGAAATTAGTAAGATTTTACCGACAGACGATGAAGCAAAAGTTTCTATATGCTTTACTGACAAACATATGTTAATTCAGATGGATGAATGTATGGTGGTTTCTAGGCTTCTTGACGGCGAGTTTTTGAAATATAAGCAGATTCTTGAAGCTGATTATAACACAAGCGTTAAGATTAACCGCGACGAGTTTCTAAGAGCACTTGAAAGAGCTAGTCTTATATCCAAAGATAATAAAAAAACCCCTGTTAAATTGGATATCGAGCACGATATGATTAAAATCAGTTCAAATACTGAGACCGGGACAAGCTATGATGAGCTTATGGTAGAGACTACAGGTGATGGTCTTAGTATCGCGTTTAATCCCAAATATTTGATTGACGCACTTAAATCAATTGAAGATGATACTACATATATGCAGTTTACGACCGCACTTAGCCCTTGTATTATCACGGGCGAAGAAGGTTGCGGATATAAATACTTAGTACTTCCTTTGAGGGTCAACAGATGATAGAAAAAACGGTTAAGATAAAAACTGAATATATTAAATTATCCGACTTGCTGAAGTATGCAAGCATAGTATCGAGCGGTTCAGAGGCTAAATATTTAGTAAC
>Ga0123355_10022637_pt1 | contig 10076 bp, 7 predicted proteins | sample TergutEmb28metaG_3_FD_89872 | JGI IMG/M metagenome (GOLD analysis project Ga0123355, IMG submission 89872) | Embiratermes neotenicus P1 segment gut microbial communities from Petit-Saut dam, French Guiana - Emb289 P1 | ecosystem: Host-associated > Arthropoda: Insects > Digestive system > Gut ...
TATGTTGTGCGTCTTTGTTAGTAAAGGTGATGGTAGTGACGGCTACTCCATGTGCTCAACGAAGCACCACTCCTCGAGGCCGTATTGAAGCTTTGCAATAGAGTAAGTTGAATAATCACGTTCACGCTACGGCTGTTTTTCTCTCGCGGAAGAAGTCAGAGTACAGAATGAATAGGAGATTCAGCGGGACTGCAGGAGAATTCTGGTCGTTTTTGAGGGGAGGAAAATTAATTGTACCTCCCGGAAATGAAACTCCGAAACCCTGGTGTTTTCCGATATCGCTTAACGTTTGTCTTTGTCCGTCCATCTTCTATATGTAATTTAATCTTAACATGTCAAATAAATTATAGTGAATATTATATGCCATCTACATTAACTTTCATGAACTCGGCATTTTGTTCATGCAGTATATGTATATATGTCTATTACTATTTTTAAAACAAAAAATGATTACTTCCCTAAACATCATTAACCAGTTTTTTTAGTTGGGTTTGAATATTTGCCATTCTATGGTAACGCGTCATTTGAAATTCCTTTTCTTCAAAACTGTATATTGAAGTACAAATTATAATTCCTAACACATAAATTTAGCTTCACAGGATCTATCATTATTAATAAAAAATATTAATTTGAAGAGGTTGAAAATATTTGAAGAAAACTCTGAAACACTAAAGAGGTTAGTGCTCTTCTTGTTTTGTTTGCCCATTAAATATGTTGTTTTTGAGATAATAAGCACGAAATATTAAAGTGGATTTGTACGTAGTTTTATGTGAATCCCTCCTGTTTGTGAATGGATAGTTAGACTTACAAAATTGTCGCTCCACCCCCTATGCCACACAAACACTAACATTTGTATATCTTAATTTTACAAATTTCATTCCTTATATGAGTATTTTGTTACTTGCTTTAGCTCTTACTATTCAAAATTCTACTTACACAGTAGCTTCCGTCTTTCTCAGACGAAATTAAATCGCCATTGCTGCAATGCACTGATAATTTAACTATTAACCTTTAGAGACATTTGGACACAGTATACAATGGTCTAAGCCCACGGAGATGGGTACTTGTTAGGAGACGGAAATGTTAACAGTAATGAAGTAATTCGCAACATCTTCTCGAACCGCAACGCTCCTTAACCATAATAAATCTAATCCATCTTTTTTAAAGACCCCGTTCGTACCTCGCAGTACACACTTGTCTCTTAATAAGTACTACACAACCTGTGTGTTTATTTGAAACCTTAGTTTTCCAGCATGCAATGCACATGTGCCATATCGTCATCTGTGGCCTGCCCCGCTCGACAAAATTTGTCCACCTAATCGCATAAACGGCTCGGTTTTCGGAAAATATTATCGAAAATAAAATGTGTGTTTCAATTTCTCCATAACTTTTGTCTAAAAAACTTTCTTTCTAAGAAGAATTGAGCGAGATATGCTCAAAAATGTACATTGGTCCTCGCGTAATGTGCCCTTTATTCTTGTCCGATTTTGGAAAATGAATCTTGGATTCCCTCGGCAGATTTTCGAAAAATTCTCAAATATCAAGTTTAATTAAAATCCGTCTGTTGGAACCGAGGTGTTGCATGCGAACAGACGGACAAACGAACGGACGGACGAACTGTGAGACATGACAAAGCTAATGGTCGCTTTTCGCAAATTTGCGAACGCGCCTACAAACCAATTGTTGATTGCGGTGTAGGAAAAAGTCAATGTTTTTTTCTTAGATACATACAAAATATATAAATACTCTGTGAGCTGAATGTAGAATTTTTTAACGTTAAGATTATTGGTACATACACTAACCGCTAGGCTTTAAAGGGTTAAGATGCTGACAAGAGCCTGACATTTATTTCTAACCAAGCGAGATAAACCGAATCAAAGACATCACTTCCTGTTTCATCTATACACCGAATTAAGCAACGCTTATACTGAAACACAAGTACTAAATGATGTTCCTACATACTTAAAATACGTATATTTTCGATGGACGGTCCGAGGATCGAATTCCGGTAGATTTTATGTTCCCGTCCAAACCGGCCCTGGGGCCCGCTCAGCTTCCTGTGCAATGGGTATCGGGTCTCTTTGCTTAGCGTAAAGCAGAGAGGGCGTGGCTTTGACCACCACCCCTTATCTAGCACCGAAGTTAAAGAAAGACTAGCGGTATACTTCTACTCAATTCTAAGAACTAATGGCTTGTTTTTAGGGTGAAATTCATTTACGTATATTTTCCTTGCTGATAAAAATGTACATTTACAAATGTTTGTTATTTTATAATATTAAAGTGGAATAGAATTCATCATCCATACGGTCGATAAACACATGTACGCATAATGCACTGCGTGAGTTGAAGCAACTATAAAGCTGCCTTGTTCTGGCTATGGAAATACACATTTTTCTGACAAGATTTAATAGAACCGGTTCTAACTGTGAATTTCTTAGCTCTGGGTGTGGGGTGTCACAGTTACTTGTATTAAAACGACTGTTTAAAACGTGCGTGCATAATACTTATTCTTGCATAAAAATTGGCTGCTATTATTACGTCTCCTGTTCTCATTAAAATAGGTGCAAGTAGGCGACCATCATAAACAAAACGTCGTTGTTGTCATTTTGTAGTACGTTTGCGTGTTCAAGATCCGACAGTCGCTTATTTACTTTCCATGACTTCGTTTCTGTGTATTCTTTTTTTTTCCTCATTACAGTTTGAACTTTCACTAGATGCATATCAAATATGCGGTTAATAGTAAGACCTTGTTTTAGCAGGTTGCCATGATACTGAAACGAACATACCTTTTTTTATGCAACCGAACTTTTGAATCAGATCCCGGAAAACTACCCCCTAAAATTTGAACGAGGGAATATTCTAAAATTCTACAGTCGCCTATATTTATAGGGCAACTATAGCTGCACCTTAGTTAAAAACATACTCTCTGAACTTCTCGAAGTTTACTTCTTTCCCTCAAGTAGTAACATTTATGGTTTTCATTAAAAGAAGCCAGGCAATTTGGAAGTTTCGCTCAGAGGATGCCAAATTAGGCTTTGACATATTTACGTACTACTGACCTTTGAACAGAATCCGTGTGTGGTTTATGTAGCTTTACTCTGTGTAGGCAATTTGTTCGTACAGAAATTTAATTAACTTTAACATGTAACATAACGGACAATGCACGTATAATGCAGCACTAAGGCACGTTTTCTTTTCCGTTGTTGCCGTGGAAAAGCAATAAATGTTAAATATTCTAGGTGTGTGTCTGTATTCTTGCCTTAGTTTTCAGGCATCAGACATGATATCGCATCTTCTCTGCGCCTTATTATATTGTCATCTAATGGCGTGTCTATTTATACCATAGTCTTTATCATTATCTCATTAAGGGCATTATCTTCGAAAAATTTCATTGAAAATAAAATGTGTTCTGATTTTCTCTGCAAATTTTGTCTTAAACGCTTCTCATTCTGAGAAGAATTCAGTGAAATACTTTCAGAAATGTGCATAGGTTTTTATGTAAACTGCCGGTTATTCTAATCAGATTTTAACGAAACACGAATTTTCATACCAGATTTTCGAAAAATCCTCAAATATCAAATTTCATGAAACTCCGTCCAGTAGTAGCCGATTTTTTTTTATGCGAATAGACAGAGCTGACTAATCTAATAGTCGCTATACGCGCTTTTGAAAATGCGGCCAAAAATTAAGGACTATTCCCTAAGAGGGACTAGTCCAACTACTACAGAAGAACCTTTTTTGTTACTCGACAATTCACGTAGTCCGGAAGACATGTTTGTCAGAAAATGGGTTAGGTGACGTGATAATGGATGGCAGTGCGTTGGTTCGATGTGCTCCGGGAGATACAGTGCTGAGCAGGAGACAGAGGACGCTACCCTCCATGCTTTGTCTTCGTGTAAAAAAATTCCTCTAGAGAGACAGAAAACTGTTTTTCTTTCAGTGAATAAGGTCAAGTAATAAATCATAAATACAGAATTTTCCATGCTGCTAAGTGTTGGGTTCTTCCTTCAGACTGATCGAACCAAACTGCCAAAACCGAAGCGCATTCCGCTAAAAACCTGAAGAAAATCTCATGCCTCCAAAATCTGTGAGCTCAACCATGTACCCTAATTGACTTATACCGCTCATCGTGATAGGGATTTTAGGGTGCGAAAGACACATATTATTGGCTTGGGACGCAGTGAGCCTAATAAGGACCCACTGCGGAGAGGATAGATAATTGACCTTCCGCCTTTTAAATGGATATAACCAGTACTATTTTGAAGATTCGGAAATGAAGATAACAATGTAATTACGGTGAGGTAAGAGCGATCGAACCACAAGAGTTGGAACATAATTGATTTTCAAATAAAACAATTAGGACAGTACTCTACGTGTAGTGTGTTCTTATTAACATAAGTGTTAATGGCCAGTTTCAAAAACATACAACAGCTATTCTTTAATTTCCCCGACCGTCTACTACAGAACATTTAATAACCCATATTAAACATCAATTTCAAAACCTCAGTGCTAATTATCTGATAGAGCGATCAATCTGTAAACTGAACCGGAAGATTCAGCACCACGAACACTAATATTTGACAGTCGATACGGTTTTTATCTCATTCCATTTGTCTGTCAATCTCAAACCACAAATCCGTAAAATCAGTCTTAATCTTATCTAATATAATTCTTGGCCTTCCAAGTGGTCTCTTCTCCAAGAGGTTTACAGACTCGAAATAGGTATTCGTTTTATAATCACCATTAATGCTTCATACCCTTTCGCTCATTGTCACTCCCTGGACCTAAATGTTCTAACAGCACTTGGTGGTCTGATAAACCACGAATCTATTATTCAGCAGCGTGCAGTCAGAGTAGCAAATCAATAACACGCGCTGCTTACTACTTTCAACGATAATATATATATATATATATATATATATACATTTTTATCAGTTAAATTAAAGTCGCACACAATCAAGCAGGCACGCACACACACACATAACTTCTAAGATATTTTATTTGACAGACTTCTCATGTCATAATAATGCTAGTGAATATTTCCACTAATATCCTTCGTTCAAAATATCTTCCATATATTTATTAAATATAGCGTCACACAACAGCAGCATCAATAATTTACAGTGGTTACTTTTGCTTCGATTGTTCACCGTCGTGCCAGTTTCTTTTCCTTGATTGTGTAATCGTGGCGTTTGTAGTTAGAACAAAAAGAAACTATGATATAGCCTACACGTAAATATTCCGTGATATAGGACATGCAAATCGGCACGAGCTAGCCACGTTTTTGTACGTACAGGAAAGGATGATAACAGTGTATACTTTCTTTTATTCATGGCACATATAAACCACGTTGTATAACCCTCTGCTTATAATGTATATGTTCGTAAATACACAGCCATATAACTCTGTTAAGCTTCAATTCACAGTAGGTACCCAACGAACTTACCAGGTTTAAACTTTTCTCATTTTTTCAAACTTTACGTTTGTTTAGCGGTGGCATGGGTTTATTTATATTCCTTTCTTATACAGTCTCTAATTGAACAAGTTTTCTCTTCCTACGAGTAAAGAAATATAGGGGGTGTGACCTTAAATTCCTTTAATTTTTCATTTTCCAATCTACATATGTCACATTACAGTTTTTTTTTAGTAATAACAACTCCCTCTCTCAGTTCTCCCAAAATGCGCGCGCTCACAAGCATATCACAAGAGGATTCTCTGGAGCATTAGGATACCTCATAAAGTTAACCTCACAATATTACACGCTAAAATGACAGTAATATCTCTACAAGGATCTGTTACTAAATTAAAACAACTTCGTCATCATTTTCAATAAGAAGTATGGAAAACATCTGAATGACGACTCTATTGTAGATGTTCATTAAGAAGTTCTCATTTTGAAATATCGGTTGTGTGTCGACTTGAGATGAGACTCAACCGGGTCCCGGGAACAACGAAGTGCTGTATCATCTTACTTCGAAAACAGATATTTTACTTACACACACCAGTCTATTCTGTTTGCATCATATGTGTGTTACTTAAACGGATCTTGAAGACTGTAGTCTGCTGTCACGTAATTCCTTGTTACCTGGAAAAGTGTACCGAAACTTAAGCCAAACCTGTTGCTTTCGTTGTCAGGGTAGGTACGGACATCAGCAGCTTTCCTCAGTTTATCCTGATTGCGACAGAAATACGTTATCTGAAACGTCAGTTTATATCCACCAAACTTCACAGACTAACATCCACAGCAACAGCAAACTTAACAGTCCATGTCATGAGGCCCTCGAATCTCGTACATATTCAATTAGCTGGATATCGCAAACATTCGTTTGCGAGTCTTCATATTTGTAATTATATTGTTGCTGTGGGAAATGGCCAACGACTTACACGTTTTCTTATGTATATTGGACCGTGCATCATCTTGATAGTTGAGTAAAGCGAGACCAACTTGATGTCACTTGCTTTATTATTTCTTTACTTAATGCTCAACATGTTTCGGATGTATTGACATCCGAAACCATGTTGAGCATTAAGTAAAGAAATAATAAAGCAAGTGACATCAAGTTGGTCTCTCTTTACTCAACGACCTACATGTTGTTGTATAAAGTTGTTATAAATGAACTGTGTTTGGTTCAAATCTCTAGATTGTGGGTACTCATGGGCACTATTAAACACACACTTCTCTTCCAGCTACATCGGTGCTCACTGCCCTAGTCACTGCTGCAGAACTGATACATAAAGTAGCTACAGTTACATTCAGCAACCCACACATTTCTCGAGCGATAAACACTAGGTGCCGACTAATGAAAACGAAACAAAAAAAAGAAGAAGAAGGAAAATACCTTCCCCTGCCCAGTCTGCTTATACAAATGAAAGCTTCTCCCCCCGTGATATATCATAACACTAAAGTTTAATATCTCTGCATTATTTCACAGGCAATGCTACTAATTTATGAAACGGTCGCTTAAATTGTCCAGAACTGTTTTTCATTGTTGCTACTCTTACGTGTCCATCTGTACCTGGAAATGTTTCACTGATAATTGCTAGTCTCCAAGACATGGGAGGTAAGTCATCTTCTCGAAGCAGCACTTGCATTCCGGGCTGGAGGTCTGGTTGCTGGCTGCGCCATTTGTTGCGTTGTTGCAAGTTGTTCAAGTAGTCGGACGACCACCTTTTCCACAACTGCTGATTGAAGCGTTGAACTCGCTGCCATCTGGATAAGCTGTACATTGTTGTATTGGTAAAGTCTGGCTCAGGAAGGAAGGTCAACGGAGCACCAATAAGAAAATGACCTGGACTCAAATAACTAGGATCATTAGGTTCGTTGGTTAGTGCTATGAGAGGTCGTGAATTCAATCACGCTTCTACTTGTGTAATCAAAATGCTAAATTCCTCAAAAGTCAAAAATGCCTTGCCAACAATTGGACTAACTAAACCTAGTGGATCAAATATGGTAGCAACGATAGAAGAAATAACATGTTTGCTGACGGGAGACGTTTTAGGCTCTCGCAATTTTTTTACACATGTTCCCTTGCTAATCAGGAACTGATCTGATAAAGGATGCTGTAGCAAACCGAGTGTTTTGATGCCTTCATTGCTGTCCAGCTCAGTGGGTACATCCATTTCCCTGCAGTCAGGAGGGACTGCTTCTAATATGCTGGGGTGACTGGCACAAAACTTGCGTAACTGAAATCTCCCTCGTCCCAAGAGCGCGATGAGTTCTTGCTCCAGTCTTAGTGCATCTTCTATGGTGTTGGCTCCACACAGAGCATCATCCACATAGAAATTGTTTGTTAATGTTTCTGGTGCTAGTGAAGGGTCCTTTGATTCATCTTCTGCAAGCTGTTGTAAACAACGTGTTGCTAGATAAGGTACTGATGCAGTGCCATACGTCACCGTTGACAGCTCGTATGTTCTTAATGGTTCCTCAGCGAATATTTTCCACAAAATTCGTTGCAACTCTCTCTCGTCTTCATGAATCCTCACTTGGCGGTACGTCTTAGCTATGTCTACGGTGAATGCAATTTGGCATGTTCTAAATCGTAAAACAATGGAATAAAAATCTTGTTGTATTGTATGACCTACAAGAAGTGTATCATTCAAAGACAGTCCGTTACTCGAACGACAGGAGCCATCAGAAACAACGTGAGTTCATGTTGTACTGCTGGAACCCTTGAAAACCGCGTGATGTGGAAGGTAATACCGTTCCTCTGTGCTGCTTATGTCTTCATTAATCTGGTTCATATGACCCAGTTCTTCATATTCTTGCATAAATTCAGAATATGTTTGATGCAAATCTGGATGTTCCTGAAACCGTCGCTCTAGCTGATGAAATCGTCGCTTTGCTTGTTCATATGACTGTCCTAGACGACCTTGACCTTCACGTCGAGGAAGTCTTACAATGTACCGTCCTGTATCATCTCGTGCAGTATGCTTCTTGAAGTGTTCTTCACACAAAATTTCTTCAGCTGTCCATGTCTTATTAGGCTATTCTTCAATTTCCCAAAATCTCTGTAGTTGCTGATCTAAGTTGTCACTGTTGCGGATGAAGAAATTTTCCTTGGAACTTCTTCAGGCGCTGCTAAAGGTATCTTGCCTGAAACTATCCATCCTAGATCTGTATCCTGTAAAACTGGATAATTTCCTGGTCGCGTCTCCTTATCATGGCGAAGAACTTCAAAGAATACATCAGCTCCTAACAGAATGTCAATGGAGTTGGGTCTGTTGAAATTCTCATCTGCTAACATCAATCCTGCCGGGATACCCCAGTCACTACTCTCTACAATTGTGGCTAGAAACATTCCTGTTATCTTGGGAAGTACGGCGCAATCTATTTTAATTTCCCAATTGCTAAATCTGGATTTATCTCAAGTGAAGCTGCATAATGAGTTGTTTTTGTAACCTCATTAACACCTTGAACAGGTACATGAACCTTAAATTTTCTCAAATAAAGTTGCTGATCTAAACACTCTGTTACAAAATGACCTTGTGATGCTGAATCCAACAATGCTCTACACTTTACTAATTGTCCACATTTATTCCTAACACAAACTATCGCTGTAGCAAGCAGTATCTGTGAAGATGGCTTTCCCTTAGATGTATGACAGACTGTTACGTCTGACTGGCTGCCGGTATTTCGTTCAGTTCTGGTCGACTGTCGCTGACGTTCATTGTTGCAATCGTTACGATTGTTTCCTGACCTGGCTCAGACTCACATGGCAACAGTGAATTATGCTTCCTTCTTCAAAATTTACACCTCCATTCCACCTTACATTATGATATCATACGACTGGTACCCAAGCAATTAAAACATAATTGATTCCGCTTAATTAAATTCAACTTCTGCTGTGAGCTTGCTTTCTTAAACTGCTTACGTCTATACAAGGGATGGTTGCCTCTACACAAAACGCATGAGCTGTGTGTGGCTACATATGCATGCTTGGTTGGCTTGCTAACGCCACTGTTGTTATTATTCCTAGGGTGCTGACTTGCGTGAATTAGTTCAAGAGCCTGACATTTGCCTTCCAGGAATTTAATGATTGCTTCAAGCTCAGTGGTTTCTTGGGAAACTGCTTTCATCTACCATTGTTTTCTGGTTACTTCATCCACATGCTCTATCAATATCTGAGACAACAACACTTCATTCAAGGGTACGCTCAAGTCTAATGCCTTAATAGCGTCCAAATTGCTTTGAAACTGATTGATCAATGCTCTTAAATTCGTGGCTGATTCCTTGTTGATCGCTGGCAGTGACAATAATGATTTCACATGAGCTGCAGCTATTAGACGCTCATTGTTATACCTATCACATAGCAAATTCCAGGCTACATGAAAGTTCTGCTGTGTAACTGGAAGATTCTGAATTAGCTGATACTCTTCTTTAGTTACAGTAGACAACAAATAGAAACATTTTTGAACATAGTTCAGCCGTTAGTTATTAATTATTAAACAGTTACAAGTGTCATAAAATGTTTAAACTCTGTTATCTGACCTCCGAAATTTGGAATTTCAATAGTGTACAATTTAATCTTAGGCGCTAAACAATTACCATAATCATGCGTTGCTCTACGCTTCTGTGA
>Ga0123355_10022638_pt1 | contig 10076 bp, 5 predicted proteins | sample TergutEmb28metaG_3_FD_89872 | JGI IMG/M metagenome (GOLD analysis project Ga0123355, IMG submission 89872) | Embiratermes neotenicus P1 segment gut microbial communities from Petit-Saut dam, French Guiana - Emb289 P1 | ecosystem: Host-associated > Arthropoda: Insects > Digestive system > Gut ...
CATACGCCCACGCCGCCCCCTAGAGAAAACTTACAATTGTTCAAATCTCGGCTTTCGACTCACTTTCACACGTACGTGTGCAGGAAAAACTAGCCATAGGGGTCCTATTACTACTTCCGTCACTACGAAACCAAAATTATCATTACTAAAATCATTTTCTGCAAGTCATATTTTTAGTTAATCTGTTTAATCTTATTCAGTACGTCGTCATCATCATGATCATTATCATGATCATGATCATCATGTAGCTACATGGAGCTGGGCCACCTGTTGACCTGGTCCGATCTCACACATCCACAAGTCTCAACAATGGTCTCCTCTGGTTCCTTCTGCCTTTTGGTCTGTAGGCTTATATTATTCTCGGAAATCTCTTGCGAGGCTTTATGATTGTATGATGCAAACATTTTCTTCTGTATTCCTCTATTTTGTCCAAAACTGGGGTCATATATAGTGCATATATATGTATATATATATACACATACATGTATATATACCCATACATGCATACATACTACATGTGACTCCAGTTTTGGACTATATATATATAAATATATGTGTATATATACATATATGTATATATATGTGTGTGTGCATATATAGTGAATGTATATACAATGTATTATCGATTATGGTTGTAATGCTGGAGAGGACGTGCACGGATAATTGAGAAACACGAATAATCCAAAACAAGGACCCTATAATTTATTGAGACATGAAAAAGAATAAAACTCTAATGTATTTATTACATTCGTAATACACAATACATAGCTAGCTTACGGTTATTGTTTAGGTAAACAGTTCGTGATTTTGTTTGTTTCGAGGATTTTGTTCGATACTCGGCGTTAAATCACGTTATTTCCCAGGTTCATCATTCGTCATTAGCAAATTGCGGTCGTGCACGAATAATCCGCAAACCGCATAATCGAGAGTAAACTGTATTTAAATTGTAAATAACAAAATACGTTGACTGGAACTTTGTCCCAACATAAACAGTTTTTTGAACTAGAACCAGCTAGAAGTCTTCAAAATCCTAAACTACATATGTGCTAAATGTTAATGCTAACTTTTTTTTCAACAAAAATGATTTTATTTCTCTTCTCAGCAAATTTTAAATTTCACAAATGCATCATGACTCCATGAAGCTAGTAATGACATAAAATAAGTTTAGTTCGCAGACAACCCGCGTCTCTAACACTACCCCTGACTCGTCTGTCTGTGCAAGAAGTCGGCAGCACGCGACGCCAGGTTTAGTAACAACATTCAATATCCAATTTCCAATATCTCTCCTAATATATAGACCTATGTCTTGACATAATTTATCATATCCTTGGAGGACTTGTTCTTGTGCTGCAAGACTAATACCCTTGCATAGTCTATGCAAGTACTACAAAATGAGCTGCAAACCGCGTTAATACCTAAGAGTTTACCGGTGTGAAATGCAGAGTTTTTCATGAGTCGTTTGAAATGACGTAGTTCTTGTATGCCTCCTGCCACAAAGTTTGTAAGCAAGTTTCGGATTAGCGAAAGCAAGAAATGCCAGCCTGTTTGCTCGTATAACTAGCAACACTTTTTTCCACATAAAATAGATACGTTAGTAGAAATTGTAAATACCGTATTTCCCGCCTCACAAGAAGCTATAGGTGACAAGACACACCCAATAATTAGTACAGTATTTTTGCATATTTAATGCCCTTCTTACGTCCATTGTTAAGAAGCAATGTGCTTTTTGGGAGACTCTTTTCGGACGGGAGGAGAAAGTCTTATGAGATGGGATGTGTGGTATAAAATTACGTAGGCTATCTGCGTCTGAACCCTACGGTGACAGGAATAGCGCAGTCAGTAGTGATTAGGCTATGGGCTGGGCGGTCAGGGTTCGAATCCCGACATGATGCAAACGATTTTTCTCTTCTCCAACACGTCCAGACCTTATCTGAGGTCTCCCAAAGCCTCCTATTCATTAGACGAGGGGAGATTGTCGGGGTTAAAGCGGCCGGGGCGTGATGGAGATCACATCCTTCTAGAGTGGAGGTTAAAAATGGTATGAGGCATAACTCGAACCCTCCTATATGCTTTCAGAGCGTAGACAGAGATTTTTTGAATGCATCATTTGACATAAAATGGCGTCTGGGTTTGGAATGACATATTTTATCGTCATTATTTGTTACTGTACTCTTGTGACACACAGAAACTATTGTGAACAGTATTTCACTTACTCATACTCTGCAATATCGTCTTGTTACAAACTGCTCTATGTGAAATATACTGCAGTCAGTTTAAAAGTTGAAGTATTCAAATAGGAACTGTGTGCATTCTGTATATTGAAAAATTGTTTTAAGATTTATGAGATTCACTCATTCATCCCAGTTTGCGTCCTTTATGTCAAATTTGTAGACGATTTTTAGGCGCGTATATTATCTTCGTCAAGTCTGTTCGTCTGTCCGCACGGTATATTTCGAAAATATGTCGAGAAAATCGTAAAAATCTGACAAAAATAACGGTTACTTTACAAGAAGACCATTTAATTTCATCATAATGTTGCCCACAATTCTTCTTAATATATTTAATTCTTCGTAAAATATTTAATAAGGAATTCGTAGATAAAATCAAAATATACGGGTACATTTTATGTTCAATGAATTTTTTCCGAGAATAGTGGTGTTTACGAGACGATTTGGAAGATATGGGACAGCCAGACCGGTCACAGATGACAATATGGCGTAGACGCTTTGCATGCTGGATAACTTAGGCTAGAGACACACACTCAGATAATGTAATACTTATTGCCTTTGCACGGTAAAAGTGGCTTCTCGAACGCGTCTCTATATTACGTTGATACATGCAATGCCTGTCTTGTTCTTTGTTTGTTGGTTGACGCATGTAGAGAACTGCTAACGAATAGATAGATCCGGATGTGTGTGTGGTTTTGTTGCAATTGTTTTAAATTTTGATCCACACTGATATTTTTATCACAGTTACTGTGAGCTATTTATGAAGTGGTTACACAGATTGTGTCTATTGTGTATATCTGTGTTGTTTTTGAGCAGTTTATTAGTGTAAAAATAACGTTACAGCGGGGCATAAAATTAGACACAAGGGCCAGTTAATATGATTGTAACGGAAAACGTTAGAACAGTTTATTTACGTTTGAATTAAAAGCCACCAATGTCTAAGAGTGTCCGCAGAATTGCAAAAAGCGAGTGTTAACGTCATCATGCCTGTCTTTCGGCATGGAACAACTTGGCTACCACGGCAAGGGGTTTTATGAAATTTGATATTTGAGGAGTCCTCGAAAACCTGCAGATAAAATTAAAGTTTTATTAAAATATATTAAGAATAACAGGCATTTACATGAAGGCAGAAGCACGTGGTGGCGCAGTTGGTTGAGGCGGGTTCGATTGCTTGTGGCGCCATTGGAATTTTTCATTCACGTAATCCTTCCGGCCTTACTATGTCCCTGGGGTCGCCTCAGACTCTAGCAGAAATGAGTACCAGGAATATTTCACGGGGGCTAAAGGCTGCCGGTGCGTAGGGCTGACACCCTTACCTCCTTCATGCGCCACATGTCTGGAAATCTGGGAGACTCTAGCTCCTAGAACCCTCAAGTTTTTTCCATGCCTGTGCAGGGATTGATTTACCTGCTTTACATGAAACATAATTGTACAGCAATATGTCGCTGAAATATTCTTAGAATGAGAGTAGTGTTTCTGACAAACTTGTACATAAAATCAAAACACATTTTATATTGAATACCTTTTTTCACCGAACATCGCGCCGTTTATGAAAAATGTGGAAAATCCGGTACAGCCAGACAGGCCACAGATAGCAATATAATACGACGCAGAAAGGATGCGATTTTCCTGCCGGATAATTAAGGCTACAGACACAAACTCAGAAATTGCAATACTTATTGCTTTTCCACTGCAACAATGGTTACTCTAAACCGCCTCAATTTCACTTTATACGTACATTGCTTGTCGCGGTATATTGTGTGATTATATTCACGCTTATTAAGTAGTGACTAAAATATGTTGCATTTAGAAGGATTTCTGATAAAACAGTATACATTTCACGTGATGCTGTTATTAATATACCGAAGTACGGAGTGATGTGTACAAGGCATAGAATTCTTACAGTAACTGTGTATGAATGAAACAGGGGGTAATAAATTTGTAGCTTGCTACGTTGCGACTAGCTTTGCTATAATGATCTTGTGTCTGCACAAATTCAACATAAAGCCTTGCCAGGTGGGAAAAACACTGAAGGACTGACATATAAATGTGTAGATAGCCCATAATATATTTCCATGCGTGTTTCAGTTTCAATGGAAAGTACGTGAAATATACGTATCTCTTCCTAGCTTTGAAAGAACCGAAGATGTGAAAGTGTAAATCTGTCGTGGATTTTATTTGCTTATCTCGAAATTCTTAATGGACTGTGTCTGTAGATGATAATGTTTTTACGACAAAATACGTTGCCTTCGGTTCGTCTCCTCTGTAAAGATTGCTGAAGATACCAGCAAGGTTTATAGAGCTCTGTCTCGAGGGTCTCGTCCAAGTGTCAATGGTCTGCTCATAAAGTGGCAGGATAGGAAATCCTTGCGTTATTTTGCAAACGACCTGCACTGATGCTCACACAAATGTCTTCTAAAGAAGCTAGTGGCAACATTTCTGTCGTTCAGAGAATCAACATAAACCTGTCAAATAACTTCATTCGTTCTTCGCAACTTGGGCTATATTCACTGTCGTATACTTTTATTCACTTTCAGAACCTCGCACAGAAGTATTTTAGAAGTTTCTTGCTCACTTCTCTTGCGACTTGCTGTTCTTTCATTTTGTATTATTTATTTCCTTCGATTTTGTCTTTGTTTCCTTCTTGATTCTTGTGCCTACACTTTGTCTCTATATTTTATTCTTTTCTTGGTTTTTTCTTCTCTTGTTACTTTTCTTTCTTTTTCCATATATATCTCCTGCAGTGATTATTTTTTTTCTCAGTTTCATTGATATTCAGTTTCTTTTGTTTCTTCAATCCCAATTTGTCCTTTCTAAATTTTCCTTATTTGTTTCTGCATCTTATTAATTCTATGGTTTTTCTTTCTGTCTCCCCTCATGAGCGGGTTTCCTTCTTTTCTCTCAGGTGCTTCCATACGTCTTTTTTACAAACTGTGGTAGTTTATGAACCCACTGACCTAAAGAGAAAAGCTCTTTCAAGCTTCAGAAAAAGCTGTAGAGGACTCAGTAATTCCGAAGTACTGCGGAAGCAGAGATTTCCCTATCAGTCAAAGCATCCACATGGTAACTAAGCATCTGGTGTGCTTAGACACAAACACGGAGGAGGGGAAGATGATACATATTTAGGCTGGTGAAATTGCTTGTTACGAAATACAAGGCGTTTAAAAAAATAAGTTACCAAACACTCTGACGTCGAGAAGTTTATTCTGTCATCGATATACATGTCATGTATACGTAGCAGATGATACACACCATACCTCGACATAGTCACCATTGACATATAAGCATTTGTTTCATTGTGTCCCCAAGGTTTGTGTCGCTATGTAGAAGAAATAAACTACAAGTATCTGTAGCTAATAGGAGAGAGTTTGATTCCCATCGGCTTCTGTTTCATGCTGTTTGCCAGTCAGGTCTTATTAAGGGGTCTAAAGAGCTGGAAATCACTAGGCCAATACTGCAAACCCGACCTGTCACTGGTTACGGTGCTACGAGAGGAAGCTTATGAACCATCTTACCTCCAGTACCCATCTTGCGCCCAGTAATTTCCATTTCTGTTGAAACCCAACAAACACCTGACTCACAAACGACTTGAAGCAGATGCCGATGTGAAGAAGGCTGTCATATCTTGCCTACGGAAGGGTGATACCGTCTTCTCGCCATGATACCAGCCCTGGTGCCACGGTTTAAATGTATAAATTCCAATCGTGAATATGTGAAAGTCTGGTGTGTAACATGTGCTACCCATGTGCTGTACATACATCGAATTCAGAATAAAGTTCTTGGCATCAGAGTGTTTGTCACTTTATCTCTTGAAATTTCTTTGTATTATTGGGCTGATTAAATCAAGGAATAGGTAGACAGGGCATATTTCGCATGTGGGGTGGGTGGGATACATTACTTTGTTGGGGGCTCCCTTTAATTAAGAGTAAGGACAGATGTTATCTTGATCTGATACACGGCGTTGCGATCTGGAATGCAGGCCTATTCAACCGCCTGCAGTTCGGGTCCAGTACATGTAAATGCGGTAACGAATAACTGGTTTGCATGAAAGTCAAGTCAACTGCCAGCTTTTGAAAGGAGTTGAAGCAATGAATCTAGTTATTTCTGTTCTTATTGCAGAAAACTACGGGCAGAGCGGGATCCAAGCTTTCAGAGAGTTAGCAGAGAAGGCCAACGTCTGCATCGCGAAAGAAGACTCTGTGCTTAGCAACGCGGAGGATGAGGTATTCGACAGGGTTCTCCGGAAGCTGGACGAGGACAAGAACGCACGCGTCGTCGTTTGTTTCTGCGAGGGTATGACAGTTCGAGGACTGCTCGCTGCCACAAAACGACTCAATCTGACTGGACGCTTCCTCTTCCTTGGCAGGTACACAGTGTACTGACGTGGCAGTCCCACATTGTGCAGCGTTATGTCAGGTCTGTAAACAGTGTACTGACGTGGCAGTCCCACATTGTTCAGCGTTATGTCAGGTCTGTACACAGTGTACTGACGTGGCAGTCCCACATTGTGCAGCGTTATGTCAGGTCTGTACACAATGTACTGACGTGGCAGTCCCACATTGTGCAGCGTTATGTCAGGTCTGTACACAGTGTACTGACGTGGCAGTCCCACATTGTGCAGCTTTATGTCAGGTCTGTACACAGTGTACTGACGTGGCAGTCCCACATTGTGCAGCGTTATGTCAGGTCTGTACACAGTGTGCTGACGTGGCAGTCCCACATTGTGCAGCGTTATGTCAGGTCTGTACACAGTGTACTGACGTGGCAGTCCCACATTGTGCAGCGTTTTGTCAGGTCTGTACACAGTGTACTGACGTGGCAGTCCCACATTGTGCAGCGTTATGTCAGGTCTGTACTAGCACGTGACATTCCCATTTTGTTTATCGTTAAGGTAAGTTTGTGATAACATATGGCTTTCCCATTTTTGTACCGTTATGGTAGGTTTGTGCTAGAAAATGGCGGTTGCACTTTGTTAGATGTCAAGAGAGTGTTTCTAACTTAAACCCACGGTAATTGGTGTCTCAGGACTTCATACATATTTCTGTGGATTTGCTTGTGTGTATACGTACTTAAGCCACGTTTACTCATACTAGTTATGTATATTAATGTGTACTTGCCTAATACAGATTACGTTATGATTTGCTTTTATGAATGTGCACCTATTCGTGTAGAACTATTATTGTACGTGACATAAAAATTGGCACGGGATAGTGAGCAAGCTTCGCAGAAAAAACAGTAGTGGAAACATTAGCCGAACCGAACAATACCGAGCGGATCCGAGTCAGCTCGTCACAAATTCACGTGATCGCAGTCCGCCATTTTCCTTCCCTCTCACCAGAATTGTATATATTTTCTCGAATCTTTTTTGTTTGTATTTCGAATATTTATACCAATCCCACTGTAATTATATCGTCAAAAGTAGGTGTATGTGCCATTCGTAATATGTGTCAAAAAGCACTGAACGTAAAATTAAGTGTTTTAAAGTTGCTAGAACGACACATAAATCGGAACTATATCGTGGGGAAATTTGACACTGGATAAGTTTCCAGCATTTTTTGCCGGACCTGAAGCACCCGCTGAGCATGCCGAAATACTGATTGCTCTGAAAATCCTAAGATATTACTGTTGGATGCAGTTTTATTTAACAAGCTCGACGCAAACCGGTCTGAAAGGCAGTTGTTTAGTGGTCCAATGCACATTGATAAGGCCAAATAATTATACTATATTGCACTTGGTGTTGTGTGGGTATATATGCATTTACACTTTAGATATATTTGCCAACAGCTTTATATACAGCCACGTTTATATTAAAACACTGTACTGTGAAGACTTGTGTCCACATACAGCAAACTAGTGTTTATACGCTCCTACATGACAGCAGAGCCCTTTGTGTAGACACGCATGCTCAGATACGTTAATGCTCAGCTCATGTCAGCACTTCAGGACTGATTCAGTACAGGGTCCTGGTGCTTCTGCGTTTACAATATTCTTTCCTGTTGCAGCTAATGTCAATGTCGGCATTAGTTCGAAACGTGTAATTAGCATCAAACTTTTGCCTCTCTAATCCCGAGAATAGTCCTCGGCACAAAACTGATAGGACGTTTTTGAGTTTCTCGGGCAAAAGAGACGTGGTGATGGCCATTTCTTAGATCGAAACCCTGTAGGCAAGGCTTCTCCATATTCCCCCGTAATAACTGAGCATGAACTTCGACATTGCCATGTTACACATGACGTACCTTGCTTACAATTAAATGGTTAGGCAATTCTGGGCTGAAATTAAAGTATTATTGTAAAGTACTTGGAGCAAATAAAACGTCTTCCACGCAGTTACGACCGTACTGCGTGTATTTTATTTTGTGGAATATATCCAAAGAGGAAGTCTGCCATCCAGAACCAAGAACACCTGACAAACTGGAACAAAAAATATCGACCTGAACTTGTTGAACCTGTTGGACTGTTTACACCGTCTAACGGATTAAGACGTGTCTAATGTACGAATCCATTAGACGATGGACAAAACCCGCAAATTTAATGAGTTAAATTATGCTGGACCACCGTCTGGACCGCACAGAATAAAACAATTAAAGATATCTGACGTTGTTCATTTTCTTCGTAGGAAAAGCTTTCAGTTTTTGTCTTCATCGTTGCACAAGTGAGTCCAAAACGCTGGTATCTGTGTTGAGATCTGACACTAAATGTTACTGAAGGGGTTCGGACGTTGTGCAGGGATTGTATGCACGTAGGAACATAGCGTTCAGTTTAAGCGACGCCGTTATTTGACATTAATATTTACTTTAACGTAATTGTGTATAAAAAGTATATCTATCAGGCGCCACGTCTGAAAGCTTACAGATATTTGTAGCTTTCAAATAATATAATTATGTTACCATGTCATAATTATAACGCAATAAATATCTCCTTAGTACAGATACCATCGTTGACAGGGTTGATGTGCTGTATTATTTGAAACTGTTTCTCGAATTGCCTTGTGTAGGTATAGCAGGATTGGAGGTGGCCGGAAGCCGGGCACTTCCCCAACACTTCCGAGCATTGTCAATCAGTCTTTAACAAAGGGCCGAGTCCACGCAAGAAACCCGATAATTAGGTGGTGTCCCACGTGGTTAGAACATGGGAAGTCCTTAGGGCATCCTGTTGATGTTCAAGCAGTGCCTATCCAGCACAACTCTGATGAATGACTTATAGGATTTAAAGTCCAATGGCGCTGTAATTAACTCTCGACCGTGTTAATTAACTTGCTGCTAAAGATGAGGACGTGACAAGAACTAACGTCTTGGGGATCTGTTCCTGCCCATGTCAATTAAATGAACAGTTCTGACAGTAAAATCCATTAACCCTGTCCATGTTGGTTTCTGTATTAGGGAATATTACTTGTGTTACTGTACTTGTATAGTGACGTATTTCCCTTGCATAAGAGTCACAAATAGCTGTGAAGTATTCGCAGATGGCACGAGACATTCTTTTAAAGGCGTGTCCTGTGATACGTATTTTCAGACCAGAATGGTAAAGGCTTCGAAAGCAAAATTATGTAGTAGCAGTAGTAGTGGTTGTTGTAGTAATAGTAGTAGCAATATGGTGATATTAGTAGTAGTAGTAGTGGTGGTGGTGGTGGTAGTAGTAGTATTAGTAGTAGTGGTGGTGGTGGTGGTGGTGGTGGTGGTGGTAGTGGTAGTAGTATTAGTAGTAGTAGTGATGGTGGTGGTGGTGGTAGTAGTATTAGTAGTAGTGGTGGTGGTAGTAGTAGTAGTAGTAGTAGTGGTGGTGGTGGTGGTAGTAGTATTAGTAGTAGTAGTGGTGGTGGTGGTGGTGGTGGTGGTAGTAGTAGTAGTA
>Ga0123355_10022639_pt1 | contig 10076 bp, 4 predicted proteins | sample TergutEmb28metaG_3_FD_89872 | JGI IMG/M metagenome (GOLD analysis project Ga0123355, IMG submission 89872) | Embiratermes neotenicus P1 segment gut microbial communities from Petit-Saut dam, French Guiana - Emb289 P1 | ecosystem: Host-associated > Arthropoda: Insects > Digestive system > Gut ...
GAAGGTTTATTACACTTTATTGAAGTTTTTGGTATGCCAGCTTTAACCCTTAACCCAGTAGGAGACGGTACTTTTGAATCTGCCTTAGGAAATGTATGGTTTAAAAATGTTGATGGTTATATATTTTTAATGACAGGTAATTCTGTAGCTTCCGAAAGAATTGAACCAACTGTACCCCTTGATGCTGAGTGGTTAATTGGACAGGTTTATTTTACCCTAGCAGACGGAACTACACATCAAATAGGTTTGGTTTCATTTAACGAAGAAGGTATCCTTTACTTTACAGATGGTAGTTCAGTGTATTTTTGGGAGCAATATGACCATTATACATTCTTTACTCTTGGTAGAGGCAGAACTTTTGGAACTGTAGTTGAATATAGCATTGAAGATGGTGTTATAGTTGGGCATGAAAGCGGAATCACTTTTATTATCCAACCACATACATTCATTGATGAACCAGAAACCCCAGTAACTAATGAAACTACCACACCAACACCACCCGTACCCGCTGGTGATACTTCTGTTCCATCGCTTCCAACGAATTAATTTATGCTCATGTAACGAACCAAAAAACCATCCGATAAAGGATGGTTTTTTGATTGTCATTATATTAGTTAAGAATTAACCAAAGATAACAACAGGACCTTCTACGCGTAAGTCGTAACCAAATGCGTTAGCAACAGCGCGGAAAGGTAGATACAAACGGTCTTGGTAGTTGATTGTAGCAATTTGACCGTAAGGAACATTTGTTAGGTGACCAGAGAATTCAGCAATATCCCATGCACGGTGAGTACCACCTGATACATAAACACCAATGAATCTGTTTCCAGTTCTAACAGTTACAGTTACAGTTCTTTGACCATCAGAATGCAAACCACGAATAGTTACTTCACCAGCACCTGGGTAGTTTTCAAGTACTTCAGCACCAGCAATGTCGGCAAATACACGTAATGATACAAAACCAACACTTGTAGTAGGACCACCAGAAATAGCAGGATTTACTGATGGGAATTCACGGAATACTACAGGAGGATTAATAGTGTGAGCACCATCATCTCTGGTAGTTGTGAATGGGTCTGTGGTTAGAATTCTTATTTCACTTGGAAGATGAGGAGGTTGGAATTGACCTGTACCTGTTCCAAGACCAGGTAAGCCTACATCAGGACCACCAGCAATAAAGTCAATAAACCTTACGCCATAAGGACGCATGTTAAACATACCAACAGAACGACCTTCTTCAGCAGCACGAGTATTTCTTCCACCTTGTTCTTCGGCACGGTAAGCCGCCATTAGTTGAGTAGTACCACCAACAGCAGTACCAGTTACAACGATATAATACTCTTCTTCTGGATAAACGAAACCAGCAATCCAGTTACCAGTTAAGGTGATATAACCACCATCATCATCAGGAGAAGATTCGCCAATAACTTCAAATTCAACAGCGCGGATTAAACGACCGTTAACATTTACCATAATTTCACGTGGGTTAGACAATGATAATCCACTACTACCATCTGTGCGAGCTTGACCAGAGTGGAATGCCAAATCTTCTGCACGAGGCATAAAGCTACCAGATGCATAAACGATTATAGTTTCACCCATAGACAGCATACCACCAGCAGTTTCGGCAATTAATAAATCACCAATTGGCACACGACCAGGAAGGTTGTGAACGCGTCCAGTTTCGCCAGCTTCAAATGTGAGCGGACCACCTAGAAGTTCAACATGAATTGGGTCATAAACGTTGGCAATAGAGATAGTGCGAGCAGCCGTTGGAAGGTTGTTTACACCAGCACCACCAACAGTTACTGTTATTTGGTCAGAATGTTCTGCAAAGAATCCAGGAGCTACGCTTAAACTGAATTCAACTTCAATTCTTCTTCTTAAAGTACCACCAGCAGGAACAGCGTCTAAGATGTGACGGAAAGTAGCAGTGTTAGCAGAAAGTGAAAGTTCTTGGTTCCATTCAGTTGTACCAGCAACACTATTTCTCCATTGAGTTCTCCATGGGTTAATTACATTACCATTTGCATGGTTGACTATTCTGTAATGTGCGCCAAGGATTTCAACACCTTGTGGGAATGTGAATGTTACAGGTGCGCCAGGGCTTAACCCTAAAGCATTTGGAACGTTTTCAAACAATTGTAATCTTTGAGTTACACGATAATCTCCAGGTGCGCCAGTTACACGTCCACCAGGTTGATTGCCGTTATATTGTTGGCGGTCATACATCCATTCACCTTGAAGACCAGAACGGAATTCAACTTCATCACCATAAGTTTGAAGAGTTAGTTCTGCTTGGCTACGAGTAGCAACATGCACAGAACTTGCACGGTGAATATAGTTATTGTTTGTAGGCCACATTAATCTGTTATCATAAGAGTTGCCAAAATGTTCTAATCTTAGAGAATCTGGAAGACCATTAAAGTTGAGAGTAGAAGAGCCTTCACCAGAATCTAGGCGAACACGTGCAACGGAAACATCAATGTTTACATTGTGTTCTCTTGGTGCTTGTTCGGTTGGGATTAGACGTAAGCCTTCCAAACGAAGAGCAGCAGGAACAGCCGCCACAGCAGTGTTAGGTCTGCCAGTTACTGGAACGATTACAGTGAGTTCATGTCTACCATTAGCATGTTGGAAAGTAGTACGGTAAACTTGACCGTTAGAACCAATATCTACAGAACGTACAGCTTGAGAAACACGTGGTAATGGACCATTTGCAACATCCGTTGCGCCACGACCTCTGTGTTCTGTTGAAGGTACACCCCAGAAATAGTTAGGAGGTGCAAGTAATCTGATTGCCAAGTAACCAGTACCATTTGCGCTGTCTGTACCACTTGCAACTCTGTTAAAGTTACCGGCAGAAGCCTCACGGATTACCAAGTTATTTAACCCAGCAATGTGTTCAAATATAACTGCTGTTGGTGTATCAACAATAATACCTGTGCCAGGGAAAGCCGCTAAAGGACGGTCTACTAATACAGCACCTGAAGAGGTGTGCATGTTTACACGAATTCTAGCATCAGTGTGGCGAACACGGATAGGAGGCATTGTAATTCTTAATTGACCAGTAGCGTCAAGAGGAATTGTATCTGTTACAACTGGACCAGGAGTTGGAGTTACTGTAAGAAGTTCTCCGAGCACGGGAGCAGTTAGAGCCGCACCAGTTGTTACAAGAATGTTTTGGTCAACGCCACCAATAACACCAGCATTAATCCTGTTTGCGCGCCTATTAAGTGGGTTGTTAAGTTCGAGGAATGCGTCACCAGGTTCAACTGGGTCATTTGCAGGACGATTTAAGTTTGGTACAAGTGGAGCCGCTTGAGTTGCTAATTCCCAAGGAATTGGGCCAGCAGCATCTGGAAGCGTAGAAGGGTTAGTGTTTGCACCTTGAGAGTGGAACCTTGGCAAACGATAAGAACCCATAAACTGAGTACCAAGTGCACCTAAAGCGTCATCTTGAGTAATTGTTAGAGCGTTACCATTTACTTGCGCATTACGCAAGATTGTAACGATACCAGCATCTTCAAATCTAAAGTCAACGCCAGAAACAAGACCAGAAGCGGCTAACTGTGTAGCAGTAGCTGGGAATCTTGCACCTTCACTTATTTCAGTACCATGTGGGAAACGAAGTCCACCAACAGGGATTAAAGTAGAAGGGAAAGCGTGGATTGTGTAAGAATAAGGGTCTGTGCCTGGACCAGGAGTTGGAACATCAGGACCAGGGGTTGGAGTTGCACCAGGAATTGTAGGAACTTCCATTTGAGGAGTGCCAAAGAAACGAAGTAATAGATATCCTGTTTGGTGTCCTGTGCGTACAAATTCAACTACAAAGTTTTGACCATCGTCTGTACTACCCATAGTACGAAGGCGAGAGTTAATTTGTCCACCAGGAGCGCCTTGCCCTTGGATACCAGCACCATTCCAGCCACCATGAGTACCAGCGTGGTTTATAGCGGCATTTGCATCACGAGCAATTTGACCAGCATTAGTTGCTCTCATGTCAATTCTATTATCGTGATGATTCCATGGGCTTGTTACCATGCCAACATCAACGAGTGGTAAACGAGTAAAATGCCCAGATTCAGGAATTTCGTTTACAAAACGTACATAACCATCACCTGCACCACTTAGGGTTACAGGCAATACAAGATGTGTTGTAGCTGTGCCGGCAGTTTGCCCTCTCAAGTCTTGAACATTGATAGAGATTTGCCAGTCAACTACTTGACCATCAAGACGGCCATAGTTGTCGGTTGGTCTGTTAATAACTGGAACAGCTTGACCAGTACCGAAAACATTCATTGGCAAGATTGATAGAACCATCGCAAAAGCCAAAAGTAATGCTACTTTTCTTTTCATACTTTTTTGTTTTCCGGTTTTTGAAAAACGCGCCAAATGTTCGCGCATTTTTTCCGTTTCAATGCGCCCTGTGTTTCAATTATGTGTAAATAAAGTAATATTCAGCCACTCTGCTAGAGCGTAAGTGTTTATTTGATAATACCCTATTTTGCTTGATATTTCGGCTTTTTTCATTTCTTTGGAAATAAGAGGAATAAGAGAAATAAAAAAAGACCAATGGTATTTTGGGCTTTTTTTACACTCGTTTATTTATTCCAGCTTTTTTTAGTGTTTTAAGTGCGCTTGAACGTTTTTTGATAGCTCCATCAACAACTACTTTGCGGTTGGTAATTGGCGAAAACCATATTTCGTGGTCACCTTTGCCATAACGCACAAAATAGCAATCGTTTTCTAATAATGCCTTTTTTACAGTTCGTGTATAGTCTGACATTACACCACTGCTTTCATTGTTTCCAATCGCTCTGCTTCAAAAATTATTTGAAAATCTCCTGTATAATCACAGTTTAATTCCAACATTTCAGGCATGGCTATACAAACACGCTCCACTAGCTTATCAAAAGAGTCTGATTCAAGAACTATACCCAACTCGTCTTCTGATTCGGCAATCCATGTGTCTTCTTCCCATATCATTTTTACTTTGCATGTTTTCATGTTAGCACCTCTCTACCTACAGGTTCACCTGTGTCCCACTCAACAAATTCATAATCATCATCATTATAATCTTTTAAGCGTTCGGCGGTGGATAAACGTGCCTTTCCATCTCTTATTGGAAAATCCAAAATCGTAACAATGGCTTGACTACCCTTGGCAACCTTAATAGGTTCAAGCGGAATAAACTTTCCATCATCATAGTACGCTTTAACTGCTTGCATGGATTAACTCCCCTTTCTGGTTTAATTAATCATAATATACACTATATTTGTAATATCCTCAAGATTAATAACCAGGCACGCATGTAACATTAATGTAACCTACTAGCTTGCACACAAACAAACACACAACCATATGTTAAAAACAAAGCATATGGCTTTTAACTTACATCCAGGCTGTAATATTACAGTGGAATTACAAAAGGTATTGTGTGGCATAAAAATTTCACGCCTTACAATACTATATACAGAGACGCAACGGAAATTGACCAAAACACGACACTTTGCAACTTTATAAATCCCTTATGTTACAGTTATATTGCAATACAAAAAAGGGACTTGTATTGTTACAATGCCTCATGTTACACTCTCCAATGGTTGCTGGAGAAATGTGTTTTTGACATTTCTGCATTACAAATATTACGCTTTCTTTACACTATTATCTAATGCATTGACATCCATTTTTCCAGTGCTATACTCTAATCATAAGGTGAAGGTTTAACCAACCACACCTTGAAAAAAAATTTTCCGAAAGGAGGTTGCTGGTTTTTGCGGGAAATGACTAGGCTCTTCGGCTTCATTGCCTACGGGTATACCCCAGGCTTTTCAGCAAAGTTGCCCAACTTGGCAACAAGATGACTGCTTGCTTACGGGTGAACGCCGCATGGCGTGTGGAGTAGACGAAGTTGATAGTTCAAATTACCGACGTTTCAAAAAAAAGGAGCAAATTGTTTGCTCTGGTGCAATAATTTTCTGGTTAGTGTCAATAATATATATATGCAAACACTCTAGCAGAGCGGGCGCATATGTAAACGTTTGCACAAATTGAAATGCAAGGCGCATTGAAACGGAAAAATGCGCGGAAATTTAGCGCATGTTTCAAAAACCGGAAAACAAAAAAGTATGAAAAGAAAAATTGCATTACTTTTGGCTTTTGCGATGGTTCTATCAATCTTGCCAATGAATGTTTTCGGTACTGGTCAAGCTACACCAATTATTAACAGACCAACCGACAACTATGGTCGTATTGATGGCCAAGTAGTTGACTGGACAATCTCAATTAACGTTGCAGATTTAAGAGGTCAAACTGCTGGCACTCAAGTAACTCACCTTGTATTGCCTGTAACTCTTAGTGGTGCTGGCGACGGTTATGTTCGTTTTGTAAACGAAGTACCCGATGATACAGACAGACCTGCACACTATACTTTCTCTCGTCTACCAATTCATGACAGAAATCTTGTGAATGGTAGTAACTTGGCTGGTACTAGTCCTAGTGCTGCAAACCATCCTCAAAACAGAATTTGTATGAGAGCAACTCTTGCTGGTTCTTGGGTTCGCGACCATAACGCTGTTAGATGGACTGCTGGTTCTTTTAACTGGGAAACATGGAACGGCGCTGGTATTGCTGGTCAAGGCGTTCCTGGACAACAAGCGGCTTCTCGTCTTCGTACAGAAGGTTCTACAGACCATGGTAGAAACTTCCTAGTAGCTTTTGTTCGTACTGGACATCAATCAGGATATTTAATGCTTCGTTATATCCATGCTCCTGCAACAGCAGACCTTAACGCTACTGTTATGCGTTATCCAGAAATTGGTCTTCAACAACCTGGTCAAGGTCCTGCTCCTTCAGCTACACCTGAGCCTTTCTCTTATGTAATTCATGCTTATCCTGCTACTTTGATTCCTCAAGGCGGAATTCGTTTCCCTCATGGTACTCAAATTGCTGTAGGCTCAAGAATTCCTGCAACTGCAACTGAATTAGCTGCTGCTGGTTTAATCTCTGGCACAGACTTCGTATTTGAAGATGCTGGTATGGTACGTTTCATTCGTAATGCACAAATCAATGGTAACGCGATTGTAATTCAAACACCTCAAGGTTATGGTGCATTGGGTCAACAATTTATGGGTACGTTTACTATACCAAGATTCCGTCACTCAAATGACAACGAAAGAACTGGTTGGACATTCCCAGCTGCTGCTGGTCCAATTAGTGCTTCTAGCAATGGATACCGTCACTGGTTATTAGATAACCATGGACATCCAGGTGGAACTCCTGGAACTGGAACTCTTCCAGCTCCATTTAGTGGAATTACGCCTGCTCTACAAAACAATCTATACCGTGGTCACGCAACTCCAAGACCTGCTGGTTATAATGATAGATTTTTAGAGCTTGCAAATCCAGCTAACAGAAATCCTAATCGTGTAAGCGGTAATGCTGTAACTGATACAAATAGTTCTTGGACTCAATTCCCTAGCGCGGGAGTTCCACGTGGTTGGCATACTGGTAGCCAAATTGCTGGTACTACTATAAACAGTACTGGTTATGGTCCTGGTTATTTTAACCATGGTACACGTATAGCAATTAACCAAGATATTCTTGTAACAACTACAGCTGCTTTAACAGCTCCTCCACTTTCTATTCCTCAAGAAGATGTAATAATTGACCATGAAATTATTCCACTAGATGCAACTGGTCAATTAAGAATTACAATGCCTCCAATGCGTGTTCGTCACACTGATGCTAGAATTCGCGTAAACATGCACACTACTTCTGGTGCTGTGTTAGTTGACCGTCCTTTAGCAGCATTCCCTGGCACAGGTTTAATTGTTGATAATCCAACAGTTGTAATCTTTGAACACATTGCTGGTTTAAACAACTTAACAGTGCGTGAAGCTGCGGCTGGTAACTTTAACAGAGTTGCAAGCGGAACAGATAGCGCAAATGGTACTGGTTACTTGGCATTTAGATTCCTTGCTCCTCCTAACTATTTCTGGGGCGTGCCTGTAACAGAGCAACGCGGACGCGGTCCACTTACTCAAGGTGAATCTGCTAACCCACGTATTGCTCCACGTTTAACTCAAGCTGTACAATCTGTAAGCATTGGTCGTGGTGGTGAAGTTTATCGTACAACTTTCCAACATCCAAACGGCAGACATGAATTAGTAGTAATCGTTCCAATTAATGTAAGACCAAACACTGCTGTTGCGGCTGTTCCTGCTGCTATCCGCTTTGAAGGTTTACGTTTGATTCCTGCTGAAAATGCACCAAGAGAAGGTCAAGTAAACATTGATGTTTCTGTTGGACGCGTTCGTTTAGACAATCCTGGCGCGGATTACACTGGTAATGTTTCTACTTTAACTTTTGGTAGCCTTCCTGAAACATTACGTCTTGAGCATTTCTTTAATGTATATGCAAACAGACTTTTCTGGCCTACAAGCAATGATGATATCCATCGTGCGAATGCAGTTCATGTAGCTACTCGTAGCATGGCTGAACTTACACTTCAAACTTATGGTGATGAAGTTTACTTCCGTTCTGGTGTTCAAGGTAACTGGATGAACGCACAGCAACAATATGACGGATACCAACTTGGTGGACGTGTAACTGGTGCTCCTGGAACGTATCGTACAACTCAAAGACTTCAATTGTTTGAAAACGTACCAAACGCATTAGGTTTAAGCCCTGGTGCTCCTGTAACATTCACCTTCCCAGAAGGCGTTGAAATCCTTGGCGTTCATTACCGTATAGTAAACCATGCAAATGGTAACGTAATCAACCCATGGAGAACTCAATGGAGAAATAACGACGTTGGTCAAAACTACTGGAATCAAGAACTTTCTTTATCTGCAAATGTTGCGACTTTCCGCCACATTTTAGAAGCTGTTCCTGCTGGTGGCACTTTAAGAAGAAGACTTGAAATTGAATTCAGCTTGAGTGTTGCTCCTGGTTTCTTCGGTGACCATTCTGACCAAATTGTTGTAACTGCTGGTGGTGCTGGTGTAAACAACCTTCCAACTGCAGCTCGTTCTATCGCTATTGCAAATGTTTATGACCCAATCCATGTTGAATTACTTGGCGGACCATTAACATTTGATGCGGCTGAAACTGGTCGTGTTCACAACCTTCCTGGTCGTGTTCCTGTTGGTGATTTATTAATCGCTGAAACTTCTGGCGGTATGCTTGCTACTGGTGACACTCTAATCATCTACGCTACAGGTTCTTTCATGCCTCGCGTTGAAGATTTAGCATGGCATTCTGGTGTTGCTCGCACTGACGGAAACAGTGGTTTAAGACTTTCTGCTCCACGTGAAGTTATGGTTAATGTAAATGGCCGTTTAATCCGTGGTGTTGAGTTTGAAATTATTGGCGAATCTTCTCCAGACGATGATGGTGGTTATATCACTTTATCTGGTAACTGGGTTGCTGGTTTCGTTTATCCAGAAGAAGAGTATTATATTGTTGTAACTGGTTCTGCTGTTGGTGGAACTACTCAACTTATGGCTTCTTACCGTGCGGAAGATTACGGCGGAAGAAATACTCGTTCTGCTGAAGAAGGTCGTTCTCATGGTATGTTCAACATGCGTCCTTATGGAACAAGATTTGTTGAATTTATCGACGGCGGTCCACAACAACCTGGCGATGGTACTGGAACTCCTTGGGGTCCTGGAACTCATCTTCCACAAGAAATCAGAATTCTTACTACAGATCCATTCACAACTACAAGAGACGGTGGTGCTCACACTATCAATCCTCCAGTAGTATTCCGTGAATTTAGTTCTGTGAATCCTGCTCTTTCTGGTGGTCCAACAACAAGCGTTGGTTTCGTATCATTACGCGTATTTGCTGATATCGCTGGTGCTGAAATTCTTGAGAACTATCCAGGCGCTGGTGAAGTAACTATTCGTGGTTTGCATTCTGACGGTCAAAGAACTGTTACTGTAACTGTTAGAACTGGAAACAGATTCATTGGTGTTTATGTATCTGGTGGTACTCACCGTGCATGGGATATCGCTGAATTCTCTGGTCACTTAACAAACGTTCCTTACGGTCAAATTTCTACAATCAAC
>Ga0123355_10022640_pt1 | contig 10076 bp, 4 predicted proteins | sample TergutEmb28metaG_3_FD_89872 | JGI IMG/M metagenome (GOLD analysis project Ga0123355, IMG submission 89872) | Embiratermes neotenicus P1 segment gut microbial communities from Petit-Saut dam, French Guiana - Emb289 P1 | ecosystem: Host-associated > Arthropoda: Insects > Digestive system > Gut ...
ACTGACATACTTCATTCACCTGCCTATGAAGATGGAACCGACAGTGAGTTCCGAAACGTCGGCAATTAGAACTCAGACGACGGGGAATTACCCAAAAAGGAACAAATTACATTTAGAACACGGCGAAAGTTTAAAAACAAGAACAAAAGAGTTATATAACAGTGACGTGGGAGGAGTATGGAGAGACAGACATGAAAACATGGACAAGGTTTACTACATGGTAATAAGTGTTTCGCAAGTACTTGTTGTTGCTCTCTTCAGGGTGGAATAGTGAGATGGAACCTTGAATATTTACGGCCGTGATAATCTCGGATCACATAAAACAGACACATGTTAACTGCCTAGTCAGGGTCCCCAAACTAACTTGCCCTTCGCTGAAGGCTGGACTTAATGAAACCACTTGTAACAGAACACAAGACTGGTCATGGTTAGTGGACATAAAAAAGTTAAAGTGTTCCCGTTACAGGCCCGGTGTGGCCCAGAGGGTGGGTAGAGGTAGAGCTCTACTCTTCCACGACCGCGGCACTAGAAGGGGGTAAGTGGTCAACAGCACGACCCGGCCACAGTTTACCTCCGAGAAAGACACGATACCCATTTTACAGGAGGCTGGGTGGGCCCCAGGGCCGGTCTGGACGGGCGGAAAATCTCTTCCCCACCGGGATTCGATCCCGGACCGGGTTAGTAGACATAGTACGAAGTGAAATTTATATGCCACAAACATGAACCAATTTCGTAGGAGTAATGACATTTAGGAGTTTAACATAATAAAGGACCAGTAAAATATATTGCGAGAGACAGGTGACCAAGATTGAATATATTGCTAGCATCTTGTACAAACCTTGGTCTGGTCCTCCTCCTCCTCGTCCTACACCTCTTGTTGTCATTCCGAAATTAGTGAATTAGGGTCAAGTTAGGTGGCCATATGTTCACACCTGGTTCTAACTTCAAGGTTCTGTTGGTTGTTTTCGTCTGTCACTTATTTAATGCAACCTAGACCTCGTAGCCAGCAAGCAAGCAAGCAAGCAAGCATACTTTCTTCTACAACAATTTTCTTCTTTTCACTGTGGTCACATACAGTACTACACGAAGTGTTTCAGTTTAGCGTGTGACTAAATGGTGTATTCATGGTTTTACCGCTCCTTGAAAATAGAATTAACCTCTGTCTTTCATAAATTTCCCCCCATGTATGTACACCGGAAGTCCACGATCATTTTTACTGCCTTTTGTGCATTTAAAGAAGCCCTGTGTACGACGTGATACAAGGAAATGAATCAAAGTTCGCATCTGTAAGCATAGCTGAATTTAACATAATTTAACCAACCAGACACACAATTTTATTTACAGTGTAGAGTATCCGGTCGAGGTATCGTGTTTCCTTTTGCGGCAGCGACATGAGAATTTTAGTTCTCTAGACTCTCCAGACAGACTGAATTCCAGCCGACCTCCGAGTCAATAGGTACAGAGGGCTGTTTCCCAAAGGATAAGAGGGCCGGGCCTTGAACCCGACTGCTCATTGGGTGGGATTAAAAATGAATGGAGTTATACCTGTACTCCCCCATACGCCTTCACGGCTTGCACAGGGACTAATTTCATTCTATCTTCACATTTACTTTGCTTTATCTTTGCCAATTAGAACATCTAGTAAACATGAAACTGCACCAACTGCTAAGCTTATGAGATAATTATATATTGATACAGATTTAATATGAGTGGTAAAAGAGAAGGCTTATTGGCCTAAATATGTGACCAGAAGTGGGAGGACAACTCAAGGAACGTACAATTAGCATTTTGTGTACAGAGCACATACAGAATTCTTACGTGTAGATTAAAAATGGCTTATGAGACATGTTTGTTTCTAGGTTGTTGGTTAAGTTGGTAGTGGACGGTGTAATAGAATACTATCTGTAATTTACTCGTTACCAATTTCTTTACAAAAAGGTGTGATGATTTAATTCACTTCACAGTCTAGGACTACAATATAATGCAGTACAACCACGCGTCATAAAGGGCATAATTAAAAAAAAAACAGTGAGTACGTCTGTTTATCTGCGTGACCCGTAGGAAATGCCTGAACGAAGCAATAATTCGTAGGAGCGGCAAGGTAGCATGATATTCTGATCGTTGTATGGACATCTCATGTTGGCAGAATGGCGCAGTATGAGAAAAGGGAAGTTAGCCTTTATCGACTTCATCAGCTTCTACCTTCAGCAGTTTGTTTGTCGGAAACCTGTGCAAACTTCTCAGCTGATCTCCGGCAGAACATCCCACGCACGGAGCCTGTTGAGTACCCAGCAACACTAGCACGACTCCTGACAGTCCTGAATGTTTCACTAAATCCCAACCGCTTTAGGAGCCTGGATAGCTCAGTCAGGAGAGTGTCTGGCTATTGGCATACGACCGAGGTTCGATTCTCGGCATGGGCAGAGATTTTCTGTACCTCACAGCTGTGTCCAGTTAGGTGTCAGTGTTCACCAGTTCCATTGTTTAAGTGACACTGGAGGGTCTTCCCTCTACCCAAAACCAAAATTAAAAAATGCTTGCAAGTATAGGCTTACCTCCACCCCCATACGTCTCCATGGCATGATTATCAGTTTAGCACAATGATAACTTTACAGTTCATTTAACACCCCGACGCAAGCCTGTAAGTAATGCCGACATTTTCCTTATCAGAACACAGATCAGTTGCTGTTCCCGTTTCAATAGGTTATGTGCAAGTTTTCTTGTATATCCCGTGTTTCTGTCTGCCTGCCTGCCTGCCTGCCTGCCTTGCTGTCTGACGCAGTATCTGACAATTCATCCACCAGTTATATTAAATTTCGCCCAAAAAATCTAATAACTTTGTTCTTAAAATCTGCCTTAATTTTGTTCTCTCATCTTCCTTTTGATCTTCCGAAAGCCTCATTGAGAAAGTTTTCCACATAAAATGTTTCAGTATGTCTTACTCTATCCCACCCACATTAACCTTCTCGGTTTCAATAGCTTAACGAAAGTATGTGACTTGTATAAATTAGAAGTGCGTTGCCATTATGTATTTTGATGTTTTGCTGACCGTGTATCTCAGTGTAACCTTAGAAACTGGCCAACTTAATGCACCGGACGGCCACCTACAGAGTGTGACGATACCATATGCTGTATAATACAATTTTGACCTCCTGATGATAAGCACAACAATGCTCGAAACATGTAGAGGAATATAATAAACATATTATAAAAAAAGAATTTGTGCATTAAGTTGGTTAATTGCTAAGTCTGCCATGGCGTATTTTGAATTCATGACTGAATTAATTCTTGTTACATCAACATTTATCTTACTGAAGCCAGCAAACGCTGTTAAAAAAGTCAATGGACTGTCGGTCCTTACATCGAATCAATTTGTGCAGTGCAAGCGTGCAATGATTTAAAGTTCAAGTTATCAGAACACCTTGTTTTTGAACTGAAGCAGTTTAAAATTTGGTCACAATGAACAAATTTGCAAATCTGCCCACCCGAAACAAAATATATGGGTGATGAAACTCAGAGTTGTGTAGATTATGAAGACAGTTAAGTAATTACTCATGTTTACTTGCGTCAAAATGTCTTACGTGAATAAATAATTACAGGCCTGGATCGGTTCATGAGTTATTCGAGGAAGATCTCTAGTTCTGAGGAATAGGATACGTCTGTCTCGGAGGCATAAACCAGTCTACTTAATGTACAACATAAATCCTAGTTGATTGATGCTCCATTCTGGGAGGAAAGGAATTTGCAGTTCATTTCTTCATTCGGGGAAGTTCGTATTTTTTTTAGAGAGAAAAGGCAGTCTTTATTGAATTGTTTCTCAGCTACGGCGTCGGAATATTAACGCTGTGGAGACAAGAAGATGAATGTCCCCACCTTTCAGTGACTGGGAGTGATACAAGTTTGAACGAAATTAATGTCCTTCGCCCTTGCTCGTTCGTCTTACTTCCGTTTCTTGTCAGCAGAAAAGAGGATCACAATCTGCTGTCACCTTTCCTCATCTGATACACGAGGCAGAAAATCTCGTCCCTAGTTTATAAAACGTTGTGGAAGTCAGCTCTAAGAATTTGTTAGGAGAAACCTGTTTATTTCACGTCCGTGATTTCATTATATCATGTTAAAAATTAATTACAAATTCGAAGCAAATACTTCGCAGCAAATTTATTATTTATTTTGGTATCTTTATGTAGAACTTACAAAAATTGTCAGATTATTTCTGTTAGCATCCGGTATAGGGAAATGTCAAGACCATTACCCCTCACAGCCCTCTAACATACACAATGAAACTTCAGTTTCAGTACAACTTAAACACTCTTCATATTGGTCGACTGTGATCTTTTTGTTGTTCGCTGAAGCTAAAGTTTCGCGTTCTTTTGGATGTGTATGGAGATTCCACTCTCCGAAAATTTAGCTCCTTTGTGCAGCCAGTTAACGAGGGGACTTGAATTAAACGCAGTGTGAGTGCAGATGTCGCGCGGTCTGAATGTGTTTAATTAGAAGCAACAAGGAGCAGTGAAATGATAGGGAATCTCTAATTCCAGCACGCACTGTCGCTTTACAACATAAATATTCTATTAACACACAGACAGGAGTAGCAATTAGATGAGGAAAGATAACATCGCTATGCCGGAGCGACGCTCCACACGCAACAAGCTTTGCAGCTCCTGCTACTCTCTCAGATATACAGATTCGTATAGACACCTGTTGGCACTGATCCACTGTACATGTGATCTCACACCGTAATAAGGGCTAACATCTGTTCGAACATCGGTTTCAATGAGCTGTCCGTGGTTTTACCCGGCCACAGCAACGCTCTCACTACACAACCTAGGAAGAGACAATGCACATTTCCGTCTGAGTCCGTCTCAGTCTAAAGTATGTACGTGTAGTTTCATAACCGCTAAGTCACCAACAAATTACACACAAACCAATCACGTCAAACAGAGAATTTATTGTTATGTCAGTATGAAGGAGCGGTTCGTTTTACTTCGTGTCGTTAGAAGCACAAAGGAAAACAAATGGAAGTTTTCACAGCAGAAAATGTGAACTCAAGACTTCTGAGAGGTGGCGTTGTGTAGCTTCGTAGGTACGAACCGACGTTTTAGAAAAATCTGCTGTGACATCAGAGTGATGACAGCTGTGACGGAAGGGTTTCTAAAACTTGGGCCTACATTTAAAACAAATAGCGGATTCACATCCCACACAGCACTTATCTTAATGACGGGGATGCTTTTTTTAATCAAAAATGAAAAGCGTGTGTAGTTGTGGTAACCTATGGACGGATCGTAAAGTTCTGCATCTTCATGCGGAAGGCGAAGAATATAAATAGGAAGATCGAAGTGAAGTGTTATGGTGAACTTGAGGAACTAACTTGGTGTTAAAGTACAGATGCAACATAATTGTCACGAAACCCCAGAATACGTGAACTCCAAACCAGACATGAAGCGTAGAGCGACTGCGATGACAAGGATTTGTTTTTCGGCAATATTAGGGTGTTTTTTTGGTTTTCTCATCACCACTGTGTCAATGCCGTGTCTAAGTACCATTCATTCTTCTATCCAGTTACTTCAGTGAGTCAGATGTCGGTGCATAAAGATGACCACGTGGTTCCAGGTAGTACCAAAGTTAAGAATTTGTGGAGCCATACGCTAACGCCTCCACACGTACTCGTAGTGCGATGCTTAATTCAGCGCAGTTGCAACTTTAATTGTGAATATATTGAATAGGCAGTTGCTATATCTTACCTGAGGTCCTTCTCCAGCTAGGGATTTGGACCTGGAGCAGGAACTTAGCTGTACAATTTGTAACAAACAATTGAAATTTTGCTGATTATTTTGAAAGATTTGGGCTCTTTTTGAATGAAATGAGAACTGTTTTGATTATGAAGGTAACGAAATACAAACAGTATGTAAGTAGTTGGTCAGATTGCCTGATGAGGTCAAAAGCATTTTGGAAGCTCACAAGAAAAGGATGAAGATTTATCTTCTTATTTAGAGACCGAATCTGATGTTAGGGAAACAAGGACTAGGAAGACGAAGAACCATAGAAAGAAAAATGACATTTCATGTAAAGCTGTAGGGTTCAGCATGAATAGATTTGCTATTCTTATAGTCTTTATTTTTAATCTTGAATTGTACGGGGTCCAAAGAGCATGGAGCCTTCTTGAATGTAAATGTAGTACTATAGACCTTTCTAAGTGTCACATAACACTTTTCAATCTAAGACAAACGAGGTTCGTCGCTCTACAACACCAGTCAGTTTTTCGGTTTAAACTAGAGGAAGTTATTTTTCATCTCTATATTCTGTATTCTATTTATAAAGGTATAAGGGAGAGTAGAGGTGTAGATCCACTCGTTGTGAACATCAGCATTTGAAGAATGTGAGTGGTTGACTTAGGCACCCGGCCGCTTTCCCCCAAGGAAAAATCTTCGATTCCCATTGAATAGGAGGGCGGATTTGCCCCATAGCCGGGATGAACGGCGCGGATAAAATCATCTGTTCCTGCCGGGAACTGAATCACGGTTTCTCGCTCGTCCAGCCTACCACATCGTGGTTTTCCATGTTATCTTCACATTTTTCTTTTAAAGAGAATACCGGACGAAGAGCGGTGCTTTTGGTAGTACCGGGTAATAAAATTCAAAATGCGTCTGTAGTATCAAAACCGTAACATGTATAATTTGTAAACATTCGTCATAAAGCATCAAGTTGTCAATTATAGCTTCACACTGGTGGTATAGGTTGACCTGCAGAACACAGCTGCAGTATGAGTTGCCTGGCAGTCGCGGCGGTTCCCATCGCTCTTATTCAAATTTAATGTTTAGATGTTCAAGCCTCGGGCCAAAAGTGTTGTGTATGAATTTGTTACATGTCACTCCGCCCGATGCAACAGTTCAGTGTCGGAATGGCTTGACAGAGTATAATATTCCTTTTCGTCACAAGACACAATTGTATCCTATTTGTGTAGAGAGAGGATAGAGGTGCCAGGTCATGGTTCAGAGGTTTAGTCGCCGGACTGTCACTGCGGAATCGCAGGTTTGATTCCAGGTTAGTTTATGTTGTATTTTTGGTGGACAATATGGCATTGAGGTAGGTTATTTTCCGAGTACGTCTTTTCTCCCTGCCATCATTATTCCACCATTACTACGTGGTCGTTTGTCTATCAGCAATGTTTTAAAATAATATGTGGTAATAGTTGAGAGAATCATTAAATAATACATTTAAGGAAAGAAGAAAGATCCATTTAGGAATATTCACGTTGACTGCAGGATTCCACTAATATCTCTTTAACAATGTACAGAGTTTACTTCCTTTATACTAGCGATACCACCTGGTAAAATAAAGCTATCCCGTTACAGGCCTTAACGGGCCCTTCTACTTCCAGGGGTTGAATCTACCAGAATTTCTAAAAAATTAGCAAATGAAAAAGTTACGGTTGTCAGCCCTACGCTCCGACCGCCTTTACTCCCCCTCCCTCCCCTTCAGGAGATATGTCTGGTACTCATTTTTGTTTGAGGCTGAGTCACTGACAATAATAATTAGTGTTTTACGTGTAGTTCTTACATTATTATCATAACTAATGTACCGCTGTAACTTTCATTTTGTTTCCAGCTTGTGTGTGAACGCCACATATTTACCGAAAACAGTAGGTTCAAATTTCGCATGAGTGAATTTACGAAATTAGAATTGAAAAAAGTATGCCTCAGGCAGTTGTGAGGAATTATGGTTACGACATTTTTATGCTCCCAGTGGCAGAATTTGAGTCACGTCATGCAAAGAACAGTGAGGAACAGCCCATCCATCACAAGCGCAAAGGTCATTTATTACAGCGATCGTTACAGTTGTAAACCCTACAGGCGTACGCACATATGTGCTGATATCAGAGAGTACAGTCTCAATTTGTTCTGCTCGGCCACGCGCCTAACTTTCTACCATTAACAGTACAGATCGCCATTGTGCTGATTCCACTCTCTTGTCTCTTTGATTAATAAAGAGTGAAAATTGCTGTCGGCCTAAAGGTAGGACGTATATTGAGGGAGCTGCAAACAGGATGCTAGAAGTAATAATTACACCGCAGGAGAGACAATTACATAAGAAGAAGTTTCATAACATGTTGGCTTCCATCAAAAATTATTAAGACAGACAAATTAAAAATTATGAAACGGGTTGGACATGCAGAATGCAGTAATGATAAGAGAAATGCTCAAAAAATTGTAATTATAAAACCTAGAGAGACGAGCCTGTTCAGGTTACGTAGACCTAGATACGTGAATAATACTGAATGTTTTTCCAAGACCTGACCTTTAACAAGGATTTATATTTGTAAAGCTACTTGGTATGTAGCAACCCCCAAGTGCCCTATGTCATATGGGAGCTAAATAAATGAGAATTTTAATTTGAGATTTGGGATGTGAAAGATGTGTAATACACACGCACACGAAATTTTGTTAGGAAGAGACCATAAGGGAGATATAGGCAGAATTTAAATTACGTGACACTGGTTAAGGATTAGTGAATTGTGTGAGAACGCGGTAAAACCTTCAGGTTAATGTCAACAATGGCTATCTAAGAGATACAAGCTACACTACAGCGGTCTATGTGACTTGCGTAGACCGTATATCTGGGCAGTTTAATTGGAGATGGAGCTGCTCCTGAAGAAAATGATCACAGCTGATCATAACTGATGACAACCATATCCCCTGTTTCATGTTCTGCACGCTTTAATTTAATTATTATATGTCTTAGACACTACAGAACGTGATATATTTCGCCCATTTTTTCAGTGAATTATTCTAAGAAGCGTTCTCTTCTATAGCCGCAGTGTTGATTCATAGCGATCAGTTTATGCATTAAGTGATTTTCAGTGAAGTTGACGATGTGTATGAAGATAGATCTATGCACTGAAACAATCCGCTATGTTCACATGGCAGCAACAACAGAGACGCATACGAAATGTTTAACCTTAGCTATACGGTGCTTGGTGGATCGATCGGGAGAGGAACGCCAAACGTCTGGCCTCCTATGTCACCAGACTTAACACCACTAAATTATTTTTTGAATTGCCGTTTGTAAACAACTTTGCCTAAAATTAAAAAAAAAGTCTTCACCATTTGAAAATCCGCATGTGGGACGTTGTAGTTACGGTAACCAACATGCGTAAAAAATTTGTCTCGGTAATTAACCAACTTGATGTACAAAATTTTGTTTTACAATAACTTTATTTCATGCCTCTACATGTTTCGAACGCATGTGCTCATCATCAGGAGGCCAAAATTGCATTACACAGCCTCTGGTATCATCACACCTATAGGTGGCCGTCTCTCAACCTGTAAACGAGACGGCCACCTATAGGTGTGATGATACCAGAGGCTGTGTAATGCAATTTTGACCTCCTGATGATGAGCACATATGCTCGAAACACGTAGACGCATGAAATAAACTTATTGTAAAACAAAAATTTTGTGCATCAAATTGGTTAACTACTGAGATAAATATACTGAAATGCAGAGTCAGCAAAACGTCAAAAAATGCTTCAAAACGTGTGGTCAGAATTCGAATACCGTATGGATAATTTTCTAGCCACTAGGCCTGCCCACATTAAAGTATGCTTAACGTAGGAACCGAAAACACTCTTCCACCTACAAGACTGCTTATACCCTTGCTTGTAACAAATTGTACCATACCTTTTTTATTAATATAGCCAGACAATTTTAAACATAAATTTAAAGAATTCTAAATAAACTTTTAATAATGACAGTTGAAGAATAAAAGACCAACGTGAATAAAGATCCAACAGACGCAACAATATGCAGATATTTATTTACTGCAAAGCTACTCTACATGTTTCGGGTGTCACAGCACCCATCATCAGGAGTATTAGAACTGTACCCGCAGCCTTCGGTACAAGTAGTATGACCTGTACCGGAGGCTGCGGGTACAGTTTTTAATACTCCCGATGATGGGTGCTGTGACACCCGAAACATGTAGAGTAGCTTAGCAGTAAATAAATATCTGCATAATGTTGCATCTGTTGAATTTTTATTCACATTGAATTACGATGCACGGAACCACGAGCTTAATAA
>Ga0123355_10022641_pt1 | contig 10075 bp, 3 predicted proteins | sample TergutEmb28metaG_3_FD_89872 | JGI IMG/M metagenome (GOLD analysis project Ga0123355, IMG submission 89872) | Embiratermes neotenicus P1 segment gut microbial communities from Petit-Saut dam, French Guiana - Emb289 P1 | ecosystem: Host-associated > Arthropoda: Insects > Digestive system > Gut ...
TAAATTTTCTTTAATATATTATGCTGTAATGTAAAAATTGTATTGTATTTTGGTTGTGGTGTGGATCGGGTTATGCGTAGATCTGTCGAATTGACCTGGAGCAGATGCTTTGCTCTAGTTTTTTCTTTGTTAATTTAAGACTGATGTTTCTGACGTGTTCTATATTTCGCAAGCAATCTTGCTGTATAAAATTGGAAGAATGATAATATATGTATGTAACAAATTTGTCCCAAGAAAGTCTTTGTCTTCTTACTTCTCATTTAGCCAGTACTGTGTTTCTTTTGTAGTCCCGTTTATCTTCTAGTTTCCTTGAATTCGGTCATTTTTATGTAATTTTTTCTTTGTTTCTAGTAACTGTTTTATTTGGTCATCCCATATTTTTAAACACTTTCTCCTGTTTCGCCTCTTTATTGGTCCTAAACTTTCATTTGCTGCTGATTTTAATATGTTTTGTAAGTTTTCAGTTCTTTCTCAATGTCTATTTCATCTTCCTTTGTATTGCTTAAGTGGAGTGTTCATTATCTCTAAGTTATTAAATGTGCAGAAATCTGTCAATTTTCTACCGATGCTATTTAGTGTAGCTTCTCCATTTGTACCCACTATTTAAGAAACTATTATTTCCGACTCTAGCATTCATATCTCCAATCAACATTACGTAATCGTTTTTGTTCACTTTATCCAATATCTTCTGTAGTGTTTCATAAAATTCTTCATTTAATTCATCCCTGCCTTCTGTCGGGGCATATACTCGTAATATTGTTAAGTGTCCCCTTAGTGTTTTCAGTCTTGTTTCTATAACTATCGTTCCAGAATGTACAGTGGTCTTATTTGATATTGACTTGTGTGTCCATATCATAAATCCTGACTGAACAGAAAATACCCTCAAGAATTCAACTAACCTGTAGTTACGTACGCAACATTTTTCACGCTTTTTATATAGCGGTTAAATTTCCGAATACTCGACTCCATCTGTCGACGTTTTCCCCCTTGCATGAATGGCGTTGGCTTGGAGTGGCGCATAACGCGTTTTTTTTTCGACACAGGCATATTTGCGCCAGTTTTTTTTTATTTAAGAGAAATACCGGCGTTCGTATTTTCACAAAATGTTGTCAGTAAAAGGCTTCTATTTCGGAAATTGCTACAGTTTGTTTCCAAATGCGCTTTAATGCCTCGTGATCCAGCATACGTTGTAATTCTTCCATCCAGAAAACCCCAGAGGCTTTATGGTGCTGTGAAGTAAATTATCTTTGCACGTGACCCATGGTAATGTGCTTCTTGGACCTGAACGTGGTGGTTTCATTGCTTAAAAGTGCTGGCCAGTCCCTATCGGACGTATTATGGAATTGCTGTTGAAGAAGATTTTGTAAGCTTTGTGATTTTCATTTTCGCTTCTTGTAATTAGGGAATTTGTGTTGACTACAGTTGCGAGGGGAACAGTTTCCGAGGAGGTGTGTGTGAGATAAGAGAAGGAAGAAGGTAGGTGTAGACGAAACTTATTTTATTTGGCGGTGTGTGTTAACACTACATATGTACTGCAGCTGCCGTCCCTTTCGCAAAAATATGCAACTTGTGAATTTTTGCAATTATGTGTTTAAAAGTGTTGTGCTTCACTTGTTCACCACTCTTTGAAGCTAATGTGATTTCGGAGCCTCGAAAACTGAAAGGTAAACTAGCTTAATAGGGCGCAGAGAGGGCAAGAAGCCACTATTTGGACATTGTAGACAAATTTTAATTGTTCAAGAAAACAGGACCTAGGTTCAAGCCTATATCAAGTGTGACGAAAGTGGGGTTAAGGACTAATGGAAGTTGACATCACAGGATCAGATAAGCAAATCTAACCTAAACTGATAAATTGTAAGTCGTCCATTCCCTCCGCGCATGTCACGTCCGTATTTTTATAAGTGTGCCAACTTATCTTGTTCTCCCACATTCATCTACCAGTCGGTGGTGGCAATCATAGGTTGTGTTCATTGCAGTTTGTATAACTGTACTGTATATATATATGTGTAATTTTGGCCTTTGAGGTTTAGCCACATTGTTTGCTGAAGTTGTTTAAATGTTTCAGTGCACATTTTTTTTTTTACTCTCACAGGGTCAGAATGAGGATACTGCCAAAAATAAAGATCTGACAGTCTTTGTAAGAAGGGGTGTGGGGCGTGGTAATATCCAGTGGGAAAGAGTCCACACGAACATTGGGCAGAGGACTCGTATTTCCCACCAAAAATGTAACTTTTTACAATTTTTGATTGACTAACACTTCAGATACTCTCTTTTTTCGTTTATAAAAACATTTTTTGTGGCTGAATGCGGTAATGTCATCATAATATGTTGTGCCGTACTTTATTCTTGCACCAAACAGAATTCATTCCGCTACATCACGCCAGAAATTACAGAAGCCACAGAAACTGTCACAGTTGCAAACATACATAATAGCATAGCATGGAATCCATCCATCATGGTTGGGCTTTGAGTTTTCATGTATATAACAGTCAGCATAGATGAAGACACAGTGTAATTCCCAGAAGGTAGTTCTTGAATATCTTATTGCTGAGTCATGTGGAGTTTTGGTACACTGTGTGTTTGTCACACTGCCTGCTGTCTTGACAGCTTCTCAAGATGGACTCTGCTGCATAGTTAGCTTTTTCTTTTCACAGGTAATTCATCCTGCACCAACAGAATGCAAGTTGGTCATCAGGATTCAAATCTCCAACTTCATGAATCTACAGGCACTGAAGAAGAGAAATCGCCTGAAAGCCATTTGTCATCACCAAATCCAATGCATGGTGATGGATTGAGTTCCAGATTAGTCTCTGATGATCCTGTTTTTTCTTCTGTCACCATTAATGCAAAAAAAGCTACAGAAAATGAAGTTAGTTGTATAGACAGTTTGCCTGAAACATGTGATAAAGGAGGTACCAGCCCTTTGATAGCTGCTTTAGCAGCCATAGATATCTGTGAAAATAAAACTGGCAATGGAAAATACAGTTTATTTACATCAAAAGAATACTGTAAACAGCAGGAACCTTCTCCTCCTCCTCCTCTGTACTGTAATGAAGATTCTAAAGATCCATGTTGCAGCAAGGATTTGGTGTCTAAACATGTTGATAAGGAAATAGAAGGAAAACAAGGGTACCAGGAAGGTGAGTGTGACAGTGCATGCAGTTTTCAATTCCATCTCTGTGGCAGAAACTCGTCTGACAGTTCTGGAGACAGTACATGCAGTCAAGGTGACTCACTGGCAAGTCATTGCAGTGAAGTAGCAACAGAATCAAGTCCTGATGGATGCAGAAGTGACACTAATGCTGAAGTGAATGCTTTGTTGTCAGGTGGTACTGGTATAGACCAAAACAAAATTGGTTGTTGTACACTGCCTGGTAACATATTTTCTGTGCCTCCTGTCACCAATAGTGAGACTGAAATCATAAAGTGTGATGTTAGCTCTGAAGGGATGAAAGTAAAACTTTGCCCTGTCGAAAGCACAGGTGTATCACAGGCTTGTAAGAATGTCACAGGACTTGCAGTTACAACAGAAAATCAAGAAAATACAACCAGTCCAGTGGAGACAAGTAGTGACTTTTCACAATTCATACCAAGATCTTTGTGTGCATTAAGTGAGGATGCATCCAAATGTACATCACAATCAAACATACTTCCTGTGTCATTTGGCATAAGTGCACTGGTCCCTGCTGGGTCATGTGAAGTGTTCACAAGTCAGGATGTGGGATCACCACTCCCCTCAGTAGGGATCTATAGTAGTTGTAGTATTAGGAGCACAGAAAACTTTTCTTTTTTGAAGTCACAGCTTAACTCCTCTGTCAGTAAAACTGAAAAAAATATGAATGACACTTCCCAAAATTTTGAAGATAATACCAATTTCAGCTCGAGTTGTTCCCTGAAAAATGAACAGAGTACTGCCATTTTTATAAGTAATGAATCCTCACACATGTTAGCTTCCAAAAGTTCCTCAGCTGTAGAAACACTTTCATTTCTTTCCATTTCATCTGATTCATGTGTTCCAAAAATTACATATAAACCATGTCTTACGGTGATTGACAGCTTTTCAAGAGAATCATCACCTTTGTCGGGTTTCAAGTTCTGTACTTTGGGAACACCAATCTTGTCTTCATCTATTTCACAGCCTTTGGGTGCAAGAGTGAATGTTGATACTACCTCATCTGCTTTGGGATTTTCAATTGAATCTGGGAAATCCTTCACATTAGGAGCAGCTTGTACTGGACCAGTGAAGGCTACTGCTCTGTCAACTGTAACTTGTACCAACACGGCGAACACATCAGTACACACAGTTTCTGAAAACATCTTGACACAGTCATTAGTTACATGTGCTTCAAATTTCATCAGTATTGGAGGGGTGGATTTTCCTGCCACAACTACAAAATCATTGTTAATTTTGCCTCATTCATCTGCAGTGAGCACAGGCTTGTTGCAAGTGCCTGCAGTTTCACCTGCCACATCAGCAGTCTCTGTAAATAAAGTAACTGGTTTTCAGTTTAGTAGCCCAAATTCTTTATCTTTGACAAAAGGAACTGAAACTTTGAAATGTAGTAAGTTCAATTCAAAATTATCTCAATTTTTTCAGTTTAAAAAATCCAAGCCTGTGAAATTTACAAAGCAAGTGGGTGACAATGAATGCCACTTGATCAGTTCCAGTGGCTGGTGTTTTAAAAGTGCTACTACATCTAAGGCCAGTTTTGGAGAAACTTCATCACAATCACTAGCAACATCTGAAGATTTTAAAAGTGGTGCAGCATGTGATGGATTCATTTTTGGAGGAACTTCATCACAATCACTAGGAACATCAAGTGATTTGAAAAGTAGTACAATGTCTAATGGATTCAATTTTGGAGGAACTTCATCACAATCACCAGGAACATCAAGTGATTTGAAAAGTAGTACAACATCTAATGGATTCAATTTTGGAGGAACTTCATCACAATCACCAGAAACATCAAGGGATTGGAAAATTGGTACAACATCTAATGGATTCAATTTTGGAGGAACTTCATCACAATCACCAGCAATATCAAGTGATTTGAAAAGTGGTACATCATCTAATGGATTCAATTTTGGAGGAACTTCATCACAATTACCAGGAACATCAAATGATTTGAAAAGTGGTACAACATCTAATGGATTCAATTTTGGAGGAACTTCATCACAATCACCAGGAACATTAAGTGATTTGAAAAGTGGTACATCATCTAATGGATTCAATTTTGGGGGAACTTCATCACAATCACCAGGAACATCAAGTGATTTGAAAAGTGGTACATCATCTAATGGATTCAATTTTGGAGGAACTTCATCACAATCACCAGGAACATCAAGTGATTTGAAAAGTGGTACATCATCTAATGGATTCAATTTTGGAGGAACTTCATCACAATCACCAGGAACATCAAGTGATTGGAAAAGTGGTACAACATCTAATAGAATCAATTGTGGAGGAACTTTGTCCCAATCATCAGCATTGTCGCATAATTTTAATAGTGGTACAAGTAATGGATTCAGTTTTGGAGGAACTGCATTGCAGTCACCAGCATCAAGTGCAGCATCTTATGTATTCAGTTTTGGGCGTACTTCACCACAATCACCAGCAGTGTCAAGTAATTTTGATATTGGTACACGAACTGCTGGATTCAGTTTTGGAATGCCTGCAAATTCTAGCGGTGTGTGTTTCAACAAGTTCATTTCACATGAAAAGTCACAACGCTTCTCACACATGCCATCAAGGTCGAGTGATTCTGCACAGAATAAATCATGTAAGTTGGTGCTCAATATTTTTGTTTTTGAAAATTTTCTTTAACTCACAACATAATTTTTTTTTTTCAAAGTAGCGTGTAGGAGTTTTCAAGCAGGGTAACATGGTCACAGCTGCCTTACATATACAGTATATCTGTAATGTTATGGTATGTTTTTGAGGCTTTTCACTTTTGCAGTTATTGTCAGTTGACATGAAAAGTTGGGGAAATTATGTGAGCTCTCCCATAAGAAGATTCAGGTCTTCTGGGAGGTTCCACTTGTTGGCTGGTAAACAGTTAAAAATGTTTCAAATATTGTAGTGCCATAGACATGACAGTAAATATTAGTGTTTGACGCAGTGTGTCATCTCAGAAAAGTCTTCTGCAACACACTGTGATAACCTTATGTCTTGCAGGTCTTGGTATATGTTTATTAACCCTTTCAGGCCTGTCACTACATATGTATGGGTGCCAGTAGTGTGTTTGCTGTTGCAGTTGTTCTAGCTGCCTGTTCTTCATGACAAAATATTTTAATATATCTCTGTGCTGGGTGTCATACATTTTTTGACACACAAAGTTCTGAGTGCAGTACCAGTATTCTGTGATTTTCTAACTTGCAGATGACCTGCCTTACCGGTACTTTCTTAAAGTGTAATGTCTTGCACATGTTTTGTATTTGTATTGGTTTTTAATGTTTTGGTGATTTATAAAGGAATGTAAATGTGACATATACATATGTGTGTGTGTGTGTGTATATATATATATATATATATATTCATTAGTATTCAGCCTTGAAGGCTGGGCTTGGCAGGAACCAGAGCCCAGTCATGTGACCGGTATGGCTCTGGCACACTGCATCCTGGGCACGTTCTTGGGAGTAGTTTGCCATTGCTTTCTCCCGCCTTTAGACGTTCCCATTTTAGCTGCCAGGTGCCTCCGTCCGCAACGACGCAAGAGATCCTAGCAGAGAAAGGTGGAACTGTGGGCAAGAAAGATGTCTGGTAGTAATTTTGTCTAAATTCTGAATTCCACGTTAATTTAGGTATCTTTTACATGCCACAAATCTACGACATGGGACTGACGGCTTTACTTCCCCTCCGAAGGAAGGCGTGCTGAGGATTTTTTCGGCTTCGGCCAGTTTTGAACCCGCAAACTTCGGTACTAAAGGCCAGCTCGCTACCCCTAGACCACCGAAGCCATATATATATATAAACAAAATATTGTTCCAATCCTCCCCTTCAGCATATGTTACTGGACACAACACTGATATTTCCTGACATCAGCTGGCAAGTTTCCCAGTGCGCCAGTGATATAAAGGTGAATACTGGTGCCTCAGCCCATTTGAGTGCCACTGACTGAATGCCACAAAAAGTACGGATGAATTTGTAGAGTTCTGCGTTCCTTTTATTGCTTCTAGCATTTACCTTTAATTTCCATCATTGCATTGCTACAGTAGCACATGCTCAGCCCGGTTTACTGTGCATTGCAATTTCTTGGTGCTATTTCTGTTATGTGTGCATTAAAATATGGCAGCCAGCTCTGTGGTATAGGTAATATTTTGGTTTCAAGCTGATGGCTAGGAGTGAGTCACTTTCACAGCATTGGTGATAGCAGACTGGCAGGTAAAACAAAGCAAATACCCTACTTTGCACTTTGATGTACAAAGTAGGTCTTTACACCAGGTCTGCTAGGTTCTTCACCAACCAAAAACTGGAAGATGACCTATACTGAAAGACAAAGGTTTATTATTACACAGTAGCTAATCCCATAAACCATATCATCACCTTATGGCCACACCATGTATGCAAAATGTCAAGCAGTCCCCATACAGGCCTGTTCAGGCCCTGGGGGTTCCAGGAGGTTGAAGCTCCCAGATTTCAAGACAATAAGCACATGAAGATGTTAAGGTTCTCAGTCCTATGCACTGGCCACCTAAATTCCCAAGAAATATTCCTGATACTGTGACATCACTTTTATTAACCAACTTTTGTGCATTACAACCATTTATACCAAATCACATACCAGTTTCTTCTCCGATGCGTTTGTGGCATAATCTGATGCCAATACACCCAAAACTTACACTACATAATAGCAACACAATATTGAGACTGCACCCCAATCTGGAATTGTATATGGGCTCCACGCACGCACAGACAGACAGACAGACAGTATGATACAGATGCCATTGCGTCCACTTTCTCCACATGCATCTGATTCAACATCAGTGATACTAAGCAATTTTACATGTATTAATCATTTTACTAGGTACGCATGCGTGCACGTGCACACACACACACACATATAGATAGATAGATAGATAGACAGACAGACAGATATTACTGAATCTCTTCAACAGTGTTTTAAAGTTGTGTATCTGTCATTTTAAACTACAATCTTAACAACAGATGGTTAATAAGTGCTAATAGCTACTGTGTGCTGTGTGTGATATCACTGTCTAGATGTGCTGAGAAGAGAATTACAATAGACTGACTTCCTGAATTTGGCAGCATCAGATGCTAAATTGCACTTGAGCAGAAGCTAATGTGTGATTTGGTATACACAGTTGTAGCATACAGTAGTTGGTTAATAAAAGTGGTGTTACAGAACATGATGCACCCCACATTTAACATTCCTGGTACTCATTTCTGTTAGAGGCTGAGTTAACCCCAGGGCCATAGTGCAGCTTGGTTGGATTGAAGTCAGTGAAAAATTCCAATGACACTGTGCATACCAACTGTAATTGTGTTTCCTTCTTCCTTTGTAGGGCTGTGTAATAGTGCACCACCCACACAAGAAACGCCATTCGTGGCTGTCCTAGGCACTGATACAAGTGTCAGGGATGGGTGTGCCAGCACAGTTTCTGTGAGGCATCAGCACATCACAGCAATGAGAGATTATGCAGACCTGTCATTTGAGGAACTGCGACTGCAGTATCACAAATATAACTGCAGCAAACAAACAGGTTATTTACTTCATTAATGTTGTAGCATTTTATGTTCTAGATTGCAGCTAGTTACATCACTTTACTCTTTATAATACAGGGCCATTGACAAAGAAATTCCCAGTTTTAAAGTTGAATGTCACATTTATACACTTAAGATTATATCACATTTATTTTGACACATAAAATTCTAAGACTTGTTGCAAAATGTTCATCAGCATGCAAAGTGACATTTTAGGCTTCCACCATTGTGTGGTTGAGGCCTTCATGCTTCTGGGATGGTGCATAGCATATGTCATTACTTGTTTACCATCATATCAGGGTTGGACAGTCCAAGAAGAATGCCAGGCAGCAGTTGGATCTGTTCCTGTATAGAGGATGGTGTAAACACTGTGAATGGTAGAACCGTTCAGGTTGCAGGGTTGTGAAGTTGTCACCAGGATGTGAGGGGAGAAAAAGTGACTAGAAGTGCAGGAATTGAAGGCTTTTACTGTGGTGTCTTCAATTTTTGCACCTTTTTTCATTTTTTGTCCCCCATGTTGTGGTAGCAGCTTAATGCTCCTGCAGCCTGATTAGCTCCTGAACCTCTGTAAGAACCAGTTACAACCCACAGCATCCCATATATACAGGGTGGCGCAAAAAGAACACATGTTTTTGAAATGGGTAGTAGTCGGGAGAGTGAAGGTCGGCGACCTTCTGTGGGGTTACCTCAAATCAAAAGTCTAGGTTTGAAAACCTCGTACAGTCAACAATCTGAACGTTTCCATTCGCGAAGAAATTGCAACTGTGCCACAAGAAATGTTAGTAAATGTGATGCAGAACTTTGAGGAGAGGCTCCGGACGTGTGTACGGCAAGAAGGACGCCATCTTTCTGATATAATTTTCCATAACTGAGTAATCAATGTAAGTAATAAAAACTGCATTTATTACAGGTTGTTTTCGTGTTAACATAACGTTTTTATATTGAAAATTTAAAAAGTTACAATTATTTGGAAAAAATGCGTTCCTTTTGCGCCACTGTGTATAACAGACATAAAATTATAAAATTTTTAAGGTACGATGAGAGTTGTTGATACATACCAATTTAGCATGTAGTGTGTACTTTGCTACACAGCAGCTGTAACAGTGAAGTATCAGAGTACACACTACACACTACACACTAAATTGCTATGTATCAACAACTGTCATCATACCTTAAAAATTTTATAAGAATTTTATAATTTTATGTATTTTATATTCTAATGACAAAACACTGTACTTTTACTTGTCAATACGTTTTACTTGACTTCAAGAATTTTACAACTGGTGACTCATTCTGTTGACCTTGCTGCTCGAATGTATTGATTATACTCCCTCATGAAGACCCTTTAAGGGA
>Ga0123355_10022643_pt1 | contig 10075 bp, 7 predicted proteins | sample TergutEmb28metaG_3_FD_89872 | JGI IMG/M metagenome (GOLD analysis project Ga0123355, IMG submission 89872) | Embiratermes neotenicus P1 segment gut microbial communities from Petit-Saut dam, French Guiana - Emb289 P1 | ecosystem: Host-associated > Arthropoda: Insects > Digestive system > Gut ...
ACACACACACACACACACACACACACACATAAGGGACGCCGTGATAAGTGGGTCCCTGTTACCACGGCATGGCGCATCCTTAGGTTGCGGATAGAGGAACGACCTCAATATGGAGGGTAGCTGCGAATATATTGAATAAGCACTCGCGGACAACCGACAGGGAGTGGTCCTCCAGCTTGGGTTTGGGCGAGGTGCTAACAACTCCTCACCGTAAAAAGTATTCTATTACGAATCGTTTACAAAGGCACTTGTGAATGCGGTAATATACCTTCGGGTTCCATAAAATGCGGGGAATTTCTTGAATAGCTGAGAACCGGTTAGCTTCTCAAGAAGGATTCTGTTCCATGGAGTAAGTGTATATAAGGGACGAGGTAACAGGGTAGTGGTGAAAACTACATAATGAGGACCTCAGTGATGGGTACTCTTCATCAAATATTATTCGGGTGATCAAATCGAGAAGAATGAGATGGGCGGGGCATGTAGCACGTATGGGGGGGAGAGGAGCGGTGCATACAGGGTTTGGGGGGAGGGGGGGGCTGGGAACTTGAGGGACAGAGACCACTTGGAAGACCCAGGTGTTGACGTGAGAATAATATTACGATGGATCTTCAGGAAGTGGGATGGGGTGCATGGACTGGATTGATCTGGTTCGTGGCAGGGACTGGTGACGGGCTCTTGTATTTGCGGCAATGAACCTTTGGGTTCCATAAAATGTGGGGAATTTCTTGACTAGCTGAGAACTGGTTAGCTTTTCAAGAAGAATTCCGCTGCATGACAGAGTAATTTAAATATATAAATAAATAATATATATATATATAGAGAGAGAGAGAGAGAGAGAGAGAGAGCTTGTTTATGGGCCCGGTAGCTCAGTCGGCATAGCGACTGACTACGGGCTGGACGGTCCGGGGATCGAATCCTGGTGGGGACGAGATTTTCCGCCCGTCCAGACCGGTCCTGGGGCCCACCCAGCCTCCTGTAAAATGGGTACCGGGTCTTTCCCGAGGGTAAAGTGTGGCCGGGGCGTGCTGCTGACCACTTACCCCCTTCTTGTGCCGCGGTCATGGAAAAGTAGAGCTATACCTCTACCCACCCTCCGGGCCACAGCGGCCATGTAACGGGTTCACTTTACCTATATAGCTTGTTTGGAGCTGAGGCAGCTCGATTAGAATAGTGAGGAGGCACTGGGCTTGATGACCCAGGAATCGGGCTTTGATTCTCAACATGGCACAGCGCCGGATCCAGCGGTTGAGACCCGGCAGCCTGTTACGTAATGCTTAGGGAATTTTTCTTCGAAATTAAAGCGGCCGGAACGTGAAGCTGACTAGTCCACTTATATAGTTCCAAGTTTAGTAACGTGTAAGTAATTTTGAGGTGCGTCATCACCGTTGTGTTTGTTCAAATAACAAGAAACTTAGTGTATTATACCTTCAGTCGAACACACTTATATTTCACTTTATAGTACAGTAGGAATACAACTACATGTTTCGGCCCTATATGTGGGCCATCTTCAGGTTGCGATCTAACTTTTCAGGAGCCGCTATACAAGATGTGTGGGGTGTTTTTTGGGTTTTGGGGGTTGGTGGGGGAGGGATGAGGGGAGGGGGAGAGGTTACTAATAGTAACATACCCTTAGCATAAGAATAGAAACCCACTTTGACACGTGTACATAGAACACTAATGATAATCCACTTGTAATAGTCTCAGGTCATGGTACCCACTACTGAAACAGTGCGATCTCGCCCCTCCCCTCATCCCTCCCCCACCAACCCCCAAAACCCAAAAAACACCCCACGCATCTTGTATATCGACCCCTGAAAAGTTAGATCGCAACCTGAAGATGGCCCACATATAGGGCCGAAACATGTAGTTGTATTCCTACTGTACTATAAAGTGAAATATAGTTGTGTTCGACTGAAGGTATAATACACTAAATTCTTGTTAACGTGTAAGTATACCTCCGTTTCGCTTACGTATTATTAATGTGTTTGGGTAAGCACAGTGACAACTTCATACTCTTACCGTGGTGTGTTGACAGTTTGATTTGAAGCCGGTGGTTTGATGTCTTTGTGTACCTCCCATTGCTTAATGCCATAAACCGTTACTGGCTCTTGTGTTCAGCGATTCGACAGAAGATTCACTTGAGACAATGGACAGTCGCATAGTTTTGAAGCCGATGGATAAAAAACTGAACCTGCCGTTACGCAGTGTTGTATGTCGGAATGACAAATAAAAGACAAGCTGACATTTCGAACATCTGCTCCGCCACTTTGCTTGCGTATTTTGATCGAAAAAATTGCAAATTTGCGCCGATTAGCTTCGATGTCTGTCTCCGCGTGTGGTAACTGTAGTACCGCTGATGGGATCTTCATGAAGTTTTGAAATTCTTACCGTTGTAGGAAATTGTTTATTCCTTGCCATATGGTGTCTTAAGTGTTTACACATCTATGTCATTTTGTACCAGAAGCTGATGAAGCACGAGTGTAGCAGGAAGGAGGAACAAATGTGGACGAAAATGGAAGGAAAAAATGTAATAATTTTACATAATCTGTGAAGATTAAATCGGACGGAAGGTGAAATCGTCATCATCTCATCATTTTCATTTCATTATGACCCAGAGGTATAAGTGCTATACAATTTCCACTAGGTTGCTCTTAGTATAAGATAGGCATATCACATGGAGCGCAGCGCCAACTGCTTTATTATTTAAAACATTGCATTTTTCAGAGATTATTTTCTTATTTGGTACGTACGATTCTGGCTATAAACAACCATTATACCGCGAAACAGCGTTAGCCGTGCGGTCATTGTATTGGCGAATCAGTTTGCTGCGAATTTTCGGAAGGGTAAGTGTTCCCGTGCTTGTCGCGAAGTAAGATTATTCGGGTGATCAAAATCAATGGGAATGAGATGGGCAGGGCATGTGGCACACATGGCGGTGAAGGGAAATGCATGATAGGTTTTGGTGGGGATACACGAAAGAAGGAAACCGCTTTGAAGACTAGGCGTAGCTGGGAGAATGGCATTAGACGGGCATTCATTATAGCGCGTTCGTGTAACCGTTGTTGACACGGAAAAGTAATAAAGATTACATATTTTGAGTGTGTGTCTGTAGCCGTAGTTATTCAGCATGCAAAGCTGTCATCTTTGGCCTGTGTGGCCGTACCATATTTGTCCACATTATCGCATAAACGGCACGATTTAAAAAAAAGGAACCATTGAACAAACTTTGTGTGTTTGATTTTCTCTACAGCTTTTGTCTGAAATATTTCTCATTCGCAGAATAATTCAGCGACATGTTATCATAAATGTACGCAGGTCTCCACGTGAAATACCGTTATTGTTTTCAGATTTTTATAACACTCGAATTTTCTGGATAAATTTTCCAGTTATCCTCTTGTACAGTACCAGGTTTCACGAAAACCCTTCCAGTGTGGGCCGACCTGTTCCATGCGGACAGACAGACATGACGGAGCTAATAGCCACTTTTCTCGAAAGTGTCTACGAATCGTACAGAAAGAAGGCGGGTTGGCTTGGTCTACCTCATCTGCGTGTGGACGGGGGCCTGTAACGAACTTTTGTGAACACGGTCATGAACGTGCTGATTATATACCATGCGGAGATTTTCTAGACTAGCTGAGGAGGTATACACGTTTCAAAAAGGACTCCTCCATGCAGTTAGTCCCTTTGCTTCATTAAGCTCCACCCTAAGAAGGCATAAGCGGGAGTGGAGGTATCTCCTAACGAATTATTTACCTCAGCACTAGATGGAGTTGAGTAAGGATGAGCTACACGCTTTTTCTGCTTTACCTCCGACATCCCTTGAATGTGAGGCGTCAGAGACACTGTAGGTGCTTTGGAGAAGAGAAACGTCCTCTGTCTTAATGTGGAATTGAATCCTGATTCTAGGTGGTTCCACCCGTGAACTAGTCGCTGCACTGATTGAAGTAACTCTGTTCTTTTTTTGTGAAGCTAGAATTTTATTTCTAAATAAACCTATTATTTATACGGTCGTCCTGTAATTATTTAATCTAAATGCTGTAATTACATTCAAGAGGCTTTTTTATAAACCGAGTAGAGTGTTTGTTGTCTTTTATCGAGTTTGCATAAAAGAAGAAAATAAAACAATGCGGGAATGTCCGCAGGGTATAAGGTTTCTGGCTCGTTCACTTTGCTATCCTATTAGGCTGTTCGTCTAAACACAGTCGCTGTGTTTATTCCCCCCCCCCCGCCGCGCGCCTAGGCTAATACTTGTGTGTAAGGTTTTCAACTGTCTCTCCAGCCTTTCTGGCTTAGCTTTGTTCTTCTCTCGTCATCGGCGGGACGTCGCATTTCTTGCACTTATCTCGTAAAGTGCGAGATGTCCAGCTTCCTGTACAGTGCTTGTCTTGCAAAAGTCGAAATGCATAATTATGCAATTATAATTGGCTCTTTATTAAGGAAAATACTCCTGATGGCCATGGCGCCACGCGGGACAGGTCTGTCGGAGATTTCCTCGAAGCACTGCAATGTACTCGTACAGTTTACTGGTCTTGAGACGGATGTTACGGTTGATTGGATCAGTTAAACTTTCTAAATTCGTAGAAGCGTCATTGGTAAATGGGAAGGACTGTGTGTATGTAATGCAGGTCTACATATACACTCGAAGTTGTAAACCACGGACGTGAGACAAAAACGATTACGGACCAGTTTTAATACTTATAATTGAGGGAGCCCAGAAGCTGTAGCAGCGTCTCTCCCTTCGCGTGTAACAAGTCAAGAACACAGGATGTTCTTGAACGTGATATTGCTGAGGCTAACAAACACCTGTGCACACACATTCGAGTCGCGTATAAAAATGGGACCACATAAAGGCAGTTTTACATGAAGACCAACACGCATTTCAGAACGCATATCAAGCGTAACTTGCTTAGTACGAATATATCGGAGCAGATCATGTTTCAGACAGAACTTGTAAAAAAAAAACAGTTACACAGTTCGTGCCGCGGTACATATTTTACTCTAAGTTCTACTGGTTTTGAGATTTTCACACAACAGGAACGAACGCTGCGTAATGGTTGTTACACACAAATTATTACACACACACACACGCACTCACGCACGCACGCACGCACGTACGCACGCACATGCACATACACACATCATTGCATGTTAACCAGCAGTTTTGAATGAACTGTGGACCCAACCAAGCTTCGAAAGCAAGTTTGCTGTGTTTTGTGCCGAGGAATTTTCATTACGTCACAGGCCACGTGCCAGATAAAGTTTGAGCAGTTGAAGGAAGTGTTCGTATCTGTGTCACAAAGGATGCTAGGGCATGACAAGGAAATGACAGTGTTTGTGCCAAATATTTTGCAAGGCGGACACAGTTCGCTATCAGCAGGAACTGTTAAGTCAGCTGAAAGCTAGGCGGAAGCGGGAAATATTCAAGAAGATTTGGCAGTGTTTGTACAGCCTGTCATTGTGGTGCCGTCATATGTGTTCAGCTAGAACAGTAATCCGGCGACTTTAATGAAACCCACAAAAATGGTCCTCTTTTAAGTGCCCGATATTTTTGTCCTATTTTAAATAAATAGGGAATTTGTCAACTGATTTTAATAAAAATCGCCAATATGAAATTGCACATGAATTCATCCACTGGGAGCCGCGCTGGTACATTGAACGACGCACGCACGCACGCACGGACGGACGGACGGACGGACGGACGGACCAACAACCCGATGACATTTCAATCGAAGAGAGCGTTTCTTTTGGCGTTTTAGTGTTACCGGTAACAATAAAACATAAATACTTAGGTCTTATGTAAATTGCCTGATATTTTTGCCCGATTTTAACCACCTTCGATGGATTTTTCAACAGATCTTTATGAGTCCCCAGTATCAAATTTAACGGAGGTTCTTCCAGTGCGATCCGCGCTTATACATGCGGACAGGCATTACGAAGGTAATACGCGCTCTTTGTGTCTGTGTGAACGATCTGAAATGATAATCTGGAAGTGATTTACCGTTCACGGTGTTCCTCCTGTAATAGTAGTTCAGTAAGAGAGCAGCATTGTTGACATGTTTACTGAAAACACTGGAGTTTTATATGATGACTGCAACGTGTTTGAGCCTTATATGACCATTATGAGGGAGACGATTTTGAGCTTGCAGAAGAAATTAGGTTTTACGTTGATCGCCATATTCAATCACCCAGAGTGTAGACTCAACTCCGAATGCCCGATTTGTAACAGATCTGTATATAAATTTACAGTTTTGTGGAAACCTTTGAGGTTTTCGCTTTTTGTGAAATACGTTTCAGGGGCTAACTTTGAAACGAATTCAAATTACATTCATGAAAATTAAAATGCCGTGAAAGTTAAAGAAGAAGTTAGTACCATTCCACACCCCATATATATATGTCGTGTCTTGTTGTAAACATCCATAAATGTTAAAGTCATGGCATGTGCGTGTGGTTTGTTATTTTATTCAAACGTAATATTTAAAAAAAATGAAGAAGGCAGTGTGATGTGGTTATGAATCTCAGTTTGTGTGATGTGCCTTGAAAGCTGAAATTTAATGGGCTGGCGTGGTCGGTGCAACCTGTAACTTGAGACCACTTTTTCTGTTATACTTTAGTTTAATATGTAGTATAAGGGGCTCACTAATTCTACGACAATGTACGTATGTGTTTATATATGATAGTCTCAATAAACGGCATGTATTTCCCTACACAACATTATTCATTTGGTTTTTGTAATGGAGAGTCAGTGTGTTTACTATGATGTGGGTACTGTATATGTGAATTGGATTCCTCTAAGAGTTTAGAAGATCTGTTGGTGAGCAGTGGCGCCAGTTTTAGAATTCGAGACAGAAAACACCCCAGACTTTGAATACTTACTGCAAAAAAAAGTTGTTTACCTATGAGCATTCCTGGTCCCCTGTGTACACGCTCCGATAGTGTTTGCAGTAGTTCCAAACTGTTGACTTCGTGCCCACCAGATTACATTTCGGAGGCTGTTACTTATGCCTGTCTCTGTCAAGTGATAGATGGAATGTGTCAGATAAGTGATACGGCCTCACAAAGATTTACTTAGTTCTTCTGAACAATCTGGTGTATTTTGATAGGAGCATACTTTATAAAAATATTGGTGTCACGATTTTCCGAATGTTAATATTTAAGTAACAGGTACATTCATCAGCTGAGAGAAATGGTTCCTCCACCTAGCCAGAATACTGTGGGAAGCTCTAAGCAAATCGCCCTTCCCATCCTTTGCTATGTTATTTCCAGGCTGATAGCCCTTCTTAAAGTCGTTGATTCCACTATACAAATCTCTGACATTTTTTATTTTACTCTTAGTTTCAAGTTCCTCAATTTTAGATTGTTTCTGAAATGTCTTAGAGCTTCATGTCATACATAGTTTAGATTATCTGCAGTGCTGTGGTTTGGTTCCTGTAACCACTGCATTATAGCCTGCTTCCTTTGATCTAAAATTCGTAACCATCATTCATCAAACCATGGTTTTTGCTGCTTCAATTCGTACAGACCTAGATTCTCTTTAGGTGAGGATTTGATAATCTCATGTTTTCAAATCCCATTAATGTTCTTGCTATCATTTAAGTTCTCCAAAGCTGCAAACCTGTTTGAGATCTTAATCTAATACTGCTTCCTAACCTCCATCTCACTTAATATCCTGAGATTAAATCTGTCCACATCAAACGTCTGTGCTGCTTGTTTACTTACTGCCAGTCTTTCCCTAACTTTTATAACCACCACATAATGATCAGTATCACGGTCAGTTCCCCTGAAAGATCGTACATCTAGTAGAGCTCAGTTGAAACCTGATGGCACACGGTGACGCACGGTAGGGGAAGTGAAGGGGAAACATGCGAGTGGAGTGGGTAGCCAGTAGTCTTGCACGCTACCTCAGAACATGGTGTATCCAGCATTACTACCATTACTACCGCTGATGTGCACATTTCGGCTGCCAGTAGTCGACTGAACTGACCCCCCCCGCCAATTTAAATGGACTCGTCCGTTTCGCTGAAAGACCAAATCTGGTTTCTGCGCGTGTGCCATCACGTTACAAACGTGCTCTACACTCGAATGCCATCTACCATCTGTCGATACGTGATCAGTCTGCGTGTGAGTCTTCCTATCAGGATAGGTCCAGGTGTACTTATGATTGTTTCGGTGTGGGAACATCTTTCTCTTAACAGCTAGAATTTGTATGTGGCAAAATTTACTATTCTAACACCATTATCATTTCTGTCATGAAGCAGACTCTCATTCCCAGTTGTCGGTATGAAAGTAGCCTCTCTTCCCAATCTGGCATTAACATCTCGTAACAGAATTTTCGTATAGTACTTACGAAAATGATAAAAAAAAACCTGCTCCAATTCCTCATAAAACTGTCTTTTGAATCATCACTTTTCTCCTTACTTGGTGCATGCACGTTCAGAACAATGATATTACAGCAGCGACCTCTCAGAACTATATATGACACCCTTTCGCTAACAAACTCTACTCTTTTAACTGCTGATATTATTCTGTGGTGTACCAAAAAACCTGTTCCCAGTTTATGATTTTCATTTCTTTTCCATAGAAAAATATAAGCCCCTGCTCTTACGGTGCCCCCTTTGTCCCACGCAACCTCCTGTACACCCACTATATCTTGCTACTTCTCTGGCTGCTGTTGTAAGCGAATCTAATACAGGCTCCTTACATTCCATGTACCAAATCTCATGTCCCTTTCCACTGCTTATGTTCGGTCTGGCCCGAGTGATATATATCCATTTCGTTACAAGGGCAGATTTTTACGGTGAGGATTGTTAGAACATCGCCCAGCCCACAAGCTGGAGTACCACCCCTTGTCGTGTGTCCGCGACTGCTTATTTAATATATTCTAAGGTTCTATCCATATTGGAAGCCGATCCTCCATCCACAACCTGAGGAAGCGGCATGAAGTCGTCACAGGGATTCATTTAGACTTATCATGTCCGTTTACTATTGTGTTGGGTCTTAGTAGCAGTTTCGTGCGAGAAATATACGAAGCACACAAATAGACAATGCCGGCAAACGTCAGAGACTTTAAATGTAAATTTACTTGGTGTATGTAGGAACTACAGTACTTCAAAGGTTTAAGGATTCTTCGTGCACGGCAGTAATGTCGTACTGTCGAAATGTTACGAATTGCGTGTGTTTTATTAGACAGTTTCTGAACTGTGTACGTGCTGATTGTGATACAGACCACTATCTGGTGATTGCAAAGGTTAGGGAAAGATTAGCAGTGGGTAAGCAGGCCGCACAGAGGTTTGATAGGCAAAGATTTAATTTGAGGAAGCTTAATGAGCCAGAGGTTAGGGAACAGTATCAGATTGAGATTACAAACAGGTTTGCAGCTTTGGAGAACTTGAACGGTGACGAGGACGTAAATAGGACTAGGGAGAACATTAAAGAGAATATTCAAACCTCAGCGAAATAGAGTCTGGGTCTGCACGAATTGAAGCAGAATAAACCCTGTTTTGATGAAGAATGTTTAGGTTTTTTGGATCAAAGGAAGCGGGCTAAAATGCAGTGGATACAGGATCCAAGCCAAAGCACTGTAGATATTCTGAACAATGTAAGACGTGAAGTTAGCTGACATTTCAGGGACAAAAAGAAGGCATATCTGAGAGCTACAATTGAGGAAATTGAAAATAACAGTAAGATCCAAAACATAAGGGACGTGTATAGGGGCATCAATGACTTTAAAACGTGATTTTCCGTAGGTTTCTATAGAAAATCGTTTAATTCGTTCTGGATGCTGCCCACTATTTAAAGATAAGTTTTATAAAATAGTGAAAAGCACACTATAAAAGCAAAAACTCACCAAAGGCTGAGATGAACAGCTACCCAACTGGATGAAGGAGAATGGAAAGTAGAATGAAAAACTGACGATCTTTACACTATTATATTGAAAATATATTATACAGTACAGTTTATACTATTAAACTGAAAATATGTACACAACGTTTTTACTATTCTTCTTCCAAATTTTCAAAGTTTATTCAAGGTAAGTCCCCTCTTCTTCAGTAGCTGGCCTCTGTCTCTTTGCTAAAGG
>Ga0123355_10022645_pt1 | contig 10075 bp, 6 predicted proteins | sample TergutEmb28metaG_3_FD_89872 | JGI IMG/M metagenome (GOLD analysis project Ga0123355, IMG submission 89872) | Embiratermes neotenicus P1 segment gut microbial communities from Petit-Saut dam, French Guiana - Emb289 P1 | ecosystem: Host-associated > Arthropoda: Insects > Digestive system > Gut ...
ACAGCCACAGCAAGCCCGTAGTTGTATGCGGGGATTTAAACGTAGCCCACACAGAAATTGACCTAACCCACCCCAAGCCCAACGTAAAAAACGCAGGCTTTACCCCAGAAGAACGGGCCAAAATGACAGAGCTATTAGCTGCAGGCTATGTAGATACCTTCCGCCACCTATACCCAGATAAAAAGGAAGCCTACACCTGGTGGTCATATATGGGCCAGGCCAGGCAGAAGAATGTTGGCTGGCGTATAGATTATTTTCTGGTATCGGAAAGCTTGGCCGCTGGTATTAAAGAGGCAAGTATCCACCCGCAAGTTTTTGGTTCAGACCATTGCCCGGTTGGGTTAGATATAGATATATAAATGAGTTTTTCGTAGGGGCAATAAAATGCCGCCCCTACGAAAGCTTCAAAAGGAGGCGTACACCCTAACATGAGAAAATTATTTGTGTACTTAAAGCCATATTGGCCACTGTTACTGCTGGCAGTACTTCTACTACTGGGCCAAGCCATGGCAGAACTATACCTGCCTACACTAATGGCCGAAATCGTAAACGAAGGCATAGAGCCGGGCATACGCGAGGGCGTACCGCAAACGGCATTTATACTACGTACCGGCGGGATTATGCTATTTATCGCGCTTTTGGCGGGCTTGGCCTCCATTTGTGCCGCGTATATATCCCCAAGGGTTGCGGCTGGGGCCGCACGGGATATGCGCCGCGATTTATTTACCAAAGTGGAAAACTTCTCCCAAGGAGAGTTTGATAAGTTTTCTTCTGCGTCACTAATCACCCGTTGCACAAACGATGTTGCGCAAGTCCAGAACCTAGCCAATGTTACGGCCAGGCTGCTTTTGTACGCACCAATTATGGGTGCGGGCGGGATTATAATGGCCCTTACGCGCTCTGTTCGCATGAGCTGGATTATTGCACTGGCGGTAATTGTACTTATCGGCTTTGTGGCCATGATTATTACGGTGGTTATGCCAAAGTTCAAAATCCTACAAGAGATGGTAGACAAGCTTAACAAAATCACCCGGGAAATATTGCATGGGCTGATGGTTATACGCGCATTTGGCACGCAAAAGCATGAGAAAAAGCGTTTCGACGGTATTAACGTTGACTTGCGTGACACCGGCCTATTTATTGGGCGCGTGATGGCGGTGGCAGGCCCGGCTATTACATTTATCATGGGCGGCACGCAAATCTTAGTTATTTGGGTGGGTGCTAACCATGTTGCTAATAGCGGCATGCCTATCGGCGATATGATTGCGTTTATGCAATATGCCATGCAGGTTATTATCGCGTTTATGATGATGTCGTTTATGCTGGTAATGGTGCCACGTGCTATGGTTTCCGCGGCACGCATTGCCGAGGTACTGGATACAGAGCTTGTGATTAACGACCCGGCTAACCCGGTGGCGTTTCCCAAATACGAAACACTGGCTACTGACACTGATTTGCTTAACACGGCAAAGTCTACTATTGGCGCAGCGCACGAACTACGCGGGCATGTGGAGTTTGATAATGTACGCTTCCGCTACCCCAGTGCCGAAACAGATGTAATTTCCGAAATTAGCTTTACCGCCCTACCCGGCCAGACAACGGCCATAATTGGGGCCACAGGCTCCGGCAAGTCTACAATTGCTAACCTGCTGTTGCGCTTTTATGACGTTACCGATGGGTGTGTAAAGGTAGACGGCGTGGATATTAGGCAGGTCAGGCAGTTTGATTTGCGCGAAAAAATTGGATATGTACCGCAAAAAGGCCAGCTTCTTACCGGCACTATTGCGTCAAATATACGCTACGGAATGCCCACTGCAACAGACGAAGAAATTACCACGTCTGCTACCGTTGCACAGGCGATAGAGTTCATAGAAGAAAAAGAAAATAAATTCGAGGCGGAAATATCCCAGGGCGGAAGCAATGTTTCCGGCGGCCAGCGTCAAAGGCTTTCTATAGCCCGTGCGCTTGCCAAAAACCCGGAGATTTTGGTTTTTGACGATAGTTTTTCGGCCCTGGACTTCCAAACAGATGCCAAGCTTCGCAAGGCACTTAAAGAGCATACTGCCCAGGCTACGGTTATTGTAATAGCACAACGCGTGGGTACGATTATGAATGCCGAGCAAATTTTGGTGCTGGACGAAGGGAAAATAGTTGGGCGCGGTACGCATGAGGAGCTACTGGTATCTTGCCCGGCTTATCATGAGATTGCGTCAAGCCAGGGTACGGTGTAATCAAGTTCCGATTTTGCACCGTATAAAACAAATGAAAAGGGCCAGCCAGGCATTTAGCCCCCTTCTTTAGAAGGGGGTGGCCCGAAGGGCCGGGGGTTGAAGTAGGCTATCGCAACCTGCAACCCCCGCCGCCTTTGGCGGCACCCCCTTCTAAAGAAGGGGGCTTACGGCCAGAGTCCGGTTTTGATGATATTGGTAAACCTTTTCGGTTTTGACCGGCGGCAAGCCGCCTACTTGATGATTGGGCCAAAAGCGATAATGTAACACTTTCAACAGACAGGAGGCAACCAATGACCACAATAATCCGCCATTACAACCCAACATACAGCTTCACCCAGTGGAAAACAATGCCCATGCCATGGGTAGCAAAAATGACCTTCGAAGGAACCACATTTAAATCACTAGAAAAAATAGACTTATTCGCAAATAATGAGGTGAACCATGTCTGAACAAAATCGTAAAGAGCGCACCCAGCAAAGGCAAGTAGGCGGCTTTGGCCGCCGCCCCGGTTTCGGCGGGCCTGCAGAAAAAGCCAAGGACTTTAAAGGCAGTATGCGGCAGTTGATAAGATACTTAGGTGCCGAGAAAAAGGTAATTGCCCTAATATCCGTGGTAGCCATAATTTCTACAATATTATTTGTAATAGGCCCGCGCATTTTGGGCGAGGCTACAGACGAGGTTTTCTACGGCATGGGCCTATACGCCCAGGGCATTGGCGGCATTAACTTTAGCCGCGTAGCCACTATTATGCTTACATTGGTGGTATTGCATCTTATTGGCGTGGCGTTCGACTATACCCAGGGCTTTATTATGGCCGGTGTAAGCGCACGCATAACCTACCGCCTCCGCACCGAAATGAGTGAAAAAATCCACCGCCTACCATTCAAATATTTTGATAAAAACACCCACGGCGACGTGCTATCCCGCATTTCCAACGATGTGGATACCATCAGCAACACCCTAAGCCAGGGCATGGGCCAGATGGTTATGAGTTTTACGCAGGTTGTGGGCATAATTATCATGATGCTACTGATTAGCCCCATGCTAACACTTGTGGCGATGGGTATATTGCCGCTTTCGGCTATATGTATGGCCTTTATCGTAAAGCGGTCTCAAAAGCACTTCAAAATCCAGCAAAAAAGCTTGGGTGAACTTAACGGCCACATTGAAGAAATGTTCACAAGCCACGCAGTGGTAAAGGCGTTTAACGGCGAAAAAGCGTCTGTTGAGGCTTTCGATGTGCACAATAACGAGCTATATAAATCCGGCTGGAAGGCTAACTTCCTTTCGGGCTTGATGATGCCCATTATCGGGTTTATAGGCAACCTGGGATACGTTGGCATTGTAGTTGTGGGTGGCGTGCTTGCTGTTAGGGGGCCGCTTACACTTGGTGGTATACAGGCGTTTATCCAGTATTCGCGCAGGTTTGGGCAACCGGTGGCACAGCTTTCCAGTGTGGCCAACATCCTGCAGCAAACCGCCGCTGCCGCAGAGCGTGTGTTCGCGTTTTTAAACGAGGAAGAAGAATCTCCAGAGCACGCGACCCCGGTTTCATCAGAGGAAATTAAGGGGCATGTGCGTTTCGAAAACGTGCATTTTGGCTATGACCCAGAAGTGCAAGTAATCCGCGACTTTACAGCAGAGGTTAAGCCCGGGCAAAAAATTGCTATTGTAGGCCATACCGGTGCCGGCAAAACAACAATTGTTAAGCTACTAATGCGCTTTTACGACGTTAACGAGGGTAGCATTTCCGTTGATGGCATAGATATCCGCGAATATACCCGTGACGGGTTGCGTTCGCATTTTGGTATGGTGCTCCAAGATACGTGGCTGTTTAACGGCACTATAGAGGAGAATATCCGCTATGGAAGGCTAGAAGCTACGGACGATGAGCTTAAGCAGGCCGCACGTGCGGCCCAGGCGCATCACTTCGTGCGGGCATTGCCGGACGGTTACCAGATGACTATAAACGAGGAAGCCGATAATATATCTGCCGGGCAGAAACAGCTTTTGACCATTGCGCGTACTATTTTGGCCGACCCGGATATTTTAATACTAGACGAAGCCACCAGTAACGTAGATACCCGTACAGAGGTATTAATCCAAAAAGCCATGGATAACCTTATGAAAGGCCGTACCAGCTTTGTTATTGCGCATAGGCTTTCTACTATCCGCAGTGCGGACTTGATACTGGTTATGCAGGAAGGCGATATTGTAGAGCAGGGCAACCATGAGGAGTTGCTGGCGCGGGATGGGGTTTATTCTGCACTTTATAATAGCCAGTTTGATGTGGTGGAGTGATAATTGAAAGGGAGTGTATGTTCATGTCTGAAATGGTTTTAAGCGTAAGCTCGTTACAGGAAACACTGTATAAGTTGATACCAACGGCAAAGGTAAAACTGCGTCAAGATGACGGTGTAATCAGTTTAATCCCTTTACAAGAAATAACTAAAGATGAGTGTCCGCTACTTGGAATTGCCGCCGGAAGCACTCTTACTGTAGAAAAATTTTTAGCCATGACGCGAGAAGACAAGATTTTGGAAGGATTATAAGAATGAGTAAGATTTTTGTCTTAGATGCGTGTGCGCTAATAGCCCTTGTGAAGAACGAAAAGGGTGCAACTGTTGTTGCTGACATATACAAAAAAGCCAGTAATAGCAGTGTTCAATTATATATGAATCGAATAAATTTGCTTGAAGTATATTATGGTTTTTATCGCGATAAGGGAAAAGACTTTGCATTAAGTATAGTTAAACAGGTAGAAGCTTCATCTATCTTTATTGCTGAATTTGACAGAGAAATTTTTTTGGAAGCCGGAAGGCTGAAGGCTGCCTATAAATTTTCGCTGGCGGATTCTATTGTTATTGCGCAGACCATTATGCTAAGGGGCTCTATTCTCACGTCAGACCACCATGAGTTCGATGCCATTGAGGGTAAGGAGAGCCTTGATTTCTGTTGGATAAGATGACACCGTAAATATACCGTAAACAACTATAAATCAAGTTTGGTATAGCGGCATTACGGCCACTATGCTATTCTACCAAGTGGCGTAAGTGCATCATGTGCCGGTTATGAGGGCTTTCCTGTGTACACCATTATAAACCGGCGTAGCATACAAACACGCCCATTTTCATACAAGCGAATTAACCCGCTATAAATGGAGGAATTATCTTGCACGTATACAAGCAACTTGAAAACGGCATAAAAATAGTAGAATACACCCCAGACCTAGCCCAGGCCATATGCGACATGTGGGCCAAAAGCGGCGATGACTGGGGCGGAGATTCAGGCGTACGCACGCCCCAGCAAGTAATAGACGAGCATTCTGGTGCGGCTAACTACAATGTATATCTGGCACTGGACGGTGAGGCAGTGGTAGGCTATTGCAGTTTTTCGCAGTACTTCTGTGATGCTAACACAACATATATCCCACTGCTAAACGTACAATCCGATTACCAAGGCAAGGGCATTGGCAAGGCCCTGGTTTTGCAGTGCATAGAACGCACAATAGAACTTGGCTATCCCCGTATAGACCTGTTTACATGGGCTGGCAACACCGCCGCCGTGCCGCTATATAAAAAGTGCGGCTACCTGTGGGAAGATAGGCCAGACAGCACCCACCTAACAAACTTCATCCCAACGGTACTAAAGCTATTCCCGGAGTTTTTTGCAAAAGTGGACTGGTACGCAGACTCTACGCGTGTAATTGATATCAAGCCAGACGGCGAAAAAACCAACGAGTTCGAGTGCTTCGGCTATTCGTGGGCCAAGGGCGAGGATATGCTGGCCGTAGGCTTCGAGCGTAGCGGCAAGCGCATTCGCCTGGTAGAAACCCAAGACTATAAAGTCGAGTTTATGGCAGAAAATCAAAAGCTGGCTTTCGGCCTAGACTACGATTGCACATTTACAATAGAAAATAAAACCGGCAAGCCCCTACACGTTAAAATCACAGGCCATAACGAGGAAAACATCAATTTCGACTACAACCTGGATGAAACAATCCCCGCAGGGCGGCACGAATACAAGGGCCGCTTCCATGTAGGCGCAATAAAAGTGCCACAAGATTTATGGCGTGTTCACCCATGCCTATGGGCCGATGTGGAAATAAACGGCCAAGCTATTCCATTTGGGCTGGGGCTTGAAAGCCGCTTCCCGCTAACCGTAGATATCCACAACGAATGCCAGGTTAACCAAGTGGGCCTGGCAAAGGACTGTTATATTAACATCACAAGCACCCTGCCCAAGGACGCAACAGTGCGCTTTACACTAGCCGGTAACCCCATGGTAGAATTTTCGGCCACAGACCATACCGTGCAAATTAAAGAGCGCGGCAAGGCTTCCATTAAGCTATCTGCCATTACACGCGGCATTGGCTACCACCCGCTACCTGTGACATACGATATAACCCTAGCCGATGGCACAAGCCTGTCTTTCGAAAAGCCACTGCATATCATAAACCACGACATAACAAGTGCCTTCGGCTACGAAAAAGACGCGATATGCGGCATAGCAAACGGCCCTTGGTATCTGGAGCTAGACACCCACGATAATAACGAGGCTCACTTCTACCATATCCTAGGTGTAGACCCAGGCGAAATGATTTTAGAGCCGCCAAAGTTTGGCAAGCCCTATAACGATGAATTTAACCTGCTAAAGCCCAACATGCGCACATACCAAAACGGCCCGGAAATGGTGCTGGAGGCAGAATATGTATCCGAAAAATTCCCAGGCATGGTGCTAACCCAGTTTATGACCCTTACCGCAAACGGGGTATTAACACGCCGTTTTCGTGTAGAAAACCGCGGCACATCCCCAAGGGGCATAATGGTAAACGACTCTGCGATGATACCACTTGGGCATGATACACATTTCCATTACAACGGTAAAATTGTAGCAACCAATGAAGGGCTTGTAATAGACGACACAGACTTTGGCCTGGCTGACATTGACCCAACAAAGCTAAGCGAAAACTGGATTTTCGAAGCCAGCCGAAATAACCCAAGGGGCATATGTTGGCCACAGGATTATAAACCCGCTGTTAAATGGGAGAACTTCATAACATTCGAGGTAGAAGTAAATGAGCTGGCCCCCGGCCAAGCGTATGATTCACAGCCGGTTACAATCGCGTACGGCATGTTCACCCATGCCAATGATTTTAGGAATTACGCGATGGGTATATATAATAGAAAGCCACTGGAAAGGGAGTACCAGTTGGAGGTTAAAACCAACGGTTATAACCCCTTTGTGACAGGCCAAACGCTTAGCTTAGAGCTTATTAACAACCGCTCTACTATTCTAAAAGGCGATGTACGTGTAGAATCCCCAGATGGCATTTTCGCCCCACAAAGCCAAACCAATGAGGACGCAGGCGAGGCCACAGCGGGCAATACTTTCGAGTTACAGCTTGGCGCAGGCCATGCCGACGGTATGGGCCTTGCGCAGTTGACACTGGACTTAGCCACTTATAAAAAATCATACAACCGGGCGTTATTCTTCCCAGCGGGTGAAATAGCCCAGCGCGTTGAAGGCGATTCCCATGTTGTTTCCAATGGATGCATTACCTTTAAGGCTTCTGCGGACTACGCAAGCGCGCTTTATTCGTTAACCACCGGCCCGGATGACGCGCCAGTGGAGTGGCTGGAATCCCGTTACCCTAACCACGTGCCATACGCATGGTTTAACCCCTTCTTAGGCGGCATTAGAATGAACCCGAATGAGATGAACCCCCTAACCGTGGTAAAGGAAAAGGTAACAGCACGTTTTGCCCAAATGCAAGATAACCACGGCAATATGTGGCAGGGCATATGCACCACCATGACCGTAACGGAGTTTGAAAAGCTAAAGGGCGCGATATATGAAACATACTACCTCACCCTACCCGGCCTGCCGGTTGTATGTTGCTTTATACGTTTTATTAACCAAACCGGCGTGTTTAGAGATTCTACCGAATATATGATTACCTTCCCGAAGGTTGCGGAAAAACTTACAGATGTACGCATCCAGTGCTTAAATCATGATATGCGCCATCACAACCAACGTGCCGGTGAAACATGGCAAGTGGCCCACTTTGTAAACACAGTCAAACTTTCCGGTGACCGCGATAAGAGTATGTATGTATTCCACGGTAATAAAATGGCCGCCGGTAGCAATAACCGCGCTGTCAGCGAAAATAAGGCCGTTAGCGTGCGCTTTGACCATAAACTGGGTGTCGCGGATGGGGATAGCTTTACCTCCCGGCCTACTTTTTATGTTATTACGGAAAGAGACTTGCCGGATGGCGCGCTTGATGATTTGGAAAGGGTTGTGTTTGAGTAGTAGTAAATCTAATATGATACGAATAGCCCCAGCGGGTATCCTGCCAACTAAAAATGTTGACAGGATACCCGCTTTTATTGCAACGATATACTATCTTACATACTAATAAACGCAAAACATAGCATCAAATGTCGAAAAATGCTTGACATCTCCCTAAATAATGGTATATTAATCCCATATGCACTATATAAATGTTGCATATGGCACATAGAAGCACACCGCACATATCATTAGGGATGGAGGAAACCCATGAAAAATGCATTGTCAAGAGTCATGTCAAAAAGGATGAAAGAGGCTACAAAAAAGGCTATCGCATTACTATTAGCCTTAGTATTCGCCGTAACACTAAACATCCCAGTAACAGCCCAAGACCAAAATGACCCAACACCGGGCCATTACGAGCCAAGCACCGAAACCCCACATAACCCAAACCAACCAACACTAATCTTCGACTCGGACGGTGAACTACTTAACCCCGAACTGCTTAACTACCTGCTCGGAGAAATGGAAGATGTAGAAGCAGAAGAAGAATTCATCGGCTGGATAGAATGCCCAATAATGATTGCCGAGCAAGAACAAGAGCCAGCCCCAGAAGTATACATCGGTTGGACACACGATAACGAGCTTGAATATATACCCTTCGAGTCCTTCGATGCTGACCATGTAGTAGAATACTACTTCGGTTGGCCGGAGGATTTTTGTTTTTATGCACTTCTAGAGTACTATCTAGCACAAGAAGAATACATAGGCTGGGTATATGACACAGAAGCCCACGCCTTTGATATACTATTAGATGATGAAGATGAAATAGTAACCTACTACTTCGGCTGGCCGGAAGGCTTTTGCCCATACGAATATATAGCCCAATACACATGCGATGGCCAAACCGACATATATGCCTGCTGGGAAACCAGCCCATACCGCCACGAACTAGACATGCCAACCCCAAGAAACGCCGCGACCCTAACCCTGTCCGCAAGTTCATGGAGTCCGTCCTATAATGCGTCTACCATGATTGTTAATGTAAACTCTAACACGACATGGCGTGTAGCACGCAATGGTACATGGATAGGCATGACAAGCATATCCCCCTCAAACACCACCGGTAACGGCCGGTTTACCATAACAGTTACAGCCAATACCGGCACAACCTCGCGCACAGGCTCAATAACCGTAACGGCAACCGGTGCGCCAACCCGCACAATTAACATAACCCAAGCCGCCAATGTTCCTACTCTTACAATATCTCAACACGTATGGAACCCATCCCATGCAGTAAACCAGGCCACAATAAATGTAGCATCTAACAGAACCTGGAACGCAACCAGTAACGCCACCTCGTGGCTTACGGTATCAAACTTTGTACCCACCAACCGCACCGGCATCGGCTCATTTAGAATAAACACCACATCAAACACCGGCTTAGCAGCACGCACAGGCACAATAACCGTAACGGCCCCCGGTGCCACCACCCGTACCATAAACGTAACCCAGGCCGCGCCCATAGTGCTAACGGTATCACCCTCCGG
>Ga0123355_10022646_pt1 | contig 10074 bp, 6 predicted proteins | sample TergutEmb28metaG_3_FD_89872 | JGI IMG/M metagenome (GOLD analysis project Ga0123355, IMG submission 89872) | Embiratermes neotenicus P1 segment gut microbial communities from Petit-Saut dam, French Guiana - Emb289 P1 | ecosystem: Host-associated > Arthropoda: Insects > Digestive system > Gut ...
CATTATAATGTCTAGTTGTCGGGCAGGCGCATTGGACAAGTATGACGTCACGGATGGCGTACAGTACGTCGACACCAATGAAGCCCACACTTTTCTCTGGCCATTATCTCCGTAATCGTTCAACTTTGGACATAGGTGTTTTGGGTTATATCGGTATAGTTTAACATAAGGAACTCTCTCCCGAAGTCTGGCACATTCCTCCTGGGACATCCTGTATATATATATATATATATATATATATATATATATGTCTTACATAGTTCACATATATACACCTTTTGTACTCACTCTATATGAATTCCTGTACTCATTTTGTATAAAACAATTTCTGTCCTTTAATAAGTTCATTACCACATCCTAATTAGACAAAATTAGGAGTATATGGGGAATCATTATGGATTTCAGTTACACTGTTTCTGAATTCTTATTTCAGATACACATAATGAGTAACGGTTTCTGAAGAAAGACAGGTGAAAAACTTTTCGCCTCTTTGTACAATTACAAGAGAATTGACACAGAATGATATAATCTAATTAAAAATTAAGGGCTTATCAATGTGAAACTGATCTTTATTCACACAAACATTGCATGTCTTCCATAATGTGAGAGTTATGATGGAACTATCGCTCCTTTGGAATGTTACACAGCACAGGTTGGTATGTGGTTACTCACTTTTTGCACAACCTATTGATCCTACCTTCAAGGTCAAGCAGTCCAGCTTTCACTCTATACCACATAACACATAACACCCCAGAACAGCGAAAGCCTCCACTGCGCTGTGGTAGGAGCTTGATATCTCACACCTTATGTTTTGAGATGCATTTGCAAAATTGGAAAAAGAGACTACTAGCTTTGTCACGTCTGTCTGTTCGTCCATCCTCATGGAACAACTAATGGTAGCAAACATCAATAGCATCAATAGCAAATGGGTGGTCATACAGCAGGCAACAGGGAAATAATGACACAAAAATGTGACTGTTACAAAGGACATGATGTTCATTCTTTATCAGCGTCATTAATAATTAGATGTTAAATAACATTTGAGATTTTCATGATAGTGAAGATTCATATTGTGGGGCTCTGAGTTATGACATTGCATTGTCTGGTTTGTGGGTATCAGCGTTTCAAAGGAACAAACTACTTCCATCTTCAGAGTAAACCCGGCAGATGCAGGCAGTATTTTTAAATATAGTCGTGTGCTAAATGTTCTTGTAATATAGATGATCTATGTATCTTTGATCTTTCATTATTTATTTTATTACTATTATTATGTATTTTATTATAAATTGTACATTATTTATATGTATATTAATATACAGAATAATAATCTTTCAACTCTGACCAGTTATACTTACTAAAGTTTTTCATGGTCTTCCTCAGTCTCTCTAGGCAACTCCTAGAGTAATCCTTTAATTAACCCATGTTCACATCCCCATCCTTTCCAGTCCATTATTCATTCATCACGTTATTATTTGATGTCACTTACGTTAAGCTACAGACAAACCTATTTATAAATTTTAGGCTCTTGTGACCGTGCATCATGAACGTAGGGTGAAGAAAGAGAAACCAACAAGACACAACTAATCCGATGTTTATTATCAAACTTCTATCTCAACATGTTTCGGGCATCATTATGCCCGAAACATGTTGAGATAGAAGTTTGCTAATAAACATCAAATTAGTTGCATCTTGTTGGTTTCTCTCTCTTCACCCTACAAACCTATTTATGTTCATTTCATCATCAAACTAAAAACTAAAAGAGGAATGTGAAAAATATTGTTGATCAAGAATAGTATGTAGCTGGTTCATTACTTTAAGGGAGGAACCCAGACTGAGGGTGTCTGAGAACAGGATGCAGAGGAGAACATTCTGCACATAAGGTGAAATACAAGGAGCAGGAGAAAACTGCAAACATGATTGGGACAAAATGAGTGGGACATGTCACAGCTGAGTGGCTACAAGCTATGCAAGAAGGACTCTGCAAGTAGTTAATATGTAGACAGAAAGATCTCTTAACCCTCTGAACGCCAAGTTAAATCCCACCTGCCCTTTGCTAGCATTATTCGGAGTTCACCATATTCTCCATGTTAGCAAGTAAAGGGTTAACACAGCTCATCAGCTTCATTACACCCCAGCAAGATTCTCTCTCTAAAGTGACAATGTCATTGATATTGGTGTCTAAAAAATTCCAGAATCAGACCCTGATGTTTATGTCACAGGCAGGTCTAGCAACACACAACTGGTTGCTATAGTTTCAATCGGCAGTGCACAGGCAATACAAAGTGTGCTTGCATTCAACTAATATATTTAACATCACCAAAGGCTGGACAGCAGATTCAGGCTAAATAAAATGGCACAAAGATGTGAAAATTTACAAACTACAGGTTAAAGAAACAGCATTTACAGTTCATCTTTGCATATCACCAGCATTTCTTGAAGCTAAATTGAAAGTTAAGAGTTTATTTCAAAGAATAACCAACATAAGTGACAAAATATTCACAATAATTCTACATAAATGCGTAAGTTAACTTACGTATAATGAATGATTACATCAAAACTTTGTGTGTAGATAAAAGGATTCCATCTTAAAAGTCCAGCTTATATTTGGGGTTTCTAGTTTACAAAATAAAATAAAATATTTACAATGCACTGCACACAGGGAGTTGAAATGTAACTTAAAAATGCCCCTCTCCTATTCTGGTAGAATTGAAAATGTCATTCACTGAAGGTCAAACCCAAATTTTGTATTTTAAATGATTCATGACTGCACATTCTCATATTAAATTGCATAATTTGAGTATTCACGCCACATATGATTTAGATCTGTGCAGACTTCCTGCAACCTGAACTGATCATTTGGTGATTATCAGAAATATACACGAAACAATACAGTGTCAGCTCATGAATAAGCAAGTGCAGGTGACCTTGAAGTTCTTGAATTAATTGCTGAATCGACATGCTAACAAGCTTTATTGTGCAACACTGAAGGTTCTCACACTGGTGTTGCTGTGGATTCAGGTCTTTTGGGATGTAATGCTGTGTCACTGAGTCAGTGGATCATGACATTCTGAAGGCACTGTGCTCGTTTGAGATGTTGGGAAGCACTCACCCGGTGAGAAAGCATCGTGTCCCAGAAGACCTGAATGCCACGCTTAATTCTATCAATTTTTGAACTCATCAACTACCCCTTGGTCTGAAAACAGACAACACCTGACATGCCTACCTTCATCAACAATTACAGAAATATTGTTGCATATACAAGCACACTGATGTTGAGAAAATAACAAAACAATAAAACTATGATGGTCAAATTTACATAACATTGCTACCAACCTACTTGGACACCAATCAATCGCAAATATAAGACATCACTCAATCTGTCAGTTGGTCAATGCCATGTTGTAGTACGAAATGCAGCAAAGAAATGTCTGACATTGTCACCAAAGGAAGATCTGCTTCTTTTTTAATGACTGGTGTCCCCACAACTACCAACATTATGCAAGTGTTACGTAAAATACATCACATTTCATTATTATAAACAAAGAAATGCCAAATGTACAAATACACTATCATCCCAACCTCTAAAATATGTATTTTTATGGTTAATCCATTCAGTGAACATTCTTATACACCCTGAAGGTATCCCTACTATGATGCATTGGTAGGGCTTGTGTGGTCCTGAGAGCTATGCTGACAGTAGCATTGCTACTGGTACGGCCTCCCATGCCAGACAGGTCAAGGGTGATGACCCAGACAAAGAGGGGCACCCTAGTCCTCCAAGTTGGGGGTTGGGTGTGGGGCTAACAACCCCAAGATGTACAATGTACTTGTTATGAAACTTTCATCTAAAGCTTTAGAATGGGAATCAAAAGGTTGTGAAGCCTCTGGCTAAGGAATTTGGATTTGGAACATGGAATGTTAGAACAATGCTCAGACCAGGGTTGATAAAAGAATTAATACCACAAATAAAACAGTACAACATAACATGTTATGGCTATACAGGAGACCAGATGGCAAGGGGAAGCAATAATTGACCTCAAAACTCATACACTGCTGCAGACTGGGAAAAACATAGGAAGAAGGGAGTTTGGAGTAGCAAGTATAGTGAACAGATGTAAAGAGAATATCGTGGGCTTCCAACCAATCTGTGAGAGGATATGTACCCTACGAATGAAGACATCATCATCATCATCATCTTCCTCCATGGATTACGTCGTTTGACCTGTTCCGGCAACGACGCAGCGCCATCATTTCCTGGGGCGTCTAAGATCCCTTCTTCCCCGGGGTTTGTAGGTGAGGGCATATTTCGGGAGTATGGTGTTGTCCATTCTTTCGAGGTGGTTGATCCAGAAAAAATTTAGAAATATAACTTCATTAAAAGATTTTGCCCTAGGGAAGAAAAGTGTGATCAGATCAATCCAGTTCCCATGAAAAGATATACAGAAGGCCACCTGAGTATCCCCATATGGGCAAACAACAAACCAGACTGATCATATATTAATTTACAGGACACAGGCCACAAGAATCACCACTGTGAGGACATACAGAGGAGCAAATTATGATTCAGACCATTACTGAGTGAAGGACACAAACAAGGAAGCAGCATTAAAGGAAGGAAGGAAGGAATAATAATAATAATAATAATAATAATAAGGAACAGATACAAACGGATAGTGTCCTGGATGAATATAGAAAGAAGTTAAATCAGGCTGGACAGAGGAAGTAGAAAAAGAAGTAAATAGAGCTCTAGAAATACAATGGGTACAAATGAAAACTTATATGAAAAACACAGCAATTGTAATGTACTGGGATATGAGGAAAGAAAGGATAATGAGGAATGGTTTGATGAATGCAGACAGCTGCTGCAGTAAAAGAATAAGACATACCAGGCATGTTTAGCTACACTGATGAGAGCAAAAAGAGCCAGGTTATCAACCAACAATTAATTGCAATAGAAGAGAAACTTATGGAAAGAAACCCAGCACAGGCATACACGATGGTACAAAAGGTACAAGATGGATACAAACCTCATACAAATCTGTGTAAAGACAAGGAATAGATTAAATGGCGATAAAATGAGCACTTCAAGGAGATACTAAACAAAAATAAAAATTAAAAACAAAACAGCAGTATTAGACATAGAACAGAACCAAATGAACACACAGTCAGGAAATGGCAATACAGGCACCAATGAAGTAAGAAATCCAGCTGGCCATACAGAAGTTAAACAATAATAAAGCACCTGGCATAGATGGCATATCAGCAGAACTCCTCAAGCCCAGAGGAGAAGAAGTAATAAATAAATTCCAAAAATTAGTGGGCAGCATAATATGGGAGAAAGAAAGAATATGACAGGAGTATTATATGCCCAATCATAAAGAAGGGGGCCAAGTTAACTGCCAGAACTACAGCTTACAAAACTTTCACCACCATTCTGAAGAATAAACTAGAACCTTATGTAGAAATAGTAACAGGAGAATACCAGGCCGGATTCAGGCCAGGACGATCAACAATCGATCAGATTTTCACAGTGAAACAAATGCTAGAAAAATGTTGGGAATACAACATAAGTGTCAATCCAGCCCTCACTGACTTCAGACAAGCCTATGAAGTTTGTGAATTATACAAGGAAATGGAGCTAACCAGGAACCAGATTCAGAAGAGTCCAGTGGATGGGTCATGCAATGAGGATGTAGGATGAAAGGGGGCCCAAAAAAACACTGCAGGATACACACAAGGGAGAAGACCAGTTGGAAAGTCCAGAGGGAGATGGTTAGATGCAGTGGACAGAGATGCTAAGAAGATGCAGTCCAACAGAGGATAGGGATGCCTGGAGGCAAAGGAGAAAGAAGAAGAAGAATCTTATGAATTCTAATGGTTTAGCCAATCCTAACTATTGCAGGTGCAGTGATAAGAGGATGAGAAAGGACAATACTATTACTGCTAATTGTAAATTACATGGCATTTGAAATTTTTATGGTCAAGATGCAATGAGGGGGAACACCTTGTTATGAAAACAGAAGACACAAATACCAATAGGTGAATAACACAAAATTCCTCAAATGGAACTTGGTAACATAAAAAGTTTTATTTGTACATGCTATGAAGGCATACAGAGGGAACAGAGGTACAGCTCCATTTAATATTACGCTCAGCACTAGATGGGGGTGAGTGGTCAACATCATGATCCAGCCAATTTACCCCTAACACAGAACCCCGGTGTCTATTGAACAGGCAGCTGCAAGGGCCCCAGAGCCAATCTGGCACGTATTCTCAACCATGATGTTTGGTGATAGCAGACATAAAACTGGCAATATTCACTGTACATTATAATTACTTATGAAACAAGTGGTGTTTCTTCCAAATACTTTATTCTTATGTATTTAAAAATACATTTTTACAAACACAATGTATTTTGCCAGATAATAAATTTGGAAGCTTAACCCTTCAAAGTCAGGGCATTTAAAGCCCTGTCTATAGCATCACTTGGGGGCAGGATTTAAAGGTATTTAAATATTACTCAAGCAAATTACAAACTGCCTTTTGATCTGAAATAATTTATATTTATTATAATAATTAAATTACATACATACATAAATTTACAGAGAGAACAATGACCGCAGCACATGTTCACAGCATTAAAATCAAGTGGTTTCAGATAAAACATAAAACTGGAGCACAAAATATGCATTGCTTACTAGCATCTTATAGAAGCCTTGTTGCATGCCTGCACGCCCGTATCCCGTAGGACCACTTTTGACACCCCTCTTTTGTTGGTCTATTGTTCTATTTACTGTTTGTATTACATCTCTGTCGGTACTATAACACGTTCTGTACTGTGAACCTTGCCCCGTGTCATACGTCAGTTTGGCCGTTGGCCGCAGAGCTAATGCACGGGACAGGGTACGAACTCTTGTGACCTTTGTAACCAAAGCGCATGACCAGGCGACTTGACTACCCTGGAAACCAGCGGATGTTGTTCAATTCTTGCGATAACACTTGTCTGTAACGCTGTTGTATTCTTGAACGACTGGAGCCCGGAAGCTGGACAAGCGACCGACTTCCACAGTAAAGCTACTTAGCATCTTACGATCTTGGACACTCGACCATCGTTATCCTGCAACTCCTACACACCGCTCGGCTAGGGATTGGGATGTAACACACGTAAGTGGTGTCAGATGCGTGGTGGTCAAATCTGAGTTCGTCCATCGACACTGTGTGCCGAAAGTAGCAAATCGCTTCGATGCTGGAGATTGCAGGGGCAGCAGCCAGACCAACAGGACAGCAGCCAGCTGCCAGGGGCAGCAGATCACGGGGCAGTGGCCAGTCACCACGGGAAGCAGACCGAGGGGCGAGCCCGCAGACGGGGACCACCAATAATTACCTCGCAGTAAGTCTTCCTCGGGAAAGAGTTTTCTTTTGCATGACAGTAAGAGCATTAAGGTGACATTATGGCTGAATATATATATCGGTAGGCGAAGCACTGAAATTAGTGAGCCCATTTAAGGGGGACAAGAGGGAAGTGTTAGCCTTTATTTCGAACGTTGATACAGCTTTTGAGGTGATTAATCCAGAAAATTCAGATGTACTGTATAAATTTGTGCTTACAAGTGTGCTGTGACATCATTGGATAGACTCTTGTAACCCCCTGACTTCCTCAGTGGTGGAGCTTGCGTACTTAGCCCGCTTTACCTCTCCCTCTTCCCTACGACCGAACCTTGGCTAACAATTACCGAGTTGCTACGCACGACTTACTCAGGGACCACAGTGGAGTAAACATCTGAAAATTCGATTGGATCCTTGCTTCAAAATTCGGTCCGGCCTTCCGGCTGCGTCCTCTGAGGGGTATCTGGTATCACGTCGGGCAGCGTAAGTCTCCAGTTTGAGCATGAGAATTATATTAATTTAGCCTTGTGTGTTGTTGCTCTGACGTGTAACCAGTCTAGGTGGGTAACTGATTTTGCTGTGAAGGTTATTATGTCTTTTCGGTTGGCAATTCTCTTATTTGTTGTATTGTTATTTATTTGTTGTATTATTAAAATTGTTATATTATTATGATCTGTGTCTTTTGTTCTGCCGACGTTTCCACATTGCTTACTGTTCGTAAGTGTCAGAACAAAAGAGAATGGTAGCTTAAGCGTGGTTGTACCGCATAAAGAGTGCTTACCATCTAGGGTTGAATTGGGTTAGTGTTATATGTTTGTTAAATTGTGTGCATTTCGGATGGATTGGATGTAGTGCCCCATTTCATGGAGCAAGTAAGGCAGAAATAGCCACACATATATATTGGGTTGGTATGAACCCGAACCATTTAACGAAAGATGAGCTGTCGTACGAATTGGGCATTAGGTGTATTGATACTGTCGCGGATATACTGCAGTTGAGGAGACTGTTTAGGAAGTTTGTTACGAGGGATTTGCCTTTACAATTTTCGCATTTAACATCTGGCACGACTGAAGGGTTATATCTGGGTATTTCAACGAAAGTTTCGGAGTTACAGGAATTGGTGGGTAAGTCCAAAGTCAACTGGATTTCGTTGGCACCAAGGGTACTGTCCAAGGTACGGCATTTAAGGGGACGGCTGCAGCATTTGACGAAGGCTGGTTTGTGTTCCACCAACAGCGAGAATTTGTGCGTCAAGAAGTTGCAAGCGCAATTGAATCACATTGAGCAGCTAGTCTACAGGATGTTGAAAGAAGGTGATACTACCGGACAGCTTCCGTCGATCCAAATGGGGGAGACGACGACAGACACAAATGTAGCCGGTTCGAGTTTGCAAATGGGAGATTTGCATAGTATGCCAAGCACAGGTGATGTAAGATCCAATCATTTCAGTGAAGCTGTGGTTTTTACATCGAATCATTTTCAGAAACTTAGTCACCCGTTGAGCTCCCTGTTAAAGGAACTACCGACCGTAGATGGAAATAATGCTCAATCTTTGTGTGAGTTTTTAAGTAAAGTCATTCAAATTTCGAAGGTCGGGCAGTTTAAAGTACCTATCCTATACGAACTGTTGTACCCATATTGTAGGGGCATCCTGTTGGAATGCCTAGGTCAAGCTCTGTCCAACAGAGAAAGCTTTGATCTTTTCCATGCTCGACTCTTACAAAGGTTTATTCCGAGAAGGCAGTTAGATCAACTGAAGTTTGAGATGTATGAGAGGTTACAAGAAGAAGGAGAACCTCTGGGGGTGTATGTAAACACTATAAAGGACGCAGCCTTGGTTTTGCGTATTAATGATAGCGAAGCAGAATTGGTGGCATGTATTGTTGGAGGATTTACTTCTAATCAGCATGCCCGACTCATATTTCAGTCACCTCCTTCTACATTTGAACAGTTAGAACAGCTGGCAGCAGTGGACAAAAACATATCTTTTGGACAACTATCGAAAGTCGCTTGTTGCAAGTACCACTACTAATGCAATGCAGTTGCAGCAAGGTCACCGGCCGACCCAGTATAGAACTGGTACGGTAAACAACTCACAGCTACCAGGTAAAAGAAATGTATGTTTTAACTGCGGAAAGCCAGGTCATATACAACGACATTGCCTTCTGAGACCTGCTCAACAACGTAAGAACATAACCACTGCAAAAACTCAATTATGACTACAGGAGAAACGTCACAAGATTGTTGGTATTAGCCTAGCTGCCCCACCTCAAATCGAAGCCCAAATTGGTCGTGCCAATTCCCAGGCATTGTTAGATTCGGGGTCAGTTAGATCACTTATATCTTCTAAGTATTTCAAAGAGGTAACTTCCGATGATAAAAAAAATAAATTGGGTCAAACTGATTTAAGTTGTGTTACTGCGTCAGGACAGAGTCTTGAGATTATGGGAGAAGTTAAGCTCAACTTGAAAATTCATGGGTTCACGTGGAAATGGCCTTTCCCCGTGAGTAAGAATTTACGGGGACCACCTATTTTGGGTGTGGATTTCATGTGTACAACTTCGTGTTAGATTTTGGAGGTTCCAGCGCGCACTTTGCCTTTGCGCCCCAGAAAGTTATTAGACTTGTTCAAAGAAAAGGAGCAGTTAGTTGTTATCAGACAGGGGCGTTGACAGACAAGTTATCTAA
>Ga0123355_10022647_pt1 | contig 10074 bp, 11 predicted proteins | sample TergutEmb28metaG_3_FD_89872 | JGI IMG/M metagenome (GOLD analysis project Ga0123355, IMG submission 89872) | Embiratermes neotenicus P1 segment gut microbial communities from Petit-Saut dam, French Guiana - Emb289 P1 | ecosystem: Host-associated > Arthropoda: Insects > Digestive system > Gut ...
CACTTGTGAATACGGTGATGAACCTTCGGGTTCCATAAAGTGCGGGGAATTTCTTGACTAGCTGCAGAACCAGTTAGCTTCTCAAGAAGGACTCTGCTCCATGGAGTAAGTAAGTAAGTAAGTGATTAAAAATATCACAAATTAAATTTAACTCACTTTAATCTTTCTTGTGGCCTACACAAAAATTTCAAGACATCAACTGGTCTTCATGCACTGAACAAAAGAAAATAAGACATGTATGACTTCTTATCCTACCACCGTTCCCATTCCACCCTGTTCAAATGCAAGGTACACACCATCACTAGGAAAGTGTAACATCTGAGTAAAGTCAGCAGAAGCGCAACAGCCTGTTTCCAAGTCAGGAGATAATACACTAATTAAACTGCACTCACATGTCTGTCTTTCACATTCACATCAGCAGCATGGTTAATCAAGAGCCTCACAACATCTTCATAGCCCATGTGGGCAGCCCAGTGCAGAGCCCGTCGATCCTTCTTGTCACAAGCGTTGACCACACAGCCCTGACTCAGCAACAGCTCAGCCATCTGCAAAGGCAACAGAGAGGCTTGTATGATGTGAAATGGTTTCTCATTAGTACATGCTAAATAAGTTACCGATGATATCACAACAACTGTGTCTGCTACAAATCCATTTATTACAGATGTTCAAACTTTTGCCAAGATCTTTCATTGTATAAAATAACACAGAACTATCACTGAATAATACAGAGCTGCAAACCTTGTATTTTAAATTTATTTATTTATCTGTTTGTCTCTTTATGGTTTATTTAACAATGCTGTCAGTATCTATCATACATGAAAGAGAAGGACATAAAGAATGCATGAAGATTTCTCATCATAACTGTAATTAAATATTGCTTCTCCTAGTGTAAAAAATGCAGTGAATCCTGTAAGCTTCTGTATCCTCTGTAAAATATGATTATAGCAGGTGTGGACTGATACCTCATGATGCCCATTGTATGCTGCATGGTGCAGACTCGTGCGCCCACCCCGATCAGTAACATTGATGTTAGGTAACAGTGGTATCAGATTATCAGCACACTGAACAGCATTATTAGCAGCAGCTATGTGCAGTGGTGTCTGCCAGTGTCTGTCTCTAGCGTTGATATCAGCCTTATGTTTTAGTAGGACCTCCACAGTGTCCTGAAACAGAGTGTCACAGCCTCAAGTAACACACCATACCCATCCTGTGATGTTCTCAATTTCAAAATTTGTATGTCTGGAAAAAATTTATATTTACCATAAGCTGATCAGTTACAACATAAATAACATATTCAGAAATACACACACAACATCCTTATTCTTTGTTAAGTTGGTTCTAGGTTTGTATCCCTAGTTCATTTCATTTATGCCTCTATTCAAGTGCCTGGCATTCTTCTTGTTGCTTTTTATATGAAGCTGATTAATTTAACCTCTCAGCTATTTGCTACTGTTATTCCCAAAATGTCTACTAGTTTCACATCCTTACAGTGCTCCAACTTTATCTCGATTTTGCTAGTAACATGTAACCACTGCAACTGACCTTGTTTTCCTTCATGTAACAATTCATCAAACCATGGTTTATGCTATTTCAGTTTCTAATAACCTAGACTGTCTCAACTGAAACTTTGATAACTTCTCTGGTAAAGGTAAAGTGATCCTGTTACAGGCCCGGTGTGGCCCAGAGGGTGGGTAGAGTTATAGCTCTACTCTTCCATGACCGCAGCACTAGAAGGGGGTGAGCGGTCAGCAGCACGCCCTGGCCGCACTTTACCCCTGGAAAAGACCCGGTACCCATTCTACAGGAGGCTGGGTGGGCCCCGGGTCTGGTCAGGATGGGCAGAAAATCTCCTCCCCACCGGGATTCAATCCTGGACCGTCCAGCCCATAGTCGGTCGCTATACCGACTGAGCTACCCGGCACACTGATAACTTCTCCACTACCTCCAAAAGACCTGCTGAAGTCCCCATTTTCATCTACATTCTCCAAAGCTGCAAAACTCTTTCAGATTAAACCTGATACCGTTCCTTAACTCCTGTATTACGTAGCCTCTGGAATTCAAAACTCTTCATATCAAGCATCTGCTCTGCCCCTCTTCTTGGACTGCTCTACCCAGAAACTGACAGCACTACAGTCCTTTGAGACATCAGCAACTATCTACCAGTTCACATACCCAACATTGCAGAAGACTCACCATCTGCATGTTTTTTAAGTACAAATACTCTCTTCCAAGCTTCTGCAGCCACCAGATAATGACCAGCATCATGCTCTGTCTCTTGACAGATTGGACATTAACTTGAATGTCATCTCCTATCCATCAAGATGTAATCAGAAAGTGTGTCCTCCCCTCAGAAGTCATAAGTAGTTTGTGAATGTTTCAATGGAGGAACATACTCTTAGTTAAATATGGTTTTATCATGTCACAAACTTTACTACTTCAGGACCATTATCATTAGTGTTTCAGGTATTCTAACATTCTCTCCCTAACTTTGCACTGACATCACAATCAAAATTTTCAGCTTGTTCTGAGTGAAGAGATAAAATATACTCATAGGTCCTCTCAGAAACTATCCTGTGTCTCATGCTTTTCATCCTCAGTCAGGACAGTTACACTCATTATACTATCACACCAGTAACCTCTCATTACTTTACAGACATTGCATATTAAGAAACTATACTCTCTTTCCTGTTCATAAGAATCCATTACATATACCTCTCACTAACTGAGGATTCCCATTCCCTATTCCACAGGAAAAACAATCCTTTCCTTGTTCAGTGGCACCCTTGACCCATCTGACATCCTGACTAAAGGTAACCCATACTGTGCTAATCCTCCTGCAATAGCTTTTCATGAATCTAACCTACAAAATCCAGACACTCCAAGTAACACAGTGATGTAACGCAGGACATCCCAAAGAACCTGTCCAAGTCTGAAGCTTTGTGTAACATTTCACGACATACTGGAATTTTACAGTGAGTTCTGAGGCCATCAACCAAAACGCTGGAAAATGATTCCTTGTCATATGTTTATGACTGCTTGTTCAATGTATTTGCAGCTACCCTCCAAATCTGGAAGACCTTTTCTCCATCCACAACCTGAGAATGCACCATGCCATGGTGGCAAGGGGCTCATGTAGCATGGCTGCCTCCCTTAGTCCCATATTTTCTAGATAGTGTCCAATCCCCAACACCCTCAGTCTTAAGGTAAAACACCAAGCTTCACACCCACAGAAAATAACATCCAAAATTACAGTACTGTATGTTCTAAACTTCATGTTTTTAGATAGAAAATATGAAGAGAAAAGACAATAATAGAAAAGTACTAAAACTGTCTGGGAACATTGAATGCAGACCCTCAACAAATATACTCAAGAAACAAAGATGAAGAGAGACACTGTGAAACTCACCTCACTCCCACTACAGCATGCCCGATGTAGAGGAGTGAGCCACTTTGCATCTTTGGTGTTAACCCTTGCACCATTCAGTATCAGTGCTTCTGCAATACAGGCATCTCCCCTGAAGGCAGCTGCATGTAATGGGCTACGCTTCTCACTGTCCTGAAAATTCACATCTTCCCTCTGCCCCAGTAACAGCTGAACCTCTTCAATATCACCTGTGAAGATTGCTTTGATGAGGGGTGGCTGAAACAAACACAAATTGGCCCCCCAAAATGGACAAGCCAGACATGTAAAAAGAAGTTGTTGAGGTTAGGTCCAGACTGACTTCGTGTACCGAGAGTCTAATCTACTCGATTACCGAATACTTTTACTCCTTATATTATATTTAAAACTACTGGAAATATAAATAAAATTACCTCTTCCGATAACTGTTGGATTACCATGCTTTTTTTAATTTCTTCAGTAACTCACTGAACTACCTGCATATTACAGCCAATAAATTACCCGCCTAGTACCATAACAAAGTGTTAAATAATTTTCGCAGCATTAAATTTAAGCCATATCATTGCATCTTCTTCTCGTGGTTAAGCCATCGCTATGTGATGTGATTTATAAAAATGAACACTGGATTAAATTAAGACATTGAAATTCTGCCATTGAAACAATTTTGCGCCAAATTACTGTCAAAGCACTAAATATTATCTACACTTTCCCATAATGAGGCATTAATTATTCCTGGGATTAAAAAATAAACTTTACTACACTTCTTCTTGTTCAAGCCGTGTTATCAAGCACGGATCGTAGCAAACACAGATCATCGGTAGCAAATACTTATCGAACTGTATCGAAACTACAGCCAATTCAGAATTGCCAATCTTCTCGCCACGGATTTTCACGCTTCTGCACAAGCTGTCGTTGTGCAGAACATGTAGAGAGTAGTGTGCCATAAGTCGCGAACGCACACATTCGAAAATAGAGCAGCATTTATAAAATATCCATGTCCTGTGTGGGACAAAGAAATTCACAGAACTTTCCTGAATACTACAGTGACGTGAAAGGCAACCTTTTATCGTAATAATGCAAAATTGGAGACGGGTTTTATCGCAACGCCTCTCATACCTTTATCTCTTTCCACGTTCCTCCACTGGTAGTAATTTCAGAATTTATGTTTACATACTTCAAGGTTGTACTGTTAAAACCGTCTCTCACATGAAAACGTATCAGCTTAATTGTTTTAATTTTACTTACATGCAATATCACACTTTCTTTGTGTGAAACAGAATCACAACTTAAAGTTCTGAAATTAAAAACTGAAATGCCAGCACCCACTTAACATTACTGCATGGCCAATCAAGGAACTAACATTAACATGACAGGAATTTACCACTGTGGTGATACTAAACACAACAATATAAGATTAAACTCACTGTATCATTCCCCCATGTTTGGGAGCAGCAATATACTGCCTTTGCACTTGAAGCATCACAGTTCCTAGTGTTAATTCAGTTTTCACAAATTACATGGGATATAACAGTAAAATGAAACACTTCATCTAGTTTCTTACCTTATACTGTGTCATAATTGTACCATTTCAGGGAAAGCATCAGAGGCTAGGCAATCACAAAAAACATACAAAAATATATATTTCTACAAACACATTCTCATTACATTTGAGAGCAGCAATGAGTACTATAGAAGCAAAATCCATGACAAAATAAAATTCTAAACGTGAACTTCCTTATACAGCCCAAAATTTAAAGGATCAGTGAATGACACTTCTTGACAGGAAACCTTGACAGTAGTAGACTGCATGGCTACTAGACATGATACACTGAATAAAAATATATGGAATTCTTACACCAAATAATGACCATTAACGGAGACAGCCACAATCTTGGGTGTATTTATTTTCAAAGCCAATTGCACCATCCTTTTGCAAGACGCTCAACAGCTGCACACTACCAGGCACAGTGATACAACTACAGGATCTTCTTTTCATCATTACCCTGCTCACATCTGCTTTATCTCATAGGTAGCCTGCATATGCCAGGACATCCTATGACAGCTGTAATGCCCAGGACAATGACACAAGAAATGATGTGTATAATTTATTCTCCTAGACACTGAAAATGTTAACCCTAACTTCACCTTAGTGAACATGATTGACTCCCTTTGTTTTAGTGTTAAGTACCTGATTATGTTTCTGCATCACTACAGTTGCACATTTTGTTCCTCTAGAATAACTTTCAAACACAGAAAATTTAATGCTGGAATAACAGACCCTGAGTGACATTGCATGCTGATTAAAAAATAATGTTATTTTGTCTTTGGGTCTGACTGGCATATAATCTAACCTCCATTAACATAAAATTAGTTCCATGTGACAGAATTCTTTGAAGTAGCACAGATGCACATGTAACCAAGTTCCAGAAAAAGATGACTTACTTTGAAAAATAATTACATCAACACAAGTGTATTATATCTCTTTACAAACTAAAACAATCTAAATAAACACATTATTCAGTATAATTTAAAGCTATAATATCTGAATCATAATTGGTTTTTTAAATAACATTTCATTGTTTCTCCACATTCCAGTATATGAAGGCTAAACATGGTACAATCTGACTTTCATGTTTAGAAGTTACCACATTTCCAACTTTTTTTTTGGGGGGGGGGGTCTGGAAAGGGTCTCAGCTAGACCAGCTCAGAACCAGGTTGACTCCAAATATTATGGGACTTCAGTCAGTTATTTCAATTTGTCAGTAGGTAACACAGTAAGAAATAACTGGAAGTCAGAAGTATTAAAAATAAATGAGTCACTGAAAAATGTTTGCAGTGACAAGTTGCAAAATTTCAGGTTTCGCACACTAAATAATAAATCTTGAATATTTGCTGATAAGTTACTACACTATACCTTTCAAGAAAAAAGGTCTGATTTTCATTAAAGAACCTTACAGGCAGGTGAAAATTGACCGTTCAAGATGTTAGCCCAGTAGGAACTGACAAAACTGTACAACTCTGATTTTCTCCTTCATATAATTTTGAGTAATGTCAGTGTACTTTGATGTTCAGATTACAAGGAAGAAAATACGTGAAAACAAACTTCACAAAGACACAGTCTGAAAAATGGCACACACATGCAGCTGTTGTTTAATGTAATGCTAATTATCACTCAAAGCTGATCACAAGACTGTCACGTTGTGCCTTTGTGTTTGCTGTATGTTAAATTCTAATCTTTTCCCATGAAAATAGAAAATAAAAAAAGTTTCCAGTTCATACTGAGATTCAGCACATTCAGTTTTACTACAATCATCTATTTTTTAAAATAAAGATAAATTTGATTTGCTCTACAGGAAATAAGCCTGACCCAACAGGAATCTCCAAAGATGACCCATTACTCAGTATTAATCTTCTTGAACCACTGTATAAATCACACTATAAAGCCTGCAATGCTGGGCATTTAGAACTCATCAAACAACGAGCTAGTGTCAAGTCCTTCTAAAACGTCCAATGCTGAATTTTCAACCTCTGTCATTGATCTGGAAATACTTTCACTTGATGACTGTATGACCTTGTTATCACTTACAGAATTTCCACGGTCAAACTTCAAATATGAAGGGGGAGCAGAAGTTTCGTGTAAATGGTTTGCTATGCTTACAGTTTTTTTTAAAGTTCTTGTGAAGTCTGAGTGTGGAACAGCAGGAACTCTAGAGGTGTCTGAGGTCTGGGAAACAGCAGTTCTAAGATTTCCAAAATGTGAAACTTTGGGGGTGAAACCGCCTTTAAATTTTGGTGTCCCTGAATCATTTATTTTGGAATTGGAAGGGTGAGCTGGGTGCATTTGAAACTTTAAGTCTTCACTTCCAACAGTTTTTCTTCCATCACTTTTATGGGGAGGATTCAATGACTTTTTACCACATGAATCAAGCATTGGCTGCAGCTTAAACTTGCAACTTTCACTATTAGAGGATTCTTCCTTTTGAATCTGTTGTGATGAATCTGACACATTCTGCCCCACTGGAGCAGACCTGCTACATACTGACTGTACTCTATGATCCATGATACTCTTATTTGATGGGGTGCTCGTCTTTACCACTGTAGATGCATACAGCTTGTTATGTGCAGGGTTTGCCAAGTTTGTCACATTTAGCAAATTTTTTTTCATGAACTGTATATTGTTGTTGAAACAATTTTCAGACACAGTACTGTCTCTGTTATTAACTGAATTCCACAATGTTTCACTAGCAGTTTGTGGCACTGATGTATGACACACAAATTTAGGAACACCAGAAAGGGCCTGTCGCTTACCACCTGGACAGTAGGGTAGTGGAGAGGCATTACCTGGCATTCCCCCACTTTGTTTGACAGTGCAATGAGAAACTGAGAGATTTGCAGGACTACCAACAGTACTAAACATAGACTTCACAGGCCTGCAAACTAGGGAAGTTTCAGGATCAGAGTGGTAAGCCTGCCAGTCACTGACACTCTTCAAAAGTTCACTGTGTGTCATTTGCTGTACTCTTGTCATTCTGACCTCACTGCTATGTTCTCCTGTGGCTTCATTCTGTGAAATATTACTGTAGATGTTAATGATGTTATTACAGGTGACATTGAGGTAGTGTCGCCGTGCAGTAATGCCTGTACTAAGCACGCCAACTTGACGAAGTACTAGGACAGACCCAGGCTGCAGCTGCCCTCCATATTGCTCCCATACTTCACGATGCAGAGTTCCATGGACTTCCCCTTCAACACATGGTATCTAACATTCAACTCATTCTACTCATTTGGTAATGATGCACCCTGCCATGTTTTATATCACTAATCAAATAATAAAACAAACAGAAATACCAATAACTGTAATGTAGAGCTTCATTATGAGGGATCAAGTTATATGAATTTTTACACTTTCTCCTGTAACAATCAGTAGCGTACTGTGAGTACTATATATTTGTACTTCAACACAATGACCAGAAGTGGTCAAGACATGCAATGAACACTTTCTTGTGATATACACAATACAGAATGTTGTGATGGATATTAGGCATTCTCTATAAAGTAAAAAAAGGTATTCACTATGTAGAAATCATGCCTTTCCTTCTGTCAATCCACCTTCATGGCAGAGGAAGAGAGCAGAGCTTTGGGTTTGGCTCAGCCTACTGCATGGCCAGTTGTTAAAACTGCATAACTTTTTAACGTTTTCTTTTTCTGGCATTACTGTTTCATAATGTGAGTTAATTACAGTCTTAACTGCATTTATTGTATGTTTTAAATACATCTTCACTAGTTTAATGTTGCTTTTTAGGTTGGTAATGCATTCATGCATTTCACATTATTATTAGTATGGACAAAAATGTGCTCCAATTAGCACAGTTTCACTTAGTGCTCTGCATTCATGACAGTAACAAAAAGTGCTATACAGAGATCCCAATAGTAAACTTCTGCCACAGCTGTCTCATTCATCAATATTTCTACATGCTTTGCTCTTCCCATTCTCAAGTAGTCACATACATAGCAGCAACATTGTACCTGTTCTGTCTTGTAAAACAACACAAGGATCAGGTGAGCTGCAGTCTATGTCACGCAGCACGGTCACCAGGAATGGAACCTTCTGATCCACAAGCTGGCGCGCAGCGGCACGTCTCTTGACCCATGCCACTGTAAACTGACTGAGGGGCCCACTGCTGTCACTCAGCTCAAAATCCCTCAACATTTGTAGCCAGGCTGCTGCCTCAAACACTGAGTCAGATGACTGGTAGCACAGAGGATTCTGTAGTATGATAGGACTTCCATCAGTCATAAGTTATAACCAAACAACCTACCAGCACAATTTAATGGCAACATTACTTTTGTCTGAATTTTCGTATTTCTGTCTTGTGTACTGGAGTGGCAGGAATCTATATAAGGAAGATCCACAAATCATTGTAACACAATTATCTGCGGTACAATCCATGGAATGTGTTGAAGCATCCATCACCCAGCCAAGACCTGGCCACTCCAGCTTCCATTTGCTGCAATCTCAAAAGTGGCATCTTTCCAAATAGCACTTTGCCTCAGGTGCAGATGCCCAACATGTAGTGCAGCATTGGTGGTTCAGCCAAGACTTTTGCTAAGAGTATAGATAAAATTAGGCCTATCACATAGTAGGCCAAATGACTCAACAGGCCAAGCAATTATGTTCAAATATATATGACTTGATTATAATGTACTATCATAACAGTACAACTAAAAGTTTACTTTTACTCCTTGGACCTCCTAGGTATAATTCCAACACATGCAGGAAGTCATACAAACAAGGACTCACGATAGAACATTAACATCAGCTTAAATCATGAGACATTCAACAGGATACACACTTTTCAAGTGCATGTGACATGCTATAACAATGACATAATTATGATGTCCACAAATCTCAGATTTCATGGACTGAGCTATTGACAATGGTGTGACATGGATGAAGATAACTCTTTTACACCGTGTACAGCACCCGAGTTTTAAAAAGCCACTGAATATCGAAAAGTGGCTGTTATTTTTGTCATGGGGGGGGGGGGGAACTATTTCCTTTCTTTCTCATTTGGGGCAACTTTTAAAAAAGGGGCCGCGTGGGGTGAGTTTCACAACGGTTTCAAGAAAAAAAGTTCAAAATCCTTTTTTTTTTATGAAATTATTTTTTTTAG